>MWVV01000237.1_pt1 | contig 20071 bp, 24 predicted proteins | sample 1047281 | NCBI WGS metagenome assembly MWVV01 (sample SAMN06349986, study PRJNA376086) | soil metagenome | isolation source: PT-2 sample Antarctic (ecotone) soil | place: Antarctica | collected 2015-01-13 | reverse complement strand
GAAATCGTGAAAATGCTGGATAAACCGACGGTGATAGTAATAGATAATGCGCCAATTCACCGGAGTGAAGAGTTTGAGGAAAGTCTTGAAGAATGGGAGCAAAAAAGACTGGCAATCTACTATTTACCAACCTATAGCTCGGAACTAAACAAAATAGAGATGCTGTGGAAGAAAATCAAACACGAATGGTTGCCCTTGGAAGCCTATCAGTCAAATCAAAAACTAACCGAAGAACTAGATAAAGTGCTTTCAAAAATCGGTTCATTATACAAGATTACTTTTAGTTAGGTGCATAAGCCTCATAACCGAATTTCGGTAAATGTCGTTCGCCTGCTCGACAATCAACTTCTTGAACGCGATTGTAATATTTATGGAAGCGATATGCGCGTCAAAATAACTTCAACGAGTAAATATACTTATCCTGATGTCGTTGCGGTTTGCGGTGAAGAAATTTTTGAAGATGAAACCGAAGACACGCTTCTCAATCCGATGTTGATTGTCGAAGTTCTCTCGAAATCAACCGAAGCGTATGATAGAGGAGCGAAATTTGAGTATTACCAAACAATCGAAAGTTTCCGGGAATATGTTTTGATAAGGCAAGAACCTTTTCGCGCCGAACAATTTGTGCGAAAGGAAAAAAATGTTTGGACGTATTTCGAGTTTCGCAAATCCGACGATACAGTTAAGTTAAACTCGATTGATTGCGAACTTGTCTTGAAAGATATTTATCATAAAATTCAACAGAAATTTCCAAAAGAAGCGATTTAGTAAACTCAAATGTTTCGTGAAGGTCAACAAATCGGACTATATATGCTTATCCGAAAACTCGGACGCGGCGGTTTCGGCGAAGTTTGGCTTGCCGAACGGAAATCCAAATTCGTTACCACAAAAGTCGCCGTCAAACTTCCGCACGACGAGCAGATTGACCACGAAACAATCAAACAGGAAGCCCAGCTTTGGGAACAGGCGAACGGGCATCCGAACATTTTGCCGATTATTGACGCCGACGAATACGATGGGCAAATCGTCATCGTTAGCGAATACGCGCCCGACGGTTCTCTGGACGAATGGTTAAAGACGCACGGCAAAATGTCAATTGAAAAAGCCGTTGAAACGACCGTTAAAATTCTCGACGGTTTAGAATTTCTCCATTCCCGAAATATCATTCACCGCGATTTGAAACCCGCGAACATTCTGCTGCAAGGCGACACGCCGCGTCTGGCGGATTTCGGCATTTCACGCGCCTTGCGAACGACCGCTTCGAGCCAGAGCAGCAATGTTTCGGGAACTTTCGCGTATATGCCGCCCGAAGGTTTCGACGGCAAGCGGAGCGTGCAAACCGATGTCTGGTCGGTCGGCGTAAATTTGTATCAATTTTTGACCGGAACGCTGCCGTTTCCGCAGAAAGAACCGTCCGCGCTGATTGCCGCGATAATGATGCGCGAATTCGAGCCTTTGCCCGCCGATGTTCCGCAAAATCTGCAAAACGTAATTGCCAAATCATTGGCGAAACTTCCTGAAAATCGTTACGCTTCGGCTGGCGTGATGCGCGAAGATTTGCGGCGAGTCTTGCGCGGCGAAGCGGTTTCTGATTTTATTCAATCCGATTCACGACAAAATTATTCTGCTTCAGAAATTCCGCCAACGCAGAAAGTCGCGCCGAATTTTGCTCAGAGTTCTCAAGACGAAAACGAAACTGTTGTTCGTTCCGCGCCGAGTTTTGGACAAAGTGAAAAGCGTAAAAATTCTAATGTTTGGATGTATGCGACGCTGGCATTAATTTTGGTTGGCGCGATTGGTTTGAGTGTTTATTTTTTGACAAATCAGTCAAAACAAAATGATTCAAATCAAACTGAGTCAAACAAAAATGAAGTAGCGCAAGTTTTATCAACGCAACCAAATAATGTTTCTGTAGCCATTGAAAACGCTAACACAGGAATAAATGCAAATATGGTTTTAGATACCTCAACTCCGACTCCAACGGTTACCACAAAACCAACTAAAGTAAAAGTGCGCTTTGAACCAGTATGGATTAATGGAGTTGGTAGCGGACTTTTTGAACCTTCTATGACTGCTGTTGTGAGCAGTAGTGCAGGCAAAAATTCAGGACAAGTCAATAATCGTGGTGTGATTAGTATGGATAATATTCCGTGTAATGAACAGATTACAATTACTGTCCTACCAGTAGAAGGATTGGCTACCAAAACTGTTGTTTTCAAGCGTTTTATCAAATGTGATAATCCAGTCGTAAATTTAGGAAAATTGAAGATAGGCGGATTATTAGACTAAAAAGAAAAAATAGCAAGAAAGTCAAAATGCCAAGATTTAACTTTTTACTTCAATTTCAAATTTAACAATTGATTAAAAAAATAATTAATATATGGCGGAATTCAAATCATACCTAAGCTTTTACGATTTTTATAACTCAATTTCTCAATGGCGATACATCAGAAATACCGAACAAGAAGAATTTCTATCTGTGGTTCTTAAAACAAGTGAAAGCCGCAGAAAAGAACTGCCAAAAAACATTACTTTGTGGCGAGCGCAGATTGGTCATGATTTGCGCGAATATGAAATTGACGGAGAAAAAGATGCTGAAGAATGTCCTTTCGATGTAGATAGAATGAAACCACTAAAATATAAAGCGTCCGAGGGTCGAGCGAATCCAAAAGGCATTTCCTATCTTTATACAGCTTATGAAAAAGATACTGCAATTGCCGAAGTTAGACCATGGGTTGGCGCGTATGTTTCAGTTGCACAGTTGAAGGTTACAAAACCATTAACGCTAATAAATTGTGTTGCAGAGAAAAGCCAATTAAAGATATATTCCAATGAACCTGATGTGCCGGAACGAGAGCGCAAAGTTTGGCAAAATATTAACGAAGCGTTTTCAAAACCAGTGACCCAAAATGACTTTGTATCTGATTATGTTCCGACGCAAATAATTGCGGAAATGTTTAGACATAACGGACTAGATGGTTTGGTTTATAAAAGTTCTTTGTGTAGTGGTTTGAATGTAGCCCTTTTCGATTTGGATATGGCAAGAGTTATAAATTGTACTTTATTTCAAGTGAAATCAGTTAGATTTTGTTCCGTAGAAACTGGAAGTCAGTATTTCGTTGAAAAGAAAAGTTTGTAACCCTTTTGATTATATCTGCAATATTAATTTTCGCTTCCAATTTCAAATTCAATAATTGATTGAGCGAAACATCTTGCCGCATTGGTTCGAGCGCGGTAAAGACAGCGCAAAAATTTGAAGAGGCGGGGATTTTATTGGCAATTGAGATAGCTTTTGATTATTATTACGGTATGGTTGTTACCGAACAAATAAATTCCAAATTACAGAAACTACCGACTTTATACCAGCAGGAAGTTTTACACTTTATCGAATTTCTTTCACAAAAAGCGATGCGGGACGAAGCGGAAACGGAAGAAAAACTGTGGACTGATTTTTCTTTAACGCAAGCAATTCGCGGCTTGGAAGATGATGATACACCCGAATATACGGAAGCGGATTTGAAGGAAAAATGGCGATAAAACGAGCCGGACAGATTGTTATTTTTCGCTTTCCGCAAACTGATTTAGTCGTCGGCAAAACTCGCCCCGCGCTTCTTATCGCGCCTTTGCCGTCCGGCTATAATGATTGGCTTGTTTGTATGATTTCCTCGCAAACGAGGCAAGCTGTTTCGGGAATTGACGAAGCAATTTCCAGTTCCGACACGGATTTTTCTCAATCCGGTTTGAAAAACGACAGCATCATTCGCCTGACCAGACTCGCGGTTGTTTCCGATTCGATTTTTCTCGGCACAACGGGCGAAATTTCCGCCGAACGTCTGGAAAAACTCAAAAATAAGCTGGCACACTGGATTAAAACAAGTTAAAGAAAAACAATTTGTGAATCATTTCAAGAAAAGTTAAGATTTAGCTGCTGAGGAATAAGAAAATATGACGGCGGTTATTGAAAGTTACATTGAGATTGATGCGAACAGCGTCGCGTGGGTCGCCGACACGCGCGTTAAGGTCATCGAAATCGCGCTCGACAAACTCGCGCACGGTTCAAGTCCCGAAGAATTGCATTTCCAATATCCGCATCTTTCAATGGCGCAAATTCACGCCGCGCTTGCCTATTACTACGACCACAGGGAAGAACTTGACGACGAGATTCTGCGCCGTCTGCGCGAGGTGAACGAACTCGCCGCGCGTCAAGCCGATTCGCCGCTCCGACAAAAGCTGCGCGGGCTGCGCCTCGAAAATGAGCGTTAAAATTTATATGGTATGTTCACGTCAAACGCGCCGTTACCGACGGATTGCGACTTCGCGGCGTTGATGTTTTGACCGCGCAGGAAGACGGCGCGGCGAAACTCGAAGACCCTGCGCTTTTAGACCGAGCAGCCTAGTCAGGGCGCGTTCTTTTCTCGCAGGACGACGACCTTTTGCGCGAGGCAAACAAGCGACAGCAAATAGGCGAACCGTTCGCAGGGGTCATTTATGCACATCAACTGAACATCACAGTCGGGCGTTGCATAGACGATTTGGAATTGATTGCAAAGGCTACCGAGTTAGAAGAATGGTTGAATAATACAGTCTATTTGCCTCTCAATTAAAGTTTTGGCAATTTGGCTGAGTTCTTTGGCGTGGGAAATGAATCACAGGAAAACGAGTATCAATGAGATATTGCATCACATATACTCATTGAAATCTTCGAGCGGCGCGTCAAAATCGGGCGCGAGTTTAAATTTGCCTTTCGCGCTTCCGGCTTTTCGATTTTTGGGTTTTGGGTTTTGCGCGTTGTATTTTGCCTGTAAAAATTCGACGTAATGCAAAACTTCCTGTCTGAGTTGTTCGGGAAGCTGTTGAATCTGCGACAAAATTACTTTTTCTTCGGTCATAAAGATATTCTCTCTTAATTTACCGGATTTTCCAAGACGATTTTCAGAATCCAATTAATATGAAAAGCAACTATTTTTTGACTGCCAAAAGCCGAAGCGTTATCTTAAAACTATGAAAGTCGAAACAACAATCGCCATCGAAGCCGATTTGCTCAAACAAGTTAAAGTCGCGGCAAAAGATTTTCGCAATCATTCGGAAGTTTTTGAAAAAGCCTTGCTCGAATATCTGCCGAAGCTGAAACAGAAATCACAAAAGCGAAAATTGACGCGCGAAGAGGAAATCGAAATTCTCAATCGAATCGGCACGGAACAGCGCGAAGAGATTCTGGAAAATTTAAAGTATCAGGTTGATTTGTGAAACGCGACGAACTTTACAGACTTGCTAAGCCTTTAAAACGCGACCCGAAAAAATTTCGCGTTTATATTATCGTGAGCCGTAATGATCGTCTAATGATTTTTTCAGATAGGCAAATGTTTCGCGCTGCTCTTTTTCATCGTCATCGAGCAAAGACCGAAGTCGGCGAATTTTAGCTTTGATTTCCCTTTTTTCGCCGGTGGTCAAAGTTTCTTCTTTTTCTATTTCTAAAACTGTGGGCATTTTGAAAACCTCCTTGGGAATTTCATAATACTACAAATCGAAATTACTTGCTCCTACATTTGAAATATCAACTTTTCGCTTCCAATTTTAAATTCAACAATTGATTGAGCGAAACGCCTTGCTGCATTGATTCGAGCGCGAGTTTGCGATGCAGATATTCGGGCATTCGCAAAACCAGCCGTCCGCTAAACGAGCGTTTGCCGAAAGGTTCTGGAACAAATTCGCCCGTTTCCTCTAAATCTTGAAGCACAAATTTGACAACCGTTTTAATTTCGCGCAAAGCATTCTCGAGCGTGTCGCCGTGCGCTGCTAACGAAGGAAATTCCGCCGCACGAGCCACGAATGCTTCGTCTTCTTGCGACCAGCCGACGCTGTAAAGATATTGTTCAACTTTCGGCAAGTTTTCTTTATTAGCTTTTTTATTTGTTTTCTTGTTCATTTTTCTCTTTAATTTCTTTTAACTTGCGAATGCATCGAAGCACTTGTCGCACTTGATACGGTTTGGCAAGATTGCCTTTCAATTTTTGCAAATTGATTCGCGGGTCGCCTTGCCAGGGCGTTTTGAATATATGATGACTGCCGCTTGTGCGATATTCTCCGAAAACATTTTCGCAAATCGTCAAAAGACGAGAAAAGCGGACGTTGTTCTCGCTTGATTCCAATTCTTTAGTTAGTTTTTCAATCAGTGAATCTTTATCGTCATCCATCTAAAAATGATACTGTATTCGGTATCAAAATTCAATTTGATGAAGTATCGGATTTTATAGTAAAATCAAAATCGAGGAAATTTAATTATGCTGACAGCAATCGAAACAACGTCAACAGTCGGCGCAAATCGCCAACTTACCCTTGATGAAGATTTGCCCGAAAATGTTTCGGCAAAAGTGCGCGTGATTGTTTTATTTTCGGAAGAAGGTTTTAACGAGAGCGAATGGCTCAAAGCGGCTTCAAAAAACGACGCTTTTGATTTTCTTAACGACGAGGCGGAAGATATTTATACTTTGGAAGACGGAAAGCCTGTTCGTAAATGAAATATAAAATCGTCATAGTTCCGTTTCCGTTTGACGACCTTTCGGGTCAGAAAGCGCGTCCCGCCGTTTGCCTAACCGATGAGATTCTACCTTACGGTCATCTTGTTTTAGCGTTTATTACCAGCAAACTTTCGGCTAATCCGTCCGCTACCGATTTTGTAATTAGTTCGCAAGATGCGGATTTTGCGCTGACGGGTTTGAAGGTTTCTTCGACGGTTAGGCTGCACCGTTTAATGACGGTAAGTAGTAAAATTATCACACGCGAACTCGGCGAGTTATCGAAAAATCAGTGGACGGAAATGAAAACCGCTTGCGAAAATTATTTGGAATTTGAAATGTTATGAGCGAAAAACAATTTGCAGAAAAATCGACAATCGTCACAGGCGCAACGCGCGGCATCGGTAAAGCAATCGCGCTTGAGTTGGCGGAGCGCGGAGCGAATGTCGCTTTTAATTATTCAAAGAGCGCCGACGAAGCCGAACGATTGAAGGCTGAAATCGAAAACCTGGGCGTAAAATGTTACGCCGCGCAATGTGATGTGGCGAACACGGAAGCATCAGCCGAATTTTGCAAGCAAGTAAAAGAAGAATTCGGGACGGTTGATTTTTTAATCAACAACGCCGGAATTACACGCGACACGCTGATTTTGCGAATGAAGGAAGACGACTGGGATGCGGTGATTGATACGAATTTGAAGGGCGCGTGGAATTTCTCGAAAGCTGTTTTGCGCTTTATGATGAAAAACGACGCGGGCGGCACAATCTTGAACATTTCTTCGATTAGCGGCGTGGTCGGAATGCAGGGGCAATCGAATTATTCGGCATCGAAGGCGGGAATGATTGGCTTGACGAAATCTTTGGCGAAAGAAGTGGCGAGCCGAAAAATTACGGTCAACGCGCTGGCTCTCGGTTTAATCGAAACTGATATGAGCGGACAGCTCTCGGACGAATACCAATCCAAACTGCTGGAAATGATTCCGCTCGGACGACTCGGAAACGTGCAGGAAGTTGCGGAAATTGTCTGCTTTATGTTGTCCGATTCGGCGCGTTATATTACGGGACAAGTCGTGCAAGCCGACGGCGGGTTGGCGATGTAATCGAAAGGCAAAAGTAGAAAGGTAAAAGGCAAAAATCGGTAATCGCAATTTTACCTTTTACCTTTTGCCTTTTACCTTTAAACATTATGCAGTATGTAAACGACGAAGAAACTCCCGAACGGCAAATCACGCCTGAAGAATATCTGGCGGAGCAGAAAACCCAAATTCGCAAACGCGCTTTTTGGTCAATTGGTATTGGTATCTTTATTATTTCGGCGCATCTTGTTTTGTTCGCCGTTGCCGATGTCGAATTTACACTTTTGTTTCGCAGTATCTTTTTTATTCTTGGATTGTTCGCTCTCGGCGGGGGCATTTGGGGAATTTACTACGCGAAAAATTTAGCTCTCAAAGATTTAATTCCTACGCCCGAAGCGATTGAGTTCGCGCGTCAAGCCGAACGTTCTACACCGTATTTTACATATGTTTTAGTTGGTTTAATCGTCACTGTTACGCTTTGCCAAATGGCGGCGGGTTTGGACGAATCAATTAAAATCGCCGGCTTTGTCAAACCTGATTTTTGGAGCAAAGGCGAATACTGGCGCATTTTAACGGGCGCAACTCTGCACTTCGGAATTCTACATATTTATTTTAACGGGCAAGCTCTTTACGGTTTTGGCGGTTTAATTGAGTTTCTCTCAAACCGCGCACATTTGGTGATTGTTTTCGTTTTAGCAATAATCGGCGGCGGTTTGTGCAGTTTGTTTTTTATGCCTGCGGCAACTTCCATCGGAGCAAGCGGCGGCGTGATGGGTTTAATCGGTTATCTGGCGATTTACGGTTATCGGCGCAAAGAGCAATTGCCGCCTGATTTTTTGAAAAGTATGTTGATAAACGTTGGATTTATCGCGGCGTTCGGCGTTATTGCTTATCAGATTGTTGATAATTTCGCGCACTTAGGCGGGTTTATTGTCGGCGCGATTTACGGATTTTTGCAAATTCCGCGCGATTTGCAAAAAAATCCGCGCGAAGTTGGCACAGCTGCTGAAATGCTCGGCTATGCCGCTCTATTGGTTTTTATTTTTACTTGTATTTTGAGCGTTTTGCTGCTTTTGAAAATTGTTACTTTATAATCCAACGCGCGGCAATGACGATTAAATTAAATTTCTAATCAATACGTTTTGCAATTAAGTTGTGGCAGCTCACAAGTTTGAAATAGTGCTTATTTATGCCGAGAGTCAGAGTTCATCAGCACGTTAATCCGCTTGCGCCTTTTTTTCGTTTTACGCCGAAGCCGCTTCAAATAGAAAAGGTTTTCGCCGATTCCGATTTGCCGCTTCATCTCGACCTCGGTTCGGCACGCGGCAGATTTTTATTGAAGACGGCGGCGGTTGAGCCGAATCAAAACTTCCTCGGCGTGGAAATTCGCGAGCCGCTGGTCGAGGAAGCCAATCGAATCAAAGAAGAAGAAAATTTAACTAATCTACATTACGAATTCTGCAACGCGACTTATTCGCTCGACAGACTTCTCGAACAACTTCCCTCCGACATTTTGCAGACGGTTACGATTCAGTTTCCCGACCCGTGGTATAAAAAGAAACACGCCAAACGCCGAATGGTTAAAGAAATTTTAGTCGAAACCGTCGTCGGACATTTAAGAATTGCGGGCAAAATTTTCATTCAAACCGATGTTGATTTTCTAGCCGAAGAGATGTTTGAACTTTTTCGTGAAAACGCTCATTTGTGCGAAGTCGAAGTTGCGGAAAATCCGTTTCAGGTAAAAACCGAACGTGAAATTGCGGTTGAAGAAAAAGGCTTGCCGATTTATCGGGCAATGTTTAAAAAAACAAAGGCAGAAGCCCGCGCGTGAGCAAGAGCGCAATTTTCAAAGCAAGCACCACCTTTAATGTTAAATAAAAATGCGAAAGGAAATCCAAAAATCTCCCTTCGCAGTTATTGTCTTTGTTTTTTGATTATCTAACCGTTAATTTGAATCGAACGAATTATATTACGAAAAGCATTGTCGTAACTCGACGACTCATTTTGCGGCGCAACCATCGCCACATAAAGCAGGCTGCCGTTGTTCAGCTGCGTTGTAAAAATGTTCACGATTTCGGTTCTGCCCGTAATCGGCGAACGTCCCGACAAAACAGTTGTATAAGCATTTCGGCGGGCAATTGTCGTTCGCGTGTAATCCGATTGCTGGCGCAAATAATTATTACTTTGCATAAGACCGTTTACATAATCTTCGGTGGCTCTCCCCAAATCGTTATTCTGCGTTTGGATTAAACCGACCATCGCGCCGTGCGTGATTCCGTCTTTGCCGTATCCGCCTTGCGGAGAAAAGGTTACGCTCTCTTCAGTTTCAAAAACCTGCCAATTGTCCGGCACGTTCAAGCGCAGGAAATTTCCGGCTGTGTATGAACGCGTCCGCGCAGACGGCAATTCAACGCGGCTTTCGTATCTGCCGTTAGCAGTCGGATTTTCCGTGCGCCCTTGTCCGTTGCCTTGGGTGTTACGCGAGATTTCCTGCATCGATTGAGCACGCGGCAAGCGTCGAAGTTTGCTTTGGATTCGCTCAAATTGCGCCGTGTTTTGTATCGGATTATTGACGCGAAGCAGCTGCGCTTCACGATTGATAGCTTCATAACGATTGCCCGGATTCGGATGACTGCTGAGCCATTCGGGTGCGCGACTGCCGCCTGATTGTTGTTCGATTGTTCTGAACATATTTGCCAAATCGCGCGGGTCGTAACCGGCTTCCGCCATAATCTGCGCTCCCAAAATATCAGCTTTCGATTCATAATCGCGGCTGTAAGAAGTCATCCACGCCTGCGCTCCGTATGCGCCGAGTTGCGCGCCTTGTTGTCCGCCCAAAAGCCCGCCGCCGATAATCAAACCGATAGTTCCGAGTTGCGTTAAAGGATTACTTTGTTTGGTCGCCTGCGAAGTTCCGTGCCGCAGCGCGATATGCGCGATTTCGTGCGCCATCACGCCCGCCATTTCGCCTTCGCTTTTCGCCGCTTCAATCATTCCGCGATTGACATACATCGGTCCGCCCGGTAAGGCGAAAGCATTGATGTCGCTGGCGTTGACGATTTTAAATCGGTAATCAAAAGCCGGCTGCTGAAATTGCGCGGGAATTCCTCTGACAAGGCGTTCGCCGACTTGTTGAATGTAGCGCGTCGCTTCCGCGTCGTTTAAAATCGGCATTTGCCGTTCGACTTCCGCCGACGCTTGCTGTCCGATTTTTACGTCATCTTGAACCTTGTATTTATTTTTCGGCAGCGTCACGCGCGTCTGTCCGAATGCGGCGAGCGGCATCGCAATAATCGTCCACATAAGAGCGAGTGCCGCAAAATTCTTGCTTAAGTTGATTTTTCTCATTTTTTCCTCCAAAAATCCGTCTTTCTCTGCCAAAACATTTACAGTTTATCAAAATTTCCTCTGCAATGAATTTCAAGAATCAAAGCGATTATCTGATGAATGCCTGTAAATGAAGGTTTGCTAACTAAATCGGTAAAAAGCACACCATTTAGTAGGTTTTCAAAATGTTACATAGTTGTTACACCTGAATTTGTTTCGATGGACAAAATCTCTTTCCTTCGGCTATATTTGGTTTCTTCATTCCAAAATCTAAAATTATGGAGACTCTAAACAAAAGATGGCTTTTAACTTACTGCCGCGCGAAGACGAGTATTTTACTCTCTTTTCGCAGATGACGGAAAAGATTCAAGATGCTTCAAACGCGCTGGTCGAAATGATGCAGAGCGAACGTGGGCACTTTGAAAATCATACAAAACGTATTAAAGACATCGAACACGAATGCGATGAATTGACGCATAAAATAACGGTTAAACTCAATAAATCGTTTATTACGCCGTTCGACCGCGAAGACATTTTCGCTCTGACGGTTGCGCTCGACGACGTTTGCGATTATATAGACGCGGGCGCACGCGCTATTTTGATGTATGACATACGCGAAGTCAGCAACCACGCCAAAGGGCTTGCTAAAGTTATTCAAGTCTTGGCGATGGAAATCAATTCCTCCGTTCTGATGCTTAGTAAACCCGACGGAATGAACCGACACATTATTGAAATCCATCGGCTCGAAAACGAAGCCGATGACATCTATTTTCGTGCTATCGGCGAACTCTTCCACAATCAAACCGACTCAATGACGGTTATTAAATTGAAAGAGCTTTACGAAATTTTGGAAAACGCAACTGACCGATGCGAAAGTGTCGCCAACATTATCGAAAGCATCGTTCTCAAACATACTTAGGAGATTTTGGATTTTGGATTTTGGATTGATTGTTACCATCGGGTAATTATTTGAACGCTGAAATTCATCAATCCAAAATCCAAAATCCAAAATCCAAAATCGAATTATGGAAGGTCAAACAATAGCACTGGGATTGGTTATTTTTATCATTTTCATAGCCTTGGTTTTCGACTATGTAAATGGTTTTCACGATGCCGCCAACTCAATCGCCACCATTGTTTCGACGCGCGTCCTCTCGCCCGGTGTCGCCGTCGCGTGGGCGGCATTCTTTAACTTCATCGCATTTCTTGTATTCGGAACTGCCGTTGCCAAAACCATCGGCGGCGATTTGGTGAAGATCGCTTTGATTCCGGCGGACGACCGACTTTACGTTTTGCTCGCCGGTCTGCTCGGCGCGATTGTTTGGAATTTGATAACTTGGTATCTCGGACTTCCGTCTTCGAGTTCGCACGCCCTGTTCGGTGGTTACGGCGGAGCGGCGGTTGCTTCATACGTCGGGCATTTCGGCTTCGCCGGAGCTTCGGACGTTTTAATAGCCGAAGGCTGGATAAAAATACTCACGTTTATTGTGCTTTCGCCGCTTATTGGAGCGGCTTTGGGATTTTTTTTGATGGTCGCGGTGTTTTGGATTTTTCGTAGGACTTCGATTTCCAAAATTGACAAAGGTTTTCGCGTCGGACAGCTTTTTTCAGCCGCCGCTTTCTCGCTCGGACACGGCGGCAACGACGCGCAGAAAACGATGGGCATTATTACGGTTGTGCTGGTCGCCGGCGGGTTTCTGCAAAGTACCGCCGACGGAAAACTGCCGGATGTTCCGCTTTGGGTAGTGCTGGCGGCACACACGGCAATCGGTCTGGGAACACTTTCCGGCGGTTGGCGCATCGTCAAAACGATGGGTTCAAAAATTTCAAAACTTCAGCCGGTCGGCGGATTTTGCGCTGAAACTGCCGGTGCAATTACTTTGTTTGCCAGCACTTTCGGCGGAATTCCCGTTTCCACAACGCATACCATTACCGGCGCAATCGTCGGTGTAGGTTCAGCCAGACGGCTTTCGGCAGTAAAATGGGGCGTAGCGGGCAGAATCGTCTGGGCGTGGATTTTAACGATTCCGATGGCGGCTTTGATTGCCGCAATATCTTACGCGATTATTATTTCGATTGATAAAGCTCTAGGAAAGTAAAAAGGAAAAAGTAAAAAGTAAAAAGTAAAAAGGTAGAAGTTAAGATTCCGTTTGTGTAGAATGTGTAAAGGTTGACAAAAGAAATTAAATTCGACAACTTTTACTTTTTACTTTTACCTTTTTACTTTTGCCTTTTACCTTTTTCACGCTTTGGCGGCTCTGTCTTATCGCCCCAGTAAAATGCTTTAACGACCAGCACATAAACTGCTAACACCAAAAAGCACAACACAAAAAAGATAACGATTAACCAAGCTAAAGACGACATAATTTAAGTAAAAAGGTGAAAGGCAAAAGTAAAAGCCGATTATAAAATAAAGAGCCGAAGAAAAAAAGCTGGTCAGCTAAGCACAAATTTCTAACTTCTTACTTTTACCTTTTACCTTTTTACTTTTCACTTAGCTGCGCTTCCTCGCTGTTTTCTTTCGGTGCGAGTATATTAGCGACGATGCCTTTGCTGCCGCTGTGTTCCAAAATATGTTTATAAACAACCGTCAGCAGCGCGACGACCGGAATCGAGAGGAAAACGCCCGGAATTCCCGCCACTTGTTCACCCGCCAGCACCGATAAGATGATCGCCAACGGATGGAGATGAATTCCTTCGCGGACGATGCGCGGATAAAAAACATAATCCTGCAGAATCCGTAAAATGCCTAAAAAGATAGCGACGTAGATTGCTTCCGAAGTTGATTCGAGCGAAGCGACGATAATAACGATAAGCGCGATAGTCACCGGTCCGATAAGCGGGATAAATTCAAAAATCCCCGCCACCACGCCGAGCAGAAGCGCGTAATTAACACCGAGAACGTAAAACGCAATTGTGCAGAGCGTCCCGATTAAAACGCACGAAATAAGTTGAGCGCGAACATACGCGGCGAGTGTCATATTGACATCGTGAATGATTGATTCGATACGCGTTCGCCAATCACCGCTCGGAAAAACCCGCAACAGCGAAACGCGGAAGAGATTTGCATCCTTCAGAAAGAAGAATGCCAAAATCGGAACCAGAATCAGCCACGGCAAAAAGTATAAAGAACTAATCAGGAAATCTCCGACCTCCGAACCGATTGAGCCGACGATACCACTCGCTTTGACATTGATTTGTTCCTGCACAGCTTCGGGAATTTGGTATCTTTGATAACGAGTGCTAATGTCCTTAAACCGCGCTTGGATAGATTTCGCATAACCGGGCAAACTGGTCGAAAATTCATTGGCTTGCTCGACGACAATCGGAGTGAGCAGTGCGATAGTAATTCCCAAAGTCGAAAAAACAAGCAGATAAGCCGTCGCAATCGCCAGCGGTCTGGGCATATATTTGTCGTAAGTCATATTTTCAAACGGACGGCGAATCATCCGCACTAACGGCTCAATCAGATAGGCGAAAAAGATTGATAAAACGATAAGAAAAAACAGATAGGTCAGCGAGGTTAGGATACCCGATATAAACCCTGCGACAAATAAAATCAATAGCGTAATGACAACCACGCGGACGATTGAACGCACCTTAGGGGTTGACGAATCGAGAAAAACGAGATTAGCGTTTCCTTCCGCTGTCGGCACAATCTCTTCGGGCGGTTTGTCGGCTATGTATTCGGCCGCGTCGGAAATGTTATTTTTAGGCATAAATCTTCTCCTTACCAGTCATTTATTTTCCCTCTTCCTTGACCGCCGAATAATCTTCGATGTTAAAACGCGTTCGCAGAGTTTCTAAATTTTGCGGCGGAAATTTAAATTTTGAACCGGCGATAAAGGCTTTGCCATTGTCGGTCGAAACAAAACGATTAGTTTCCACAGGCGCGTTGGCACGCAGATATTTTCTGTCTTCACCGTCGAACGCGCCGCCGTCTTTGCGCCGAAAAACAAAGATATATTCGAAATTAGCGGTTTTCATCGTTTGCAAATCGCTCGCAAAATTCGATTGCGTCTGTTCGGGTGCGGCTGACGATTCGGAAACGTTCGCCTTTTCAAACGACCGATTATCACAAGCAAGATTCATTAGAGAGAAAAAGAATAGACAGGTTAGAACTGCTTGGGTTATCAGTTTGTGCTCAATTTTCTTCATCATCTTCTTCATCCACATTTTGATTCGCGTTCGCCGCGTTCTCCGCTTTTTCTTCCTCGTCGAGTTTTTTTTGTTCTTCTGTTGGCGGCTCGCCTTTGACATCACGGATTTTCAGAAACATTGCTTCGTCATCTTTGTAAACCATCTCGCACCAACCGCTTTCGAGACATTTGGCGACCATATCTTCGTTTTCTTTTGCGTCGGTAAAGATAAATCGAGCACCGAATTTCTCATGAATAACGGGCGCGGGGTCTTCGATTTTTCCGCTCGTCAAATCGGGAATCAGTTTAGATAAATCTGGATTTTCCGTGAACAGATAATTCGGGTCGAGTCCGTAGACGTAATTATGCTTTGTGTCATAGAAAAACAACTTCGGAAAATCGTCCCAATTACAGTTGAAAATTCGCTCGCCTTCGGGAATGTTTTCCTTCGCCCAATTGGTTGCACGTTTGTATTTATCGTTTGCCTCGTTGCCTTGCAGCGTGGCGATAAGTCCGGTTTCTTTAAACCCCGCAAACTCGATTCCGCGCAAGTTATAAACTAACCATAAAACTAAAATTAAGCCTAAAAACCACAAAGAAATTTGTTTGCTTAAATTGTAAACATCCCATTTTGCAGATTTCTTATTCGCATCGTAAAACGGCTCAGCGTTAACTCTAAAATCCTCACGCAACGGCGAAAACACGGGCGCAAAAAATTCCTTCCAGCTAAAGGCGGCGAAAAGAATGGCAAACGGCGGAAAGTATTCGGCAAAGCGTTTCGAGCGAAATTGCGAAACCAGCAGAACGGTAACGAACATCAAAAAGAACGTAGATTTTTCCGGCAGTTTACCGTTTTTCGGCGCAAAAAGAATGTAGCCGATAAGCATTGCGGCTAAAGCAATCGGGAAATTCATCAACAGTTCCTGCCCCGAATACGGATACCATTCGCCGCCGACCGAAACGGCAAAATCACTGCCGACTTTAACTTTTGTAATAAAATGTTCCCAAAAAAGATAAAGGTTTTGCGGGAAATACGGATTGATAAGATTACCCAGAAGCATTCCGCCGACCGTGTAAACAAGCGGTCGCCACTCAAATCTTCGCTCGTTCCAAGCGATGATCAGCGTCCAGAAAAAAGCGGCGAAAAGCAGAAGCGGAAATAAACTGTAAGTCCACACAAACGCGAACATCAACGGCAGAAGCCAGACGTATTTGCGCTCAAACAAAAGATAAATTCCGATAATCGTGTAGATAATCGTCAAGGGCGGCGCTTTCGCCATATTTATCCGAAACAGAAACGAACTGGCGCAAGTTAAAAGTGCGGCTAACCACAGCAGCAGATAATCAACCCGGTAGCGAAACATCAGCCAATAAACCGAAAAAATCGCCACGCTGCCGTAAAAAACCGCCGCAATTTTCGCCGCCATCACGGGTTCAAAAAACCACAGAAACGGAATCTGCAAAAGATGAAAAAGAAAATGATGGTCGGCGTAATCCTGTGCATTTAAAACCGTCAGCGGCAGCCAGACAAATTCCGGCAGCCACTTAAATTGCTTAAAGTTTTCCCATAAGAGCGAACTCCATTTGATGTGATAATAACCGTCCCAATCGCCGCAGCAAATCGCCTGTGTCGAAAATTGCAGAATCGTCATCAGCAGCACGGTGACGAAAAAACCGAAAATTAAATAAACCCAATTGATGGCTTCGTCGGTGCCGAACCATTGCGTCCAGGTTTGCTCCGGTCTTTCGGCTGAAGCGGCGGCGGTTCGGCTCGCGGCGGCGGGTTTGTCATTAAAAGTTTGTTCCATTATTTATATGAAAAATCCGAGAAAAAAAAGATAAATTCATTCAAGAAAATATCACGAAATCGAACCCAAAACTAGAAGGCAAAAGTATTTCATCGGGATCACCTTGAAAGGCGAAAGGAGAAAGGCGAAAGATAAACGCACAGATTTGACTTTCCCCTTTCTCCTTCAACTTTCTCCTTTCAAGGCGCTCCCAGTGCAAAACTATTTAACAAAACACATTTGCCAATCAAAATCTCAAAATCTAAAATTCAGCTATGTATCCAAAAGGCAATCTGCAAATTCCCGCCTCGCACGGCGAACTCGAAGCGATTTTGAAAGAGCCGACTGGCGAAGCGACGGGCGCGGCGGTCGTTTGTCATCCGCATCCGCTTGGACAAGGAACGATGCACAACAAAGTCGTCTATCGCGCCGCGGCGGGACTAGTCGAAGCCGGTTTAATCACGATTCGCTTTAATTTTCGCGGTGTCGGCGCAAGCACCGGCGCACACGACGATGGCGACGGCGAACGGCAAGATGTGAAAGATGTTTTAAATTATTTGACGGAAAATTACCCGAATCAGCCGATAACCTTAGCCGGATTTTCCTTTGGGTCGCGCGTAGGAACAGAAGTCTCCCTTGATGAGGAACGAATCCTGCGCTTAATCAGCATCGGAACGCCGGTTGATAAATACGATTTCTCGTTTTTGAAAAATAACCGGAAGCCGATTCTTTTCGTTCACGGCGACCGAGACGAATTCGGCGCGGTGGAAAACTTGCGAAAACTTTTTGAAACTCTCGAATCAGATAAAGAATTGATTGTCTTTGAAAACTGCGGACATTTTTTCGACGAGCATTTAAGCGAATTAAAAAACGCGGTGCGCGATTGGACTCTGAAAGAAATTAGCCACGAATAATACGAAAAGACACGAAATAAAATCAAAAATTTTTCGCGTTCTGTTCGTGTTTGTTCGTGGTTAATTTTCTATGTCTATCTAGCGTTGCACAAAAATTAAGTGAAAATAGCTAGTCTTTGTGCAATTAGCATTATCCAACAATATCTGTTTTCCTAATAAATTTGCTAATTCCCATCCTGACCAAAAACTTTGGTTTTTTGACAGGAGATTATTCTTGCTCGTAAGTTGTTGTAAGTTGGTTCTCAAGCGAAAGTCCTAAATATATTGTGACCCAGTTTTAATGCTAATCAATTTAGAATTTGTCCACATCTAAGCCAATAAAAAAGAAGTACCTCACCCGAGATACCTCTTTTCACCACTGTTAGGATTCAACTATGGAGTAACCGTCGGCGTTACGCCGCAAGCCTTCCACGCATTAGAGGTTTGCGTTGCCTGTACAGAACCCGCACCGTAGCGGTTTTTCGCTGCACTAACCCACGCACCGGCAACTTTCGCATAAGTGTCAGTAGCGGTACAGTATTTCGTGTCAGCATCGTAAGCAATTGCCGCCGCCGCATCCAAACCGATACCGGTCGCCGTGCCGCCGAGGTGATGTGTCGTAACGATGCCCGCGTTTTGTGCCAGCATATAGAAAGCGAAATTTTGAATTCCGCTGTTGGTGTGAACGCCGCCGTTGTCCGAAGTTCCCGTATATCTTTCCGAATAATGGTCAGGGTCGCCTTCCGAATGCGTATTCGCCATATTGCGGATTCCCTTTGTCGGACTCGATGGATTATTCGAGTAATAAAGGTCCTCGCCAATCCACCAATCAGATGGGTAGGAAACACCGCCGGAGCCGGTTAATGTTCCGGTTTTAAATTCGATTGTTACACCGAAAATATCCGAAAATGATTCATTAGCCGCGCCCGATTCGTTTGAATACTGAAGATTTGAAGTGCGTTCGGTAACGCCGTGCGTCATTTCGTGCCCAACCACATCTAATGCATCAAACGGGCGGTAAGTTGTGCCGTCACCGTCGCCGTAAGTCATTGAAGAACCGTCCCAGTACGCGTTATTATAGTTGCTTCCGTAATGGGTGCGTGAAACCATATAGCCATACTTCAAATTTTTGTTGTTTGCGTTATCAATGCCGTTACGCAAAAAAGTGCCGCTGAAATACTGTAGAGTTTTTTGTGCGAAATAATGCGCATCAACTCCGACTGATGCACGGTCAGATAAACTGCCCGTCGCGCCGAAAATACTGTCTGGCGAAGAAAAAATCGTTCCGTTCGAGCGGCATCCGACCGGAGAACAAGTTTTGTTACCAAAATCATACGTCTTGCCGTTGCTCGGCACGTCGAACATAGAGTAGGTGCCTGAAGTTAAATCAATCGGGAAACCAGTGACCTGTCCGGCATAAAAACCGTAACCCGTTCCGGTTGTCCCGGCAGTTTGCAGATTGTCCCAACGGTCAATGATTTCGCCGGTCATGGCATTAATAACAATCATTTCACGACGCGGGTTGTCGGTCACTTCATCAGTATTTTTGACGTCAACCATATATGCGAGTAACAGTTCACTTCCTTGCGGATAGTAAACAAGCTCACTTATAGCGTCTGTCGCATCCCAGAAATCCTGTCGGGCAAAATTGACGGCTTCAGAGTTTCCGAAGCTCGGAAACTTCGCCGGAACGTCTCCGGCGAATAATTCACCAGTTGTCCGGTCAAATTTGCCGTTGTTTTTTTCGTGTGTGATGACATCGCCACCATAGACGCGAATGCCGTCAATGGATTGTGAGAAGCGGACGTGATTGCCGGTTTCGTCGGAAATTATATCTTTTGATTGTAATCGATCCGCGCCGATACCTTTTTTAGCAAGATAAGATTGAGCTTTTGATTCTGCCTGAAACGATTGGTTGTTGGATTGCTGGGCAAAAGTACTCTGGGTGTTGAAAGTTAAGCCTACGAAAAAGGCTACAACTAGAAAACTGATTGATAATTTTTTCACTGATTCTACTACTCCTTAGGTTTTAATTTTATTTGACGCTCAAAATATGAGTCCGGTATAAACAACACCCAACGAACGGAAAAGTATAAATTTTAGTATGTTATTGGGAGCAAATGTCCCCCTTAGATGCTTCGTTATACATTTGAGTTTGCCACAAATTTTATTTCTTAAAATGCTTTAACCAAACCACTCTGCATTTTCAATGCAGAGATTTTTCAATAAGGAGCACGAATGAAATTCGCTTGATTGTTCTTGTCCGACTAAGAAAAGAAATCATAATAAATTCTTGCAATCAAATTGCAAGGCTTTGAACCTGCGTGTTGAGACA
>MWVV01000236.1_pt1 | contig 20083 bp, 25 predicted proteins | sample 1047281 | NCBI WGS metagenome assembly MWVV01 (sample SAMN06349986, study PRJNA376086) | soil metagenome | isolation source: PT-2 sample Antarctic (ecotone) soil | place: Antarctica | collected 2015-01-13 | reverse complement strand
GCGCGTATGTGACCTGTGGCGCGTTTGTCGGGGGTGGCGGGAGACTTGGGCGGTCTGCCTGCTTTACCGTAAACTTTCACGCCTTCAAGCGCGGATTCGTCTATGACATAGCCACCGCCGACGTGCTGCGCAACAAGCTTGCCCTCATCAATTAATTGACGCACGCGCCGACCGCTCACGCCTAACCGCGTTGCCGCTTCATCTGTGCTTATCAACTTCATGGTTGCGGATTATGGCATGAAAATAAATCTTCCGCAATTGGAAAATAATACTTGCTATTAACTTCCAACTGCGGTAGTATATCACTCGTTGGCAGTAATCAGAAACGGAAAGGGCAAAGACAATGATCCAACTTCAATCAGCGGACCAGCTCAAGCGGGCGACGGAGCGGGTCTTGGCCACGTCCGACTCCATCCGGTCAAAGCGCACGTCGAAGTCCTCAAACCGCTTTTCCAGCGCCGCGAACCCCGCGCTCGTCTCTTCGCCGACCGAGTTGATGCGCTCAAGGATGACTTCCAGCGTCGGCTTCGTGTCGTAACGCGGCTTAATGTCTTGCGTTTCGTTTTCGTTCATTGCTTGCCGCCTTCCCGCTTGCGCTTTCGACTTCTAAGTTCGTCAGTACTTCCTGTACATGCCCCCGCAGTCGTTCGACCGCGACGGCTTCGTCCGTCGGCGAGAGCAGGTTCCAGACTAACTCCAACGCCTCACGCATCTGCTTGTGGTCGCGTTCCAACTTGGCTTGGTACTCATCCTGCTGCGTCATTGCTTGCCGCCCTTCTAATTCACCGTTAAGTCATCATCATGCTTTGATCTCGCGGTATGGCATCCGGTACATCACAACCATCTCGCCGGTTTCGATGTCCCATATTTCGTAGCGTTCAATCGGCAGATCGAAGGCAGGTTCTAATCCGTTGTGCGGCTTAAAGATTAGAAGCGGGTCGTACATCTCTTCAAAATCAATTTGCTTTGCGCTGCCCACGCTATCTGCTGGAATTCTAAACACGATCCCTTTGTATATCAGTCCATTCCCAGACTCGCCGGTAATGCTTTTAACCGACGAAAGATAATGCACCGTCGCCTTTGGTTCGGTTGCTGCCTTGCCGCTCATTTCTTACCGCTCTTCTTCTTGCCTGACTTACTCGTAGATGTGCCGTTAGCGGCGCGTATGTGGACTGTGGTGCGTCGGTCGCCGGTGGCGGAAGACTTCGGCGGTCTTCCAGTAATCTCAGGTGCAAAGTTTTCAACTTCTTTCCGACGGAGGAACCGTCGCCCGCCAACCTCTACGCTTTGCAAGCGACCGCGCTTCAGAAGATCTGTAATAGCCGACCGCGTTACGTTGCGCACCCTCGCGGCTTCTGCTGGTGTTATTAAGTCATCCATCCAATTTCCCTCTTACTTAAAAAAGTCCTAAACAACGCAAAGAAAGTCCTTGACACTGTTTAGGACTTCTGTATAATCATCTTAACTTGGTTGAGCACTTAAACACAACCAAAAAGAAAAGGAGCGAAGACAATGATCCAACTTAGAAGCGAAGAACAGTTGAGCAAGGCGACGGAGCGAGCCAGAGCGGGGAAGTTGTTCGTACAGCCAACCGGCATGTTCCGTCAGTACAGAGTCACCAACCGGGAGAAGGGAACCCAGTACACCGTAGATTTCTTTGTGCGCAACGGTAAGCGATTCGGTCACTGCACATGTAAAGCCGGCATGAATAACTTTGCGTGCAAACATCTCTCGGCGGCGGCAGCCCTTCACATAATGCTTGCCGCAGCAGCGAATCAAACAAACACTGTGCATTAAAGCAGAAGGGCTAGGAAAGTGTTTCAGCACTCCCTAGCCCCCTTCATCAACCCCAAACCGAAAAGAAAGGAATTGATTATGAGCGAGAAGATTAACACGCGAGCTTTACCGTCCGTCAACTACGAGCCTTTGATCGAAGCGCGCGCTAAGGAAGTCTCCGGGCGCAACACGAAAGAAGATGATTGCCCGGAGCGCGTCACTAGCCGACTCACCGAGCACGTCACGTCACAACGCGAGAAGTTCGAAGCTTGGGGCGCGCTCGGCGACCATTACGCGGAAACGCTGGAAAATCCCGCCACGCCCGCCGACGTGCATAACGCCCTCGCCGACGAGTTGATTGGTTTGGCGCACAAAGCCTCGCTCAGCATTGACTCGCCGGACGTCGTGCGACTGCTCTATCCGCTGCTGCGAGAGCGCGCAGAGCACCGAGAGAGCAGGGAAGCGTCTGATGATGTGCCGATGCCAACCGCTCTTCAATCGGTCGAGGCGACGGCTTGCGGCCGCCGTGCGCTTCGGGCGGAAGAACCAACCCGTGAGCCGCCGCCGACGACGCCGGAACGCGCCGTGGAACTGACGGACATCATCATCCGCCACATCGGTTATGAAGACGAAGTAGTGCGCGCGCTCGTCTTGCTGATTCAAGGTTTGACCTATGAGCGCGATCTGCTAAAGCGGGAGTGCGCGTGTATCGCGGCCAGTCATCACGCTTTCAGCCGGACGATGGCACATGATCAGGCAGTTGACCGTTTCGCTGAAGAGCGGAAGTAGAAGAAAAAGTATAATCCGCAACATTCGTCCGCCCGACTCGCGTCTTGCTAACGCGAGTTAGTGCCGCGAACCCTGCGTGGCGGGGCGGACGATCCTTCATTCAGGGAAGAAGCCGCAGGGGGGCTTAAGATGCCTGTCATTTTCCAACCACACGATGCTGTTCTTGAACTTTACTGGTTTAAGTTTGCGTGGGCTATTGCAAAGTTAGAGTCAGAGGCAGGGGTTTTGTCTGAACTAAGAAGAAAGCCTTTCCGACGATTCAAAAGCATTGTCGGTCTCCTACCTAAGACTTTCGCCAGTTCCTCATATACCGTGCATCCTGCTTGCGTTTGCTTTGACGAACTTTCTGACAGAACAGAAGGCGCAAGAAGTAGGCTCACGCGCTTTAGCTCAGTAAGATCACTCACATTTGCCGATGGTCACGCTCTCAGACATGCATTGTTTGAGGAGACCGCCGAAAATAAGGACATCGCCTTCTGGACACAGTACGAGCAACTTCAAGGAAAGATTGATGATCTACGCCAAGAATTAAATCATTGGTCAAACGGTTTCTCGCTGAACGCTTCCTGTTTTATTGAGCTGGCATTCGTGACTCTATGGCACTGGCAATTCAACAAAAAAGCGGAATGGAACTATGAGTTTTGGCGTCATGGCTTAGGTGATAACACACACTTCGTGCCTGAGCCGCGCGGTTTTCATCCTGATATATGGAACTTCAGCTTTCAGTCTGACGAGCAATACGAAGAAGAGTCCGTTGCCGCTTTTAAACGGCACATTCGCAAGTATCTTGACCAGCAAATCGCAGAGTTGAAGGCGAGGGGTTACAGGCTTTATCGAAGGCCGCTGGATTACTCCCAACTTCAGTGGCTTGTGCGCTGGAACTGCCAAAGGTGGAGCAAGAAAGACATTGCTCACACCTACAACACATCTGTGAGAACTGTAGAAAATACTTTTCAAAAGTTCAAAAGGTTAGGACTTCCTGTCCGGGAAGGTGAAAGAGGGAGGCCCCAAAGTCATGATTAAAATTACCCACTATTTAGCACTCAAAATAAGTTGAAATAATGAGTAGTTATTAATTTGAAAACCCGTGCTACAACCTGAACCACCGAGAACTTATCGGTGGCTCAATGATTTTCAGGAGAGTAAGGCATGGCTATCCAGACTGTGAATAATACTGAACTTTTAACAATCAAAGATTTGCCATTCTCGCGCAGCACCGTCTGGCGCATGAGGCGCGACGGAAGACTCCCTTCCTACAAAGTCGGAAGGCGCGTGTATGTCAGACGTTCGCACTTTGAGGGGTTTCTAAAAAGCTGCGAGCGAGGCACAGGTGAATCGCGCGAACGTGAGAATCGTGTCGCATAAATAAAACGAAGCCCCGGCGAGGTGTCCATCTCGCCGGGGCTTCTATTGACCGCTTCTGGATGCAATCAACTAACATGACAATTTTAGCACAACTAAATCCCGCCGCAACTCACAAAGATTTATTCCACCCGACGCCGCGCAGAGCGGAGCCGCCCCGCGTGCGGAAGCGCGCGCACGCCTTGCTCGCGCGCGTCGATCAACTCCTCGCGCGCATAAAAAAACTTGAACACATGAACCGCACCCTCAGCCACGCGGTAGACGAAGCGTGGGCGGAGAACGACCGGTTGCATCGTTTACTTGCCGAGGCAGGGAAGAACGCAACATGAGCACACAAGCCACGACCGCACAAGCGCCGCCACTACAATCCTTCACGAAAGCCGACGCGAAACGGGCGTGCGTCTCCTACCAGCACGTCGCGCAGATCGTCAATCTCATCGTCAACCGCCTGATGCAAACGATTGACGTCGAGCGCGCGAAAGCTTTTACGCCCTCCGTCTCCCAAACCATTCACGCGCTGCACGGCATGTTCAACGGGCGCGAAGTCTCCGAGCGAAAACCCTTGTTTCGCGCGCACCTTTTCACTGCGCCGCACTTCGGGTTCCGCGACCGGGGCGGCGACCAAGTGGGTAGGGAAGAGAGCGCCGGGCGGCTTGTGTGCCGACGGTTGAATGACTTGGAAGAGGCAGAGGCGGCGTGCGGTCGCCGACTACTTCTTATCCGCCGCGCCGACGGCGTGACGCAAAAGCTCACTTCCTACGAAGGGCACCCACTGCTCGACGCCGCCGAAGCTTTGTATCACGTGGCTCGCAACGCGCCGGATTATTTCAAGAATCCGGCGGCGGCGATCACCGAGGAGTTGCTCGATAAGGCCGTTGCGAGTCTGCCCGTCATCGAGCAAGACGCAGAAGTTATGAACGGCTCTGGCGAACGCGCCGAGATGGACGCGGGCGACCTGATGACGGATGCCGTTCTCAAGGGCATGTGGACAAAGCTCATCAACGCCGCGGAGCGCGCGCTGATTAAAGAATTCGACGCCGGCGCCGACCCGGAACTGGTCGCGCGAAAGTACGCGGCGAAAATCGAAAAGCTCGGCAAAGACATTAAGCAGCGCCGCGCGCGTGAACGCCTGCGCGCCTTCTCCTCGATGGGCGACGATGACGAAGAGGCGACGCCGGTGGAGAATGGAGGAGAAGGGGATGGTAATAACAACGTGGGACAAGATCGGGGGGGTAACGACGGCGCAGCCGGTGAAGTTCACCCCGACAAAGTTGTCACCCCTACCCCTAGTCAACCCTTTGAACCGCAACAGGTTACAGAAGTGCCGTTTTCGGAAATCGAGAATTTGACCCTCCGGCGCGCCCTCGAATATGCGGCAGCAGAGATCGCCGTTGTGCCGCTCTTCGGCGTAAGCGACGGCGTGTGCGACTGCTCCAAAGGTTCGGAATGCCGCACACCGGGTAAGCATCCTTTGGCGCGCTGCGCGCCGAACGGCGTCAAGGACGCGACCACGAACGCGGAAAAGATCACGACATGGTTTGAAGCGCATCCGAATGCGAATCTGGGGATCGCGATGGGCGGCAAGCTCCGCCTCGTCGGGATTGATAGTGATCCGCGCAACGGCGGCGATGCGTCCCTGTTTGATCTCGTCGAAGCACACGGAGAAAACTGGCTTGACACGCACACGGTGCGAACGGGGAGCAACGGGAATCATTTTCTTTACCGTTTGCCTGAGGGCGTCGAAGTTCATCGGGGAAAGATCGCCCCCGGCATTGACGTGAAAGCGGAAGGGGGGTTACTGGTCGCGCCGCCTTCTCTACACGCATCCGGGCGAAGGTATGAGGTTGAGAAGAATGTAGAAATCTCTTTAGCGCCCGCGTGGTTGATCGAAGAGCTGACACGCCAACCGGACGCGCAGCCGTCGAAGGTTATTGATTTTCAAGAGAGCCGCCGAAGGTCGAGCGACGCGGGCGCGCGGTTCTTCTCCGGCGGCGAGCGCAACGATGGCTTGCGCGACGTGGCGTGCGGGCGCTGGACACACGGCTACGCCGAAGATGCGCGAGACCTCTACGAGCAGTTGCTTAACGTGCGAGACACGCGCTGCGAATTCGTGCCGGGCGATCCGCCGCCTTCAGACGCAGAGCTTTGGGAGATGGCGCAACGCACGACTCGGAAGTTCTCGCGCGGCGAACTCAAGCAGAGGTGATCGGCGCGCTCCTCTATCCATGCGCCGATGACGGCACGCATCTGCACAACGAACCGTCGTCGATAGCAGAAGTGCGCCGGCTGGAGAACGGCACGTACCAGTATCTGCTCGAAGGCTTCACGCAGTGGCGCGACGAAAAGGAACTTCGCGCGGCGAGAGCGAGAATGAAACTCATGCCGCGCCGCGAATGGTGCTAAAATCTACCACCTCCGCCCGACGCCGCAAGCGGATTGAAAATCTGAAAGTGTCTTTATCAAGACGCCCTTCTTTTGAGTGAGCTATTAAAGCTTCTCTTATCGAAGGGCATCTGTCGTTTTAAGGAGAAGTAATGCCGCGAACCTGTACAGTTTGCACTAATAAGAAACGATCAGCGATTGATGCCGCGCTCTCCGTCGGCACATCGTATCGAGTCATAGCGGATCAATACGGATTGACCGCCGCTTCGACCGGCAGGCACGCAAGAGACTGTGTTTCTGAGAGTTTAGAGGAAGCGAGACGCGCCGGACGTATCGAGTCAGGCGTTGTCGTTGCGGATCAGCTTGCCAAGATGCGCCGTTCGACGACCGAGATTCTCGAAAGGCGCCTTGAGACGGGTTCGTATGAGGATGACGATCTGGCTTTAAAAGCTATCGCCCGCCGCGAACGTCAAATTGAGTTGCAGGCTCGTCTTGAAGGCAAATTCCAGCGCGCTATGGAGAACGAAACCGACAAGCAGAGGAAAGCGCGGCAGTATGAAGCGGCGATTGGTTGCTACCTTGACCGGGCGAGAGCCGCGGGGCTGCCTGCGACGAGAGAGACAGCCATCGAAGACCTTGCCCGCTTTGAGCCTGAGATTAAGGAATACATCAATTGAACGAATCTGCGCGCGGCTTGGGAAACTCCACTATTCTCCACCGCGAGTAACGCCCTTAATCCTTCTAAACTGACCTGATACACGGCCTTAGCGCATTTTTGATGTAACCGGAGATATTGATGACGAGCACTCCACGCAACCGCGAAATCCACGAACAATTAACGCAAGTGACGGCTTCGCTGGAGTCCGTGACATCGGCTGACACAATCGAGCATGTCTCGGACATGCTCAACCGTCGAGCGGCGCTTGAAGTTCTGCACGAGCGGGCGACCGCGGAAGAAGCTGCGCGCGAAGCCTTAGAGCGGGAGGAGAGCGAGCGGCGCGCCCATTTGAGACGGTGGATTGAACATCTGCTTGAAGAACAGCGAAAAGGACCCGGAGAGGTGGCGTGGCAGACAGCGAAACTGAACATAGCGGGATTCGTCGCTCCGGGACCCGGCCCGCAGCGGGAAGCGGCTAAAGCCGGAATCGCGCTGACCCAAGAACGTCTCGCCAGAGGGCGCAAAGAGATTCGAGAGTTTGAGCAACAACACCCGGAGATCGTGGCGGAGCTGGACGGCTATACACGCCTTCTTCTCGTTCCCGGTTATGTGAGACAAAGCGAAAAGGAGACAGCCGTCGTGTTGACCAAAAAGGAAGGAGCAATTTGATGACGCCGAATTTTAATTTACTGAAAAAGCTTCGCGGAGCACTGACTCACGGCTTTAACCCCACTGAACCGCACCCGCTTGAAGGCCTCAACGCTTCGGCGCCCGTAGTCGCTGCGAACACCGCGCCGCCTGTAAACGCGCCTATTAAGCCGCCCATGCCGCGCTTAAGACTCGACCCGCGGATGCTCGCCGCTTCGCCGCAAGGCGCTGGGCAAGAGCAAGCGCCGATGGCAGCGATGCCGCCACCGCCACCCGTTCCGGCGCAGATGCCGCCCACAGCTGCCGCGCCCTCACCAGCGCAAATCAGCGACCTTGATGAGAACACTCAGCGCGGTGTGGAACTGCCCTCCCGCGCGCAAGAGGACATTGGAGACGGGCGACAGCTTACGTCCCTCGAAGACCAGATGGAGCGGGTGCGTATTCAGCGCGAGATGAAAAGAGATAATGCGCCGCTCCCCGAACGAACCGGAAGAGGTAAGTCCATCCTTCGCGGCCTACTGCAAGGCGCGGCGCAGGGCGCGGCCGGTGGCGGAGGCTTAGGCGGACTAATTGGCGGGGCGGCAGCCGGAGCCGTCAGAGGCGGCGTGGATAAGAATTGGGATGAGCGGGAAGCGCGCGACCAGAGGCTTGTGGAAGAGGAGAGGAATCTCGCCGGACTCCAGCAGCAGCAACAACAGCAGGATGTCTTTACCGATAACGGAATCAGTCGCCGTTTGAAGCAAGCCAATCTTGAGAACGCGCTTCGCCGACCGGAATCCGAGAGAGAGAAGAGAGAGCAGCTTTCACACGCGGCGACAGCGCGTGTGATTGCCAGCAGGATTAACGATGCGGATGAGTTTGACCCGGATGATCCTCGTAATGCAGAAACGGTCGCACTCGCACAACAATACAATGTCCCGGTTTTCCCTAAGCGGCGTGGACAGCAGGTGAAGATCGTACAAGACCCGCGCACCGGAGGCTTCTATGCCATCGGCGCGGATGCGCGGACAGGCCAAGCGACGGCGGCACCCGTGACGAACACGCAAAATCACACTCCGTTCGTGACTTCCACCACGCAGCAGATGAGCGCTGAAGAGAAACAGAACGACCGCGCCGCGCGCGCTTCGCTCGCCGCCAGCAGATCGACGCGCTCGTCGAGTGGACGAGCTGCGCCCTCAACAACAGCAGCGGCAGGAGGGAGCGACGAAGCGCGGCGCACGAAAGCGGCCGCAGGCGTCACCCGGCTCGGTAAGCTTCAGGGGCAACTGGCGACCGCCTCGACCGGAAAGCAACGCGAATCCATCCGGGCGCAGATCGCCACGCAGGGCGGCTTGCTCCGCTCACAGTACGGCGATCTGGTCGAAGACGACGCGCAAGGCTGGCCGACGCGCATGAGAGCGCCACAATCGGCTCCTGCCGCAGGCGGCGGGCAAACTACCGAAGCCGCCATCCGCGCCGCCGGGCAGCGCCGCAGGATGTCAGAGCAGCAGATAGGCGAAGCCGTGCGGCGCGCCAAAGAGCGCGGCTTGCTCCGCTAACTAAAGCCCCCGAAAGGTGACTCGGACGATGATGAACCAAGACCCGATTGACGATCTGCTCGGCGAGGTGACGGGCGCGCCGCCTCGACCACCCGCCCGGACGCGCAGGCCGCTGGTCACAACCGTGCGCCCGCGAAAGTCGCGCACACCGGCGCCGCCCGCGCCGCCATCCCTTCACGCCGGATGGTCGGCGGTTGATGACGTAGAGCTTCAGGACTTCCTGAATGCGGGAAATTTCCCTGTGTCGGCAAAAGGGCAATCGGCAACACATAACCGCCTCGGATTCGATCACAGATCGAATCTTGATGTGGGAGTTAACCCGTCAACCCCCGAAGGCGTGCGCCTCGTCAACTATTTGCGCGAGCGCGGCGTGCCGTTCCAAGCCTTCTCGCGCGCGATTCCGGGAGCCGCGACGGGGCCGCACGTCCACATCGGAAGCCCGTCGCGGCGCACGGGCGCGCACTACGAAGTAGGGACGGCGCGCGCCGCGACGGGCACTGCGACGGAGACGGACGATGTTGATTCCTTGCTCGATGAAGTGGCGGGTGGTTCCCGCCGCCCGGCGGCGTTCGACGACATTGATTCGCTGCTGAATGAACTAACCGGCAGCGACGACGATGATGTTGTGCGCACGCAGACGGTCATCAATCGTGCAGGCGAGCGGCTCGACCCGCGCACACACCAAACGCTACCGACTGAGCGAGCGCAAAACGCGGGAGCTTTACCGCCGCTTCGCACAGTTGACATTCACACGCCGGAAGGTAGAGCCGAAAGAGACGGAGCGCGGGCACTAGAGAACGGACGAGACGCGCTCGGCGCCGTTGACGTGCAACTACCTTCCGGGCAGAGCGACTGGTCGCAAGTCTCAAGCCGCGCGCTCGTGCATCAAGCGATGAGGCAGTTAGCGGGCGAGAGGCAGATACCTGCCGAATTCGTCGAGCAGTGGCTACAACAGCACGGCGCGAACACACACCTCCGAGACGCCAGCGGGAATGCCGTCAACCCGGTTGATGTGATCGGCACAGAACACTACGACGGAGAGCGCCGCACGATCCGCGTCGGCGCGGAGCTTCCCGCTTTCAAGCGGATGGAAGCCGAATACCTTGCTTCACGCGGTACAGCTCGAAGAGTCACTGATTGGGCGACGGACGACGCGCGCACCGCAGGCGAGAAATTCATGGACGTGGCGGAGCCGACGGTTGAAGGAGCAGCCCACGCGCTCGACATTGCCACGCGCCCCATGCAAGCCGCCTCGACGGGCTTCTGGGCGACGGCGCGCGGAAAGTCTCCCGACGAGATCGCGCACGCGATGAAAGAAGAATTCTTGACGGGGCGCACCGTCGAAGGCGCGGAGAACTGGATTGCGGAGCAACTGCGCCACAGCGACCGACTCAAAGCCGTCAACCCGAATCTGCCGGGTATGCTCGGCGAGTTGGCGAACATGGTCGCCGATCCTGTGAACCTACTTCCCGTAATGCCGCTGACGCGACTCGGCGCAAGAGCGCTGCGCGCTACACGAACCGGCGCGCGCGTCATGGAAGGTTTGGAAGGAGCGCGTGATTCGCTCGCCGCGAGCCGCTTAGGGAGTGACGGTAACATCCTTAGAATTGCCGACGCCCCCCTAGATATGGCGGCGCGCGCGGCCGAAGAGCAGACGGCGCTCAACGGTCTGCTCTTCAGGGGTGCGCCGCACGCCGAACGGCGACGGCAAGCACTGAAGCACATGATGGATTCGGGGATGAGTTACCCGGAGGCTTCAATGGCGGCGGAGCACGCCGCCCGCACAGGGGTCATGCCCCAACTCCCGCAGCCCGCGACTCATGCCAATGCGCGACAACCAGACGGCGGCACTACTACGGTAAATCGTCTGGCGCCGGACGCGGCGGACGCGCCGGAGCCAAGCGTATCTCCCACCCGACGCTCATCGCAAACGCCGTCTTCTCCTCAGCACGGCGCAACCAGCCGCGTCGTCGAGGAGCAAGCCCAGAGCAGCAGCGTCAGCAGAGAACCGCTTCAGCCCGCGCCGGTTCCGCGTCCGCAGCAGGGCGCGGGCGTGGAAGGCACCGCGCCTTTGGCTGAGAGCCGCGGGCAATGGCAGCACCGCGACTTCGGACTGATCACAGAGGTCGAGAATCAATACGGCGCGCCGGCGCGCGCCGTGCGCGTTGTGGACGAAGCGGGCACCCTTCACACGATCAATAGACCTGACGGAAGCGGAAAGGGCAACCAACTCGCCGTGCCTGTCAGGAGCGAGCGCGCAAACGCTCTTGTGGACGGCGGCGGCGTGCGGGCGGTCGAATACGGAAGCGCTAATCGCCTTGTCACCAAAGCGCGGGCGGACGAGGCGCGCGCAAGATTAAAAGCTCGACTCTCGACGAATCGCATGAACGACATCACCGAACTCGGCGGGGCTTTGGGCGATGTACTTGAACTCTCAACTTTCCATGTCGAAGCCGGCGCGCGCACTTTCGCTGACTTTTCCGCCCGGATGATTGCTGATGTGGGCGATGAAATTAAACCCCATCTCAAAGAACTCTATGCGAACTCTCAGGCGCGGCTTCGCGAAGAATCCGGCGTGGATGTCCCAGTGCCGCAACTCGCGACCGCACCTCCTCCTCCGGCGCGCACGCCATTGCCGACCGTCATCTCCTCGATGCGCAAAGCGGGCTTGCTGACGGGCATCAAGACTCACGCGCGCAACATCGGCGGAAACTTCGCTTTCCAGATCGCGGAAGAAGCCGCGCGCATACCTTCCGCCATTGCTGACCTTGTTGTGTCGGCGGCGACGCGCCAGCGCACCACGACGGGCGCGTCGCCGCGTGCCGCAATTCGTTCGTCACGCGAGGCAGCGACAAAAGGCGTGCGCGAAGCATGGAAGACTCTCCGGTCCGGAGTGACGCCGGAAGAGATGCGTCACTTGCAGATTGACGGCGAGATGAATTCCGGTTCGCGCATTCTCGACACCTATGTTAACGGCACCTTCCGGTTGCTGAGCGCCGAGGATCGCGTCTTCCGTTCTTTCGCGGCGCGCCGCTCTTTGGAAGACCAAGCGCGCGTGCTTGCCATTAACGAACGCAGGCGCGGGCGGCTAAAACGAGGCGAAGTGCGGGCGCACGCAAAGGCGCTCGCCCAGCAACCGACGGAGGCGATGAGCGCGCAGGCTGTAGCAGACGCCGAGTTTGCCACATTCAATAACAATAACTTTGTGACGACGAACTTGACCGGCGCGGTGCGCGACAAATTGCGCAATGCGGGCACACGGGGGCGCTGGGCGAACGCCGGGATTGACCTTGTGCTGCCGTTTGACAGGACGCCGACCAACATCATCGCGCGCATACTCGAATACTCCGGCGGGGTGCCGGCGAGTGTGGCCAGCCTCGGCTACAAAGCAGCCGCCGCGAAGATCGCGGGGCGGGCGTTTACCGCGGCCGACCAGCGTGCCTTCGCGCGCACGTTCGGGAGAGGCGCGACCGGGGCGGCCGCCATCACGCTCGGCTACACGCTCGCTCGAAGCGATCTCTTGACCGGACTCTACGATGACAATACGGACGCACATGGACGGAACAACGTGCAGCGCGCCGCCGGGCGCCCGCCGATGGCGATTCGCGTCGGCGACACTTGGCACCAGATCGGCGGCTTCTCACCATTAGGGAATCTCTTGGCAATCGGTGCGACGATCTACCGCGAGCGCCACCAGCCGCTCAAGGATGAAGAGGATCGCCCCGCGCGTCTCGCAGGGATCGCCTCGGACGTCGTGATGGAGCAGCCCTTGCTCGGCGCGATGCGCGATTTAACAGGAGGAGGGCAGACAAGCGACAAGGGCGGACGACTCGTCGGTTCGTTCGTGCCGCAGATCGTCGCCGATGCGGGCACGCTCCTTGACGGTCACGCGCGTGAGGCGCGCGGCTTTACGGGGCAGATCAAAAACCGCGTGCCCGGACTTCGAGAGCGACTGCCGGAAGCGATGGATGTGTTCGGGCGACCCCTTCCGGAGCGCCGAACCGCCGCCATTGATCCGACGCTTTCAACCACAGCACGTGACGGCGCAGTTGAGCGCGAACTTCTCAGGCTCAATGTCGGTATTGGCACGATGAAAAAGCAGCCCGACGAGAGTGCCGCACAGTTCCGCGCGCGAAGACTACGGGACGGCGCCGAACTCTACTCTACGCTTTCCGAGATCGTCACTTCAGAGGATTACCGGCAAATGTCGGAAGCGGAGCAGCGCAAGATGTTGGGGAAAGAAATCAGGCGCCCGCGCGCGCAGATGACGAGGGAGCGTGAGAGAGAAGAACAGCAATAAAAAGGCTTGCCGCCAAGCATGAGCGTTAATCAACAAACAGAGATCGCGCGACGGCTCATCGCCGAGTGGAAAGCACGGATTGCCGAAGGCATCCTCGCCGAACCGGGTTGTACCTGCGAGGAGTTCGAGGAGGCATGGCCGAAGTACGAAACGGAGTTCTGGGCACGCGAAACGGAGTACGCGCGAGGAGCGGTCGCGCGCTATTTGCGCGAAGGCGTTTTGATCTTCAGAGATAATTGAGAAGGCGTTTGACGATTGACAGGCGCCGCTTGCCAAAGATGATCGGAGTTGACGGCAGCGGCCGCCGGCGACTAAATTCTTCCGTGACCGCGCGAAAGGTTTGAACCTCCGTCGGCAATTGGAGCCGACCCGGACGTAAACCCTCGCGCGGTTTTTCTTTCGCCGGACGACCGCAAGATGTTGCGCGCAACACTTCCGTTAAACTCACCGCTCAATTGTCACGACGTTCGCGGCGAAGAACTTTATTTTGAAAAGTCGCTCCACATCATCTTGTGCTCAAAGCCTTATTTTGGAAGCCGGAAATTTCAGCCGACAAGCTTCCGTCACAAAGAGCGTCCGATATTCGGGAATTATGTTATATCGCTGTGCGATAACATTCACTGAAACATAACAAGCCATTACATCGGACATAAGCTTTATTATCGGACTCCGCGAATATCGCTAAAGAGCATCACTATACTGGGGGCAAGCGTCCAACATAGAGAGGAACCTCTGCTAACTGCATGCCATCAACCCTAACATCAAACATGTATGTGCCCTCCTTTGGAAACACAACGTTTACTGATAACGCTTGATAGAAAGCCGAGGGACGGCGGGGGTACGGCGGCTCAAAGCGGATAGGCTTGGCAGATAGTGTTACTAGTTCTCCTCCATCTGGCTCCACTATACGAATCGAGAGATTAACTAAATGCCCATAATCAGCAGTCTCGAAAAAGAAACCAAGTGCCAGATTGATGCCGCGCACCTCCGAGGGAAATTTGATTTCATGACGCGCGTTGTATGTGTCTATTAACGACAGCGAGCCATCTGCACTTACTGATACGTGTTTTGCGATAACAGCTACATTGCAGCGCATAATATTTCTCTCACTTTGGGCATGTTGGGCGCGCGTTACGACTACTATGAAGTTTTAGAAAGCCGCTGGTAAACATAGAAGATAGTTTCGCCTAGAGGACGGTTATTAACGAAGACGCGTGCACCATACTGACCCGCAGATGGTAATGACACCCCCTGAATATTGAAAGAGATCAATAGAGCGCCTTGTTTAATACTCTCGCGGCGCTGTGGCGATGTTATTGCATGTACTGCACCTTGGAGACGCGCCAAGACAGAACCGTTGGGTGCATCAAACAGTAATTCAAGATTATATAACCCTTGCGGATCGTCTTCCGGTTCAAGACGCATCTTGAGACCGAAGCTTATGTTTAGCAGCTCGTGTGGGAACGCTGGTACCTCAAGCCCATCGAATATTCCAGCTAAGGTCATTTTGCCACTTGAGGAAGAGGCATAATCACATGGAGTGAATATTTCAACACGCATAACAATTCAGAGAATAATGGTCTATGGCTGCTTTTCGCCGACGAAAGCAGAAACTGCACGAGCATTCAGGAAACCGTCTTGTACAGAAGCCTTATGCCTCCCACGATACTAATGATAGCGATTATATAGCTTGCGATTAGTGCGATCACAAAGTTCGTTGAATAGATATTAGTCGGCATATACTGCTTAGCGGCGTAACCACTAAGCAGCAGCGTAATAATCCATGCCGCGATCCCTGTTAGGAGAAAGTACATGAACTTCGGCGTGAATCCCGGTTGATCCGATAAAGTAACCCCATAGGCAATCTGATATCCGTCTCCGGCTTCAGTTTTGTTGACTGTAGTTTTGAGGCGAGCACCAGAATATGTCTGCTCTGAGGTAGCTAGGCTAAATAACACACCCACCGTCCAGAGCGTCGCGTCAGGAGGTAAATCGAATATGATCGGCTTTCCCTCGAACGCGAACAGTTTAATAGCCGCGCCTATGGCGAAGGTGAGTATCCATACGATAAGAGGACCTAACTTTTCAAGACTCAACCCAGTTGCTCCTATAGTTACCTCTCTATTGCATGGCTTATACGCAATCGCTCATGTTTGCATCGCTTCGTTTCCGGCTTCTTAGGGTCTGGAAAGTAGTAGCCCTTCCCCCCGCAATCCGGGCACTTGCTGATGTCTAGTGTTGGCGTTGGGTTGATGAACTTCTCAATAAGTGAGTCGGCTTCCCCGCTCCGGTAAATCTTCGTCGCATAGCCGCCCGGATTAGTAATTCCCTGCCCTGTCTGTTTCAGGTGTGCGGCGTATCTCTGGCATTCTTCTAAACTGAATTTTGAACCCACACTCACCGACTCCTGTGTTGTGTGTTTTTCTTTTTGTGTATTTAATTTATTGGCTACGTCTCCCGTAGGGGCTGCGTCAGGTGGAGGGGCTACACGAGGCGGAGGGGCTACGCTACGTGTAGGGGCTGCTGGTGGTAACAACATCTCGAATTCAACGCCGCGCGCCTGCTGATTCAGGTTGCTCAAGTCGCTCCCGATCCGCTTCACGAATCCCCTTCTCTCCAATTCAAACGTTGCGTTTCTCGCCGCCGTAGTGCCGATGGAGCAACGCTTTGCGAGCGTTCCGATGCTGACCGTGCAACGCGATGATTTGAAGCCTCTGGAGAGCCTATACAGCCGCAGCAGCACGAGCTGCTCGACGGGTTTCAAGGTCGGTAGGATAGTGTCAAATACGTCGTTCGGGATGCTGATGAATTTATCAGCCGCTACACGTGGCGGAGGGGCTACGTCTGGTGTAGCGGCTACGTTTTGGAGGAGGGGCTGCCCATTTTGTGGAGGGGCTACGTCAGGTGGAGGGGCTACACGAGGCGGAGGGGCTGATTGTAAGACATCAACTCGCGGCTCCTCCGGCGTGTATTCATCGAGCAGTGCGTCGAGGCTCGCCTGCGGTCGGCGCCGCGGCGGAGCGAGCGCCTTATCGAGTGCCGCGTCGAGTCGCTGTTTGTCTGCCTTCTTCATCACCTAACGCCTCCTTAACTTCTGCGACCAACTTGCGGAACGCGAATGTGGACGGGGAATCCGGCGCGGCATCGACCACCGCTTGAAGTGTCGCGGTCGCTTCGCCGACGGCGACCGCGCGCGGAATAGTAGTTTGAAAAACGAAATCTTCCGTGAAGCGATCAAGCACCTTCGCCCGGATGCCTTTATCTAAGTTCTGGCGCGCCGTGTACATCGTCGAGAGTGCCATGACGAGCATTTCGGGTGCGTGCGCTTTACGGATTTTGCCGACGGTGCGCAGAAGCTGCGAGAGTCCGAGCAGGGCGAACATTGAAGACTCAATCGGCACAACTGTTAAGTCTGACATCGCCAGTGCGTTCAAAGTCGGCACGCGAAGCGATGGGGGCGTGTCGGCGACGCAGTAATCGTAAGCAGGGAGGGCGGCGGCGAGTTTCTGCTTGAGCAGCAACTCACGGGAGACGGCTTGCCCGTCGAGCAATGCTTCGGCGTCCGAATCGAGACACGCTGGGAGAAGATCGAGGCGCGGGCGCGAAGTGGCGATGTATTGCGAGTAGTCGCCACGTTCGTCGAGCATCAATCGGTGCGACGTGTGGCGCGACTCTTCCAACTCTTGCAGATCGGCACCCAATGCTGCTGACAGATTGCCCTGCGGGTCGAGGTCAACGGCGAGCACGCGGGCGCCCGTGTTGGCGAGCGTGACGGCAAGATTAAGCGCCGTCGTGGTCTTCGCACACCCGCCTTTGTGGTTGGCGATAACGATTGTTTTCATATAAGCTTTGTCTCTTCAAAGGTTCACGAACAATCAATAATTATTTGGATCATCTGTTGCTGAACCTTCCGCCTTACTCGCTGTGAGCAATTCACCATCTGAAGCAATTACTGTTAGCGGAGCAAGCCCCCTGCGCCGGCGCTCTCTACTGGCTTCCAAAACGGCGGCTAATTGCACGGCGTCGTAACCGCGCAGTCCGTGCTTCTCAGCGAGGCTCATTGCATCGTTAAGCAACGGCGGCGTGATCTCGACAATACGGAGGCGGCTGCCGAGTTCGCGGCGTAAGCGCGCGATGGCCCGATCTGCTTCCCGTGTTGTAAGGTGTGTGCCGCGAGACTTCCTTGTGAGCGCCGCCGTGACCTCGACGCCAGTGATGCGCGCAACGTAGAGGCGATGCCCGGCGGCTCTACGGAACAGTCCAATTATCCATGCCGTGCCGGTTTCTCTGGCATAGCGCTTAACGAGTGCGCTTGAATCGAAGAAGTACGCCGCCACGGGTTAGCGTCGCTCCTCAATGATCATTTCAGAGAGGGGCTTACCTGTGACCGTGACAGGCTCCCACTCGTCCTCCGCGTCGTCTTCCGTCGATGGATCGGGGAGCGTGATAACACCTTTAGCAGCCAAGTATTGCTCGAATTCGTCCTCGCGTTCGTCTTCCGTCAAAGCCGGTTCGGTGAGCGCATTCATTTGCTCGCGTCCCTGTTGCTGTTCGTTTGCCTGTGTATTGAGCGAAGCGCTGCCAATGTCGCCAGTATTCGGTGAATCTTCCTTATATATCGGCAGTTGCCGTAACGCGACGGACTCCTCCACCGGCACCCAATTGATATAGCGCGCTTCAATCGGACAGTCCTCGAAAGGTGTAAGTCGGATACTGACCTTACCTTCCGGGTTAGCGGCTTTGATGTTCCTCTTAGCAGTTTCCATATCTTCTTCCGTGATGTAAGTCCGATCACAAAAGAAGGTTACGGGCCCTAGCGGAACTTGGGTGCCGAAGATAACCACCGTCTGTTCTTGGAAATGGAGCGCGGTCTGGAGTGGCGCACCCCGCTCGAAAGATGCAATCGCGCTTTTGGCTTGCTCTATAGACGATGTGCTCACCCACGGTTCCGCCTTATAACTCGCGTGCCCGGTCTTCAGGATGTGAGTCGTAGCGGCGATGGTTCTAACTTCCTCGCCGCTAATATCTCCTTCGGGTATGGTGAAAGAGACGCCTGTCTTACTTTGGATGAGCACCAACTGATTGAGCACTTCCACAAAGCGCACGTCCGGCCCCTCATACGCCTCCTGAGGTAAGCCTCCCCTCGCGATAAGTAGATCGCCGCCGGTGATAGGGTGTCTGCCTGTGATGCGAAGCTCGCCACCTTGCGCCAGTGCTTGGCAGAAACTGACGTATTCTAACGTTTGTTTTACGTTTAGACCCGAGTAGTTCAAAGCGAAGCGTAGGTGCATTTGGCCGGCGTCGGGATCAAGTCTTATTGAGATACCCTCGTGATTCGAATGCTGGCTGCTAACGAATGCCATCCCACCTTTCCCGGTCAGGACGAACTCAAATGGAATGCTCGGCAGTGCAGTCCATGTTCCGTCTGCGCTGTCTACCGCTAGTGTGATCGGAACAAAACCTAGAGCATCTGAAGATAAAGGGGCAAAGTTCGCGAACGTGTTTGGTGCGTCAACAGCAGAACTCCTGATAACGACAGGAGTTCTGGCGTATGAGATGGCACGCCACAGCGCTTTGCTCTTTTTAGCGAAATCGTCGAGATTCTTTCCGGGTTGGAAGGCGGGGGGTGGCTCACCAATCCGTATTTGAGTCGTTCGATCAATTTGTATATCACTCATTTCTCACCGTCCTATTCTTCTGTTGCTCGATTTTAGCAATGGCAGTTATAAGGGCATTGACCTAACTCTTTAACATCAACGTCGGTAGAACGCTTTTGTAACTCAGCTATATGAAACTCACACAGATTAGCGTGGCGAACCGTCACACCGAATGCGGCACCTCGTTCGTTAACTTCTGTTCCTCCTGTCGGTTGGTAGCTAAAGATTACATGCTTTGAGGCGTCGCGGGCGCACCCTTCCCACTGACAAAAGCATTCGTTTGCCTGAGCACCGCTCATCTTCCGAGTCTCCACTGGTCGCTGGCGTGCACCGCTAGTGTGATTTCCGCAAGTTTGTCGTGGAGCATCTTGCGCAGCTCGAAGGCTCTGCTCATAAAGGCGGGGTCTGACAAGCTTGCAGCATACTCGTCGAGAACTTCCGCACACTCCCGCGCCGCGACCGCCGCTTTTCGGGCTTCCGAGCCGGCACTTTGCAATGCTTCTTTCTCCGTCACTTCTTCCCACCCTTCTGATCGGCTAACGGATCGCCGGGATGTGTTCTTTGAGCGCGGCGCGCAGTTCGCGGAAGTCGGCGCGTAGCTCATAAAACTCCGAGCCGGTTTTCTTTACTTCACTTTCGATTCGATCAAGACGCGCCTCGATCCTCTCCTCAAAGCGGTTCATGCGGTTGTTAAGTTGCTCGCCGAGGGCGTCAAGGCGCTCAAGTACAGTGTCTAAAGTCGGCTTCGTCTCATAGCGTGGTGACATATCTTGCGTTTTATCTTCGCTCATTTCTTCCCGCCCTTCTTCTTGCCTGACTTACTCGCAGATATGCCGTTGGTGGCGCGTATGTGACCTGTGGCGCGTTTGTCGGGGGTGGCGGGAGACTTGGGCGGTCTGCCTGCTTTGCCGTAAACTTTCACGCCTTCAAGCGCGGATTCGTCTATGACCTAGCCAACGCCGACGTGCTTCGC
>MWVV01000235.1_pt1 | contig 20105 bp, 21 predicted proteins | sample 1047281 | NCBI WGS metagenome assembly MWVV01 (sample SAMN06349986, study PRJNA376086) | soil metagenome | isolation source: PT-2 sample Antarctic (ecotone) soil | place: Antarctica | collected 2015-01-13 | reverse complement strand
AACGCGGACGGGAATTTTGTAAATCATACCGGAATCGCTGACTTTTAGTTCAAAAGTTTTGCCGACCTCAAGCGGCAGACGCCTGAGCGTGTAAACTGCTGAAACAAAATCCTGCGTGTCCGGTTCGAGCGGCGAAGCGACGACGTATGGTGCGCGAACCGTGTCCTTCGGATCGGTTTCGATAAAGATAACTTTTTTGTCTTTGTAATCGAAAATGGCTTCGCTGTCGCGCACGCGCTCGTTTTGTTCGTCGCGCTTGATGGTTTTTAAAATTTGTAAATTTTCCCCGTCAACGGTTGATTCGAATTTTTGGAAAAACTTGGCATTAAGCAGTTTCGGGAGTGACCCCTTCGAATTTCCCTGCGACTTAATTATAAAATGACGTTTATTCGGAGCACGCTCGACGGCGAAATTTAAATCCGCGACGGCAATGCCGCGCAGCAGCGCTTTGCTGAATTTACCTTCGTAAACAAGATTTTCGCCAACGTTAAAAGGTTCGATTTGAGTCGCGTTTTGAGCATCTATCGAAATGCTGAAAAAACACGAAATCAGCAAAAGCAAATGAATTATTTTTTTTATCGTCATAATTTTATTTCAAAAAAATCGCCTTGACGAGCAAAATCGACCACGCAAAAACTAAGCCGAGCGCCGCACGATACTCGCGGTATCGCATATACAATTTCATATCAAACTTTTCAGATGACTTTTTATAACCCTTAAAATACGGAAAGAGAAGCGGAACTCGCCGAGCGTATTCGGCATATTCTTCCCCGAAAAGCGCGGTTAATTCCTTTGCCTCAAGACGCATTACGGGTAGATAAATTCCCAGAAACAAAACTATAAAAAGAGGCGCGAGCCACCACACGCCGGAAGCAATTGTAAAACCCAAACCGAGCACGAAACTTCCCAGATAAAGCGGATTACGGGTAAAGGAATACGGACCGGACACCGCCAGATTTTGATTTTTGCGGATATGACCCGAAGCCCACGCTCGAATCAAAATTCCAATGACCGCAACCGCGCCGCCAATTACTAAAGTCATCAATTCAGGACGGGCGAAGGCGAGAAAAACGATACTGAACAAAAACCCGAGCGGCACTCGCACGCGCTGAAAAATTCTTTTATCTTTCCAATTCATTCTGGCAGAATTTTACACCTTTTTTAGATTAAAAAAATAGTAAAAACTTAGAAATTGTATTTAAAAACTAAACGATAGGGGAATGTATTTCTTTAATTTTCTATTTTTGTCGTGTTATGGCGGCTCTTTGCAGACGCTTTTGCAATGCCTGGAAAACAATTTCAACCGGCGTGTCCATACAAATCCAATTTCCGCAAGCACGGCGGTTACAATTGATGCGGCAGTTGATGTCCCATCTTTCGACGCAAATGTCGTCAGGATTCGGACTTCCGTTGCGCCACCACTCGGTTGGTCCGAAGATGCCAACGACCGGAGTTTTGGCGGCAACGGCGATGTGGGTCGGCGCAGTGTCGCCGCCGACGTAAATTGTCGCCCGTTTTGCCAATTCATAAAAACCTTTTAAGGTTGGCTGGGCGAGCAAAACTCTGCCGGAGGCGCTTTGCCGCAAAACTTTCTGCGCTAAATTTTTTTCATTTGGCGCGGTTGTCACGACGCTGACTAAACTGTTTTCTTCCCATATTTTATCAGCTAGCGCGCCAAACTTTTCGGCGTGCCAGAGTTTTGTCGCCCAACCGCCCGCCGGATTTAGAATAGCAAAGTTGTCGCCCGTTTGTTTGATGATTTCGTCGGCTTCGGTTTGGTGTGTCTTTTCCGTAAAAATCGGAAATTCAAAATCGCCGGCGGGAACCCGAATACTGAGAGCCTTCTGCGCAAGAGTTAAATTTTTGCTGATAATGTGCGATTTTTGTTCGACTTCGACCGTGTCCGTTAGAAGAAAACGACTGGCAGGTTCGCGCAAATTTTGCTTGGCGAATCCGAATCGCCGCGCGGCTTTAGAAAATTTGGCGATGGTCGCAGACTTTAAAAGTCCCTGAAAATCCAGCCCGATGTCGAATTCAAATTCGCGCAATTGGCGCAGCTGGCGGCTGCCCTCAATCAAAATATTTTCAAATAATTTGCCGCCGCGCAAAGACCGCGTGTCAATTTCGATCAAGTTTTTTACGATCTGATTGCCGCGCAAAATTTCGGCAGAAGATTTCTCAACTACCCAGGAAATTTCTGCCGACGGCAGAGCGTTTCGAATGGCGGCGAGCGCGGGCAGAGTATGGACAATATCGCCGATGCTGCTGAGTCTGACTATGAGAATATTCATCTTTGATAATAAATTTTGCCTGAGTTTAGCAAAACGCCGAAACCTGCTCGAAAAATCTTTTTAACATAAACTTATCCTATTCCTGAAATTCAAACAATTATTAAAACTCTGGCAAATTTCGTCTAAAATGTTTTACTCTATCAATTTAGGAGCGCTCATCAAAATCTTTCGTCTATTTTATGAAAATGCAAAATCGTTTAGAGCGTGACGCGCGTCCGGCGTTGACATTTCTTACCGGAGAGATGCTCGCTGTGCCGATTCCGCTGGAGCGCGAAGAAGTCGTTCTGGGACGCGCGATGGAAGCGGATGTCCGCATCAACGACGTGAGTGTCGCGCGGCGGCACGCGCGTATCAACACCATTTTTGATTCGGCGAAAAATACAACTGAATATGTTTTAACAAATTTGGATTCGGGGAAAGGAACAATCTTAAACAATCGAAAAATCATACAGGAAGTTTTACGCGGCGGCGATAAAATAATTGTCGGCGAACATATTTTGCGCTTTGATCTGCTTGACGAAATTGACCGGGAATATCAGCAGCGGATTCGCCGTTTGGTCGCGCACGACGATTTGACAGGGCTTCTATCGAGTCGCTCTTTTTTCTCGGAATTACGCCGCGAGACGGCACAGGCAAAACAGGACAATCGACCGTTTTGCGTTTTGATGATGGACGTTGATTTTTTTAAGAATATTAACGATATTTTCGGACATTTGAAGGGCAGCAATGTTTTGGAGGAAATTGGGTTTTGCATAACATTTTGTTTGCGAAATGGCGATGTTGCCGCCCGGTTCGGCGGTGAAGAATTTGCCGCTTTTCTGCTTGACGCGGAGCTTCGGCAGGGACTTGTCGCGGCGGAAAGAATCCGCACGGAAATCGAAAATTATCAATTTAAAAGCCTTTGCCGAAAGCAGGGCGTGGCTGAAAGGCAAACAGTAACGGTTAGCATCGGAGTCGCCGCTTTTCCAAACGATTCCAAAGACCCGTTTGAATTGATTGAAATGGCGGATTCCGCGCTCTACCGCGCAAAACGCGCAGGCAGAAATCAGGTTTGCGCTTTCAAAGATTTAGCTTTTGAAGAAACGAATAAACCGTTTCCTTCGCGCCGGACGTAAAAGTTCCGAACAAATTTTGCAACTTTTGTTTCTCCTCAGACGTGAACACAAACGATAAAGTCGCGAAAAAGAAAAACATTTTTCTTTTTCGCGCGCGCACGTTTTTGACAAATTAAAAGCGGCGGACAACAAATTAAGGACAAGGACAATCTTAATTTTTCGTGCTAAACTTTTCCAGAACAGTTTCAAATTTAAAGTTAACAAACTTTTTTGAATTTTGAACCTTGAACTTTGAACCTTAAATTAAAAAGAAGTGATTACTAAACTCAACCTCGCTACCAAACCTTTTCGCAACCGCGCTCTGCCGTATTTGATTGCGATGCTTCTGCTTGCTTTAGCCGTGTCGGGCGGCACTTTAAGTTTTGCTAAACTAAGTCAAATTACCGCTCAAAATGAAAATGCGAAAAGCGAAATTTTGGCAATGGACACTGAACTCAAAGCCTTGAAGGGGAAAGGCGAATTAGTTCAGCAGCAATTAACGCCCGAACAGAGCGGGCTGCTGATTGCCACCCATAAACTCGTCGCCAATAAAACTTTCGGCTGGTCGCGGCTATTTGCCGATTTGGAAGCGGTACTGCCGGGCGGCGTGAGCGCTTCGCGCGTGACCGTTGAAAATGTTTATAAAGACGGCGACCAGACAAAAGCGGAACTCGAATTTGCCGCCCTCAGCCGCGATTATCAGAGCGTAATGTCGATGATTGAAAGAATGAATAATTCCGGCAACTTTCAAGCCGAACTGCGCGGACAGGATTTACAGAAAACGGAATTTTCCAGTTTTACCGAATATACTCTGCGGCTCATTTACACGCCCCGTTCCGGATATTCAACCGCCGCGCCCGCCTCCGAAGTCGTTTCAACTCAAGGAGGAGGCGAATAGTTATGAATGAAGATTTGAAGCCGGACAATTCTGCTGAATCGAACACAGATTCAACAATTATCGTCAATGATTACGGGTCGGTGGTGGATTCCGCCGTGGTCATCGAAGAAGAAAACCGCACGGTTTTGCTGACCGAAGACCAGACGATAATCATCGACAAACCCGAAAAAATCGACATCGCGCCGAAGAACCGACCGCGCAAAGTTTATGCGGGAATGTGGGGACAATCCGAAATTACAGCCGTTGCCCTGGGACTTCTGACAATTTTGGCGGTTGTCCTTTTAGTTGTTCTGGTTGTTCTGCCGGCGCAGAAAGACCTCGAAAAAAACAAAGCGGAACGTGACAAATTAGAGTCACAACTGCTTTCGGCGCGCAACAAATACGGCGATATTACTGATACGGAAACGCAGGTTGCGAAATTAATGACGAGCGTCAACGATTTTGAGACACGATTTTTGCCGGTGGCGACAATTGGTAAATCATCGCTTTATCAAAGATTAAACGGATTAATCAGCGCTTACGGTTTAGTTAACACGAGCGGACCGGATTACGCGCCGCTTGAAATTTCCGATACCCGCAGTCCTCAGCAAACAGAAGATGAAAACGGCAGAGCCAAGTTTCAGAGCCTTTTTCCGGGCGTTTACGTGACGATGACGCTTGAAGGTTCGTATCAAAATTTACGTCGTTTCGTCAGAGAAGTCGAAACCAGCGAACAGTTTGTGGTCATCAGCGCGGTTGAACTCGCGCCGGCAGAAAACGAAGAAAAAAACGAACGAGATTCAAACCAGCCAACCAGAACGACAGTCAATAAGGCGGAAGCGAATCCGATGGACGAGGACAACATTCCGCAAAATCCAAACATTCGACCGAATCCGAATTTTCAGCAGAACCCGAACTTTCAACAAAATCCTAATTTTCAACAGAGTCCTAATTTTCAGCAAAACCCAAACTTTGCGCCCTCTGGTAGCGTTAAACAGACACAAACTACAATCACGGCAAACAGACCGGTGAGAGGCAAAACGCGCGGCGAAACAGTGAGTTTGCGTTTAGAGATGGCGGCGTATTTTCGTCGTCCGAACGCGCAACCGGCGCAGATTGAAACAAGCGTTCGGTAGGTTTTAAACAGAGGTTTTAAAATTATTTACGAGAAATGAAATTATTTGAAGGAAAAAGTCCGGCGGAAAGAAATAAAATAATCGCGCTCATTGGGCTTGGCGCGATGGCGGTATTGGCGATTGGTTACAACATTATCGGGCTTTATCCGAGCCGCAAAACAAATGTTACTGTATCCGCTTCCGCTTCGCCGACGCCGAGCGGTTCACCGAGAAATAGCTCGGATATTGCCGCGCTTCCAAGTAATGAAGAAATAATTTTTGGATATACAACAACTCCGATAAGTTATAGTCCCGGAGCATTTTACGCGCCCGACGCCGGCAGAAACATTTTTGCTTTTTATGAACCGCCGCCGCCAACGCCGTATGTTGCGCCGCCGATTGTGATAAGAGCGGAAACACCTTATCCGACTCCGGCTCCGACTCCGGCTCCGTCGCTTCTTGTTGGCTTTGTCACCCCGCAGAGCGTTTATGCCGGTTCAAAATCTTTTCGGATGGATGTCAGCGGCGATAAATTTACGCCGGACTCGATGATTTTATTTAACGGAAATCCGATTCCGACAACTTTTGTCAGCCCGCAGCAGCTCTCCGCGGAAATCCCTTCGAATTTTATCGCCGGCGCGGGACCGGTCTCAATTATGGTTCGCACGCCGGACGGCAAACTTTTTTCAAACCCGGTGATACTCAATGTGCAGGCGCCGCCGACGCCGCAGTTTCAATACATCGGAATGATCGGACGCAAACGCGCCAACAACGACACGGCTTATTTTCAGGAACAGGGCAAGACTCCCGCGTCGCCACCGTATAGCGCGCGTCTTAACGACATTGTTAATGGACGCTTTCGTCTGGTCAGCATTTCGGTTAACGAAACTGTTCTTGAAGACGTAAATTTAGGCTTCCGATATAAACTCGCGCTTTATCGCCCGGCGCCCGGACAAAACGCGTCAGCGGATAATCCCAACAGTAATCCGAAACTTGATCAGCAGACGGTTCCTCAGCCGATGTATGTTCCGCCACAGGGAATTCCGGGTATTCCGAGTAATATTCCGCAATATAATCCGCAGCAACCGCCGCCCCAATCGCCGCAACCGCCCATCAATGACGAAGATGATGATCCGAGATTTTAGAAAAAAATTAAGCTGTCGGTCGATTATGAGTGCGCGAAAAACATCCGGCGCGGCGGTGTTCGCTTTTAAACTTGATGCGGAGCGCGGAATGTCTCTACTCGCGGTGATGGCGGTGATGACGCTTTTCGCCATCGCTCTGCTTGCCGTCGCGCCGACCGTCCAGCAGAGCGTCCAGCGCGAAAAGGAACTCGAAGCGATTCGGCGCGGCGAAGAAGTGGCCGACGCGATCCGGCAATATATAACATTTCATCAGGGAAGAAAACTTCCCGATTCGATTGACGAATTGCTCGAAGGCATTCCGCAAGGCACGAAAAAACGCCAGATCCTGCGCTCTTCGGCGGCGATCGATCCGCTTTCCGAAGACGGAAAATGGCGGTTGATAAAACCGGACAGTCAGGCTTTTTTAAGTTTTGGACGGCGCGTGCAGATTTATAATGATGGAGAACTTCCCCCATCCGCTCAATTTCTTGATGCTTACGCGCTTCCTCTGGTTAATATTGTCAACACCGAGAGTGACGAGGATTTGAAAGAAGAATCAGAAGAGGAAATGGAAACTTTATCTGAAAATACGCCTTTTATTGGCGTTGCGAGCCAGAGCCGAAGCACTTCCGTCCTTGCTTATTACGGCGTTGAAAATCACAGCAAATGGATTTTCACACCGCTTTTTCGTGCGAGCGGAACAAACAGATCAGGTTCTGGCAGAGGACGTAATAATATGAATTCAAATTCTTCCAGAAATTCAGGAAGAAATCTACGTTAGACGAAGCGTTTTATAAACTAAAATTGAAGCTCACGAAACCTGTCGCTTTGACCGATTCGCCGCCGCGGACAAAAGGCTTAAACTTCCATTTCTTGATCGCATCAGTTGCCGCTCTCTGGAGCATCGCCGGACCACTCGCATTTCCAACTTCCGCCACCTGTCCGGTTTCATCAATTACTAATTCAACTTTCACCACGCCGGTCATCCGCAATGTTTTTGCGCTCACGGGATATACCGGATTAGTTTTCTTAGTGGCGTATTCAATCAGCGAACCAACTTTCATCGGCGAGATTTCTTTTGAATTTTCTGTATTAGCAGCATTTAATACTTGAGGTTCAGGATTATTATTCCGACCTAAAGAATTTTCGGAAGGCGCAGTTTCAACCCGGCGGCTTCTTGCCTCCACTGATTTATTTTGAGCCGTCTGCGCGTCTGCAATTTGGGTCGGCTGTTTTACGGGAATGGAAACCGGAGTTTCAATTTTATTATTTTTTGCTGCCGCTGTTTCGCTAATTCTTGGTTTTTCAATCGAAGCATTCGGAATCGTTTGAATTACCGTATTTGTTTGCGGAGAAGCGACAGCGGCGGCGGCAGTGGTATTAGAATTAACAACCGAAGGATTGGCGACAGCTTCATTTTTAATAATCGGCGCGTTTGGTTCATTGACCGCATTAACGACTACACTGCTCGAATTAGCGAGCGTTTCACGCGCGTCGGCGGTTTCGTTTTTCCAGCGCGTTACGTCAAAATCATCACGCGCCAAACCGCTTCTCGCGCTGGTCGCTTCTTCGAGCAGCGCCATTGCATTGGAAGTCTGATTTTTATCCGCGCTCAAAATTTTTGACTGAGCAACAACCATTTCCAAAGTTTCACGCATTTTCTCGATGTCGGTGGCGGCTTCGAGCGGTAAGTTGCGGTCAGACACGCTTAAGCCAAGCGCCCGATAACGTTCGAGTTGGCTACGCGCGCCCTTTACAACCTGTCCGGCAACCGCAAAATAGCTAGACGCGGCGTTCGCGCTTTTTAATTTTTGCGGGCTGGAAAGCTCTTTCAAAAATTCCTGCGCGCGTTTATAATCGCTCTGCTCGAGGTATGAATTCATCAGCAAAACATTAATCACGCCGTTAACGGTCGGGTCGCCGGTTTCGCGACGGATATTTTCCAGCTCGTAAATCGCCGCGTTGTAGTTTCTGACGGCGATAAAGGCTTTCGCTTTCGACACTCTGCCGCGCATCACGTCGCCGGATGTGTGCGTCTGGGCTAAACCAGAAAGAGCGAATACAAAAATAAGTGAAAAGGAAGCGGATATATTTCTAAGATTGAGCGGCATTTAGGGTCTCCTCTGCGGTCGCAGAATTTTGGTTTTTTCCGCGAAGGTCAAAGCAAGTTTTGGCATCCCGCTCTGACGGTTAAAATAAAAAAATGTTTGGTCTATTATGATTTCAAAAACACTTTTAAGCAAGTTTCTCTGAAAACCTGCTGTGTTATCTTAATAAACTTTTGATGATTTTTTTCTGATATGCGTTTGCGTCTTTCTTTATAACATTTTCGTTTAGGGTGAGCAAACGCCGGTCGCGCATTACGACTTTTCCGTTGATGACGACCGTTCGCACGTCGCTCGCCTTCGTCGCGTAAACAAGGTGTGAATAGACGTTATAAAAAGGAGTTTGATGCAGCGCTCCAAAATCGACAATCGTAATGTCGGCGCGTTTTCCCGTTTCAATCGAACCGATCAAATTTCCCAGATGAAGCGCCTGCGCGCCACGAATGGTCGCCATTTCAAATGCCTGTTCAGCAGTTAAAACTTTCGGGTCACGCGCAAAAACTTTGTGCAGTTTCGCCGCCGTATCCATTTCCTCCCATAAATTAAGATCGTTGTTTGAAGCGGCGCCGTCAGTCCCTAAACCGACTGGCAAGTTTTTGAGAAGCATCTGCGGAACAGGCGCGACACCTGACGCTAACTTCATATTAGACTGCGGGTTATGCGCTACGCCGACCCCGCGATTCTTTAGAATATTGATTTCATTTTCATTGGCGAAAACGACGTGCGCGGCAATCGTGCGGTTGTTTAAAAAATTAATTTTGTCGAGATATTCAATTGGTCTTAAATTTTTTTGTTTGAGAATATCTTCGACTTCGGTTTGCGTTTCGGCGACATGAATGACGACGGCAGCGTTTAATTTGTCGGCTGATCTTTTGATGTTTCCGAGATGCGCTTCGCTGACCGTGTAGGCGGCGTGCGGCGCAAATGCAGGAACGATCAGCGGATGATTTTTCCATTTATTGACAAACTTTTCCGTGTAGGCAAGCGCCTGTTCGTGCGTTTTGTTATCGGGAACGGGAAAATCAATAATCGTTTCGCCTAGAACGCCGCGCATTCCGGCTCTAGCAGTTTCGTCCGCGATTGCGTCTTCAAAATAATACATATCGCAGAAAGTCGTCGTGCCGCCGCGAATCATTTCTGCGAGTCCGAGCCTTGTTCCGACGCGGACAAAATCTTCCGTCACATTTTTGGCTTCGGCTGGAAAGATATATTTCGTGAGCCACTCCTGCAAATCCAAATCGTCCGAAATGCCTCGAAAAAGCGTCATCGGAATGTGCGTGTGCGTGTTGACGAGTCCGGGAATAACGACCTTGCCGCCAGCATTGATAATTTGTCTGGCAGCGAACTGCCGTGAAATATCCGATGTTTTTCCAATCGCGACGATCTCCCCGTTTTGAACCGCCACCGCGCCGTTTTCAATCAGACTTCTTTCCGCATTCATCGTGACAATCGTTCCGCCGGAGACGATTAAATCAACTGGTTTTTTTTGAGCGAAAATTGTTTGTGAAACGGACGAAAGAAATATGAGGGAGAGTAAAATTTTGAGCTTTTCCATACTTGAATTTACAAATTTTCCGTTGTATTGACAAGCGGCGCAACCGCAGCCAAAGTCCGCCGATGTCAAATTAAATCCAAAAAAATGAAATTTTTAATAGATTTTCGCAAACCGAATCCGCTCACCGGTGGGCAGACGAAATCTGTTTTTTATCGACGGCTGCGATTTTAATTATCTTATTCGTAGAACATTCGTAGAACAAATGGAACGAGCGTAATTTGGTATGCAAAATGCCTAAAAAAAATTATTCGTATTCGCTTAAAATTATAATTTTTCTGCGATACAAATTTCTAACCACTTCTACCGTAGTTCAAAATCAGGAGATAAAAGCTATGAATTACAAAATGCTGCTCAGAAATTGTTTTACAGTTTGGCTCGGCGCGTTTCTGTTGGTAATTCTGTCGGTTAACGCGGTATTTGCGCAATCCGGGGTTTCATCAATTACCGGAACGGTGAGAGATGCCCAGGGAAATATTATCGTCAACGCGACGGTTCGTTTGGTGAACGCGGAGAAAGGATTTTCCCGCTCGTTCGTGACAACTGACAGTGGTGCGTATAATTTTGCCTCAATTCAGCCTGGCATTTATGTTTTGGAAGTCGAAGCAAGCGGATTTAAAAAATTCGTACAAAACAACGTCGGCGCGCTGATTGATAAATCAACCGAAATTGACGTCGCGCTCGAAGCCGGAAACATCAGCGAAACCGTCACCGTCACGAGCGATACCATCGAATCAGTTATTAACACGCAGGATGCTAGCCTCGGAAACAATTTTCAACCCGAGCAAATTCAGCAGTTGCCGACCGATTTGAGAAACGTCACTAGGCTGCTCAGTCTGCAGCCCGGCGTAACGCGCGACGGTTCGGTTAATGGCGGGCGCTCCGACCAATCGAACATCACGCTTGATGGAATCGATGTCAACGAACAGCAAACCAATCAGGCTTTTTCTCCTATTTTAAGAGTTACGGCAGAATCGATCAGTGAATTTCGCGTAACCACTTCAAATCCGAACGCCAATCAGGGACGTTCTTCCGGCGCACAGATTTCGCTTTCAACCAAAAGCGGTTCAAATAGTTTTAACGGCGCGGCGTTTGAATTTTTTCGCCCAACCAAAGGTTCGGCAAACGACTTTTTCAACAACCTTGCCGGCATCGAAAGACAGAAGCTTGACCGACACGTTTTCGGCGGCGCGCTTGGCGGACCGATTGTTAAAAACAAAGCTTTCTTTTTCTATTCGTATGAAGGACAGCGCGAAAAATCTGAAACCTCCGTTCTGCAAGTCGTTCCGCTGCCGAGTTTAGGACGCGGCGAACTAAACTTTATCAGCACAAACGGCACTCGCGTTACGCTTAACCAAGCACAGTTAAACGCCGCTTACACGCAACTTGACTTAAATCCAGCGGCAATCGCATATCTAGCTGATGCTGCCCGGCGCTACCCTTCAAACACAACCGAAGGCGGCGACGGACTGAACACCGGCGGTTTTCGCTTTAACGCGCCCGTCCCGGAAGATTTAAATACTCACATCGTGCGTTTCGATTTTAACCTTAATTCGAATCAAACTCTGTTTGCGCGGGCGAACAAACAACACGACACGAGACTTCGGGCGCCGGCTTTCCCAGATACGCCCGCGCCGGAAGTCTGGAATCACAACACAGGCGTGGCGGTCGGTCACAACTGGATTATCGGCAGTAACAAAGTCAACAGTTTCCGCTACGGTCTGACCCGGCAGGCATTTACAGCGGGCGGCGATGCCAACGAAAATTCGATCAATTTTCGTTTTGTTTTTCAGCCTTTTAACTACACATACGGTTTTAGCCGGGTCACTCCGGTGCATAATTTCACCGACGATTTTACGTGGACAATCAAAGAACACACTGTTCAATTCGGCGGAAACATTCGCATTATTCGCAATAAACGCAGTGATTTGTCGGACGCTTTCGATACCGCGATTGTTAACCCTTCGTTTTATTCGCAGTCGGGTCGCTCTCTTTTAACGCCGCTTAATACCGCGGCAAATCCGATTCAAACTTCAAACTTAAATTACCAAGCCGCCGCCGCCGCTTTAGTCGGACGTTATTCGCAATATTCGGCAAATTATAACTTTGACGTCGAAGGCAACGTTTTACCGGCGGGATCGCCAATCAATCGCAATTTTGCGACTGAAGAATATGATCTTTATGTTCAGGATTCGTGGAAAATGCGTCAGAATCTGACGTTAAACTATGGCGTTCGGTACGCTTTGAGCCGTCCGGTTTATGAAAAAGATGGTTATCAAATTCGTCCGAACATTCCGCTTGGCGATTATTTTGAAGCCCGCCGCGCTTCCGCTGCAAACGGAGTGCCTTATAACGAGTTGATTAATTTTGAAACTGCCGGACCGAGTTATAACAAACCCGGTTTTTACGATATGGACAAGAATAACTTCCAGCCGCGCGTTTCGGTCGCGTGGTCGCCAAAATTCAAAAAAGGCTTTCTGGGAGCGCTGTTCGGCAAAGACAACGAATCGGTTTTTCGCGGCGGTTTTGCGATGACCAATGATTATTTCGGTCAGCAGCTGGCTGTCACTTTTAACAACCTAAGTTCGCTCGGCTTCAAAGTCGAGCAAGCCGTTTCCGCCAACACGCACAACGTGACATCTAATCAGGGACCGCTGTTTACCGGTCCGGGACAGACTGTCAGAAATTTTTCAAGAATCGCCACGCCGCCCGCGAATCGTTTTTCGACTCCAGCGGATCAGGCGGAACGTATCGAATCATCGCTTGATTCAACGCTCATTTCGCCGACTCATTACAATTGGAGCTTAACCTATGGCAGAAAACTTCCGAAAGGATTGTATGTCGAAGCCTCTTACGTCGGACGCAAAGCGCGCAATTTGCTGGTTACGCGCGACATTATGGCGTTCAACAATTTAGTTGACCCAAAATCAGGAATGGATTGGTATACGGCTGCCGGACAAATTTACGACCTTTACTATGGCGGCGCGACGATTAATCAAGTTACTCCGATTCCATATTTTGAAAATTTATTTCCCGGTCTTGCTACTTCGTCGATGAGTGCAACACAAGCGGTTTTCAACTTAAATGCGAGAAGCGCATTTGGGGACTGGACATATTTGCAAACTCTGCTTGATGACGAAGGCTCAACGCCGAATTTATTTGTTCAGCCGCAATATGCCGCGTTCTCAGCGTTCAGCACCGTTGGCAGATCAGATTACCACGGCGGTAACCTCTCGGTTCGGCAGCGTCTCGGAAATAGTTTCACGTTTGATTTGAACTACACCTTTGCCAAATCAATGGATGACGCATCAGGCTTGCAAACCTCCGGCACTTACGGTTCAGCTTTTGTTTTAAATTCACTGCGGCAGCAGGACAACTATGCGCTGTCAGATTTCGACGTGCGTCATAACGTTAATGCTAACGCTATTTGGCAGATGCCGTTTGGCAGAAATCGCCGTTACCTGAACGGTATCAACAAATACGCAAACGCAATTTTGGGCGGTTGGCAGCTCGGCGGAATTTACCGCTGGAATACCGGAAATCCTTTTAACAATTTGATTGATTTAAGCGGCTGGGCGACGAACTGGAATATTCGTTCGAATGTCGTTAGAACAAGACCGATTCAAACCAAAATTGACCGCAATACGCGCACCGCGTTCGGCAACTTGACGCCAAATACGACAGAAGCGGCAAAAGCGTTAATCGCGTCGATTCGTCCGGCGCGTCCGGGCGAAACCGGCGACCGCAACGTCTTTTTTGGTTCAAGTTACTCAGCGCTCGATATGAATTTGGTGAAAAATTTCACGATGCCATGGAACGAAAATCACAAACTCGAATTTCGTTGGGAAGTGTTTAATGTGTTCAACAAACAGTACTTTGACGAAGGATCATTCTCGGCACAAAGTATCACGCCGGGACTCCCCGCTTCAACGAGTGAATTCACCGAAGGAACAGCGCAGTTCACCGCCATCCAGGGCGCGCCGCGCCGAATGCAGTTCGGGCTGCGTTACTCGTTCTAAAACCGGGTTTAGAAATCAACAGCAAAAAGGCTGAAGCGTTCTGCTTCAGCCTTTTTTATTTCAACATTCAATTAAAGGTTAATGATTTTTACCCGTTTTTGGAGAATAAATTTACTCTTCCGTAAAATAATCCGAATCAATTCGTTTTATCTCATAAGTAGTGGCAACCGACACGCCGACATTATAATCAATCATCATTTCGGCAAGTTCTTCGCCATCAATTAAAATTATTTTGCTGTCAATCATCGCCACGTATTCACGCGCTTCTTTCGTAAAATCTGAAGTCGTAATAAAAACACCTTTGCGCGCTCTTTTTCCCTGTAAAGCTCCGGCAAATTTTTGAATTTCGGGACGGCTGACATTTCCCTCCCAACGCTTTGCCTGCAGGTAAATCACATCTAAGCCCAAACGGTCTTCATTGATTATTCCGTCAATTCCGCCGTCGCCGCTTCTGCCGACGGCTTGTCCGGCTTCCTGCAAAGTTCCGCCGTAACCCATTTTGACAAGCAATTCGACAACCAATCTTTCAAAAAATATTGGCGAACAAGATTTTATCTTTTCGATTATTTCAATTGCCAAAGCATTGCGGATTGTTTGATAAGCTGATTCTAAAGACTCATCTGGTGTATCTTCTACTTCACTTATAATTTCGAGAACTGTTTTTTCATTTTTTTTGCTTTTCCGTTTTATAAATTCTTGAAATTCAGGAAATTGTAAAAGTGTTTTGTCATTAACTGTTTGTGGATTTTCATTAATTAATTTAAGTCCGCGTTCGGAAATTTTGAAAAATCCTCGTCTTGTAAATTCTAAAAGCTTCGCTTGTCCTAAATAAGTTTTAGCCCAACCAACGCGGTCATAAAAAATTGCCTTTCTTCCACTTACCAAAAGGCTTTCTTTTTCTTCTTGACTAAGTTTGAATTCATTAGCTAAACCGTCGATTAATTCACGTAAAGAATACTCCTTCTTATCGCGCACAAGTTTAAGTAAAGGTAACATTACGGTTTGATAGTTAGGGATTGCCATAATTTTATGATTTTCAGTTCAAAAAATTTGCGTCAAACGCTCGCGGGAAAAGCTCTTTCATTTGAAATATCTCCGTTTTGCCGTGAAGATTCGCCAGAATAATTTCGATGTCGCCGCAAAATTCCCAGATAATCTGCCGGCACGCGCCGCACGGCGGAGTTAAATCATCAGTATCGGCAACGACGACGATTTTTTGAAAAGCGCGCACGCCTTCGCTGACCGCTTTGAAGATCGCCACGCGCTCGGCGCACATTGTTAAACCGTAACTGGCGTTTTCAATGTTGCAGCCGGTAAAGATTTCGCCCGTTTTGCCGACCAAAACCGCGCCGACTTTGAAATTTGAAAATGGCGCGGACGCTTTCTCACGCGCTTGTTTAGCGATTTCAATCAGTTTTTCAGAATCTTTTTCCATAGTTAAAAAAACTTCAAATTAAAATAGATTCAACCGTTGCAAAACAAAAATTGCTTTAATCTTTCGTCTTCCCACTTTCCACTTTTCGTTTACCACTTACCACTTTTTCCGTTTGTTCGCGCAGTTTTTCGCGCACCATTCCGCACAGCATATTGATGCTGACATCGGTTTGTCCGCCTTCGGGAATAATTATGTCGGCATAGCGTTTCGAATGTTCGACAAACTCAAGGTGCATCGGGCGCACAGTCGCGTAATACTGCGCGATAACCGACTCGACGGTGCGCCCTCGTTCATTGATGTCACGCTGAAGACGGCGGATAAAACGAATATCGTCGGGCGTGTCGACAAAGGCTCTGACATCGAGAAGGTCTAAAATACGCGGCTCGGAAAAAATTAAAATTCCCTCGACAATAACTACCGGTTTCGGCTCGATGTGTTCGGTTTTTCCGCTGCGCGTATGCGACTTGAAATCATAAATTGGCATCTCGATTGAAGAGCCTTTTTTCAGACGCTTGATATGATTCATCAGCATTTCGCTGTCAATCGAATCGGGATGGTCAAAATTTGCCTGATGACGTTCGTCAAGCGGCATATCGGCAAGATTTCGGTAATAAGAATCCTGCTCAACCAGAACGACTTTGCCCGCGCCGACATCTTTGACAATTCGCCGCGCAATCGTCGTTTTCCCCGAACCTGTTCCGCCGCAAATGCCAATAATCATAACTCGTAGCCGGTAGTTAGTATTCAGTAACAGAAATTCTTGAAATCAGATCATTAACTACTATTTTAATTTTGGAATTACTCGTTTTAACAATTCACCAAACGTGTGCGCGACCCGCGCGCCCGTTACCATTACCTCTTCGTGATGAATCGGCTCTTCGGTAATGCCCGCCGCCATATTTGTGATGCACGAAATTCCGATTACCTTCATTCCCTGCTGCCGCGCCGTAATCGCTTCGGGAACGGTTGACATTCCGACGGCGTCGGTGCCAAAAAGCCTGAGCATCCGAATCTCGGAAGGCGTTTCATAACTCGGACCGGCAAGTCCGCAGTAAACTCCGCGCCGCAAAAAAGAATTGACCGATTGTTTTTTCCCTGTTTCCGCTTCTTTTCGCGCCGCTTCTTCCTGCGACATTTTCTTGGCTTCGGTAATTACAATCTCCTGGTAGTCGAGCGCGTAAACTTCCGACATATCAGGAAATCGCTCGCCAAATCTTTCATCATTATTGCCGCGAAGAGGGTTAACGCACATCAGATTAATATGATCGCGGATCAGCATCAGAGTCCCCTGCTTAAAGTCCGTATCGACGCTTCCCGCCGCATTAGTCAGAATCAAATTTTTTATGCCCAAAGCGCCGAATGTGCGAATGGGAAAAACGACCTGCCGAATTTTGTAGCCTTCATAGAAATGAAATCTACCTTGCTGAACAGCCACTGAAACGCCCGCCACTTCGCCCAAAACAAGCTGCCCGGCGTGTCCCTGAACAGTCGAACGCGCAAAATGCGGAATCTCCTCGTATGGAATCTGCACCGCGTTTTCGATTTCATCGGCAAACGCGCCCAAACCGCTTCCCAAAACCAGCGCGACTTTTATTTCCTTTTCATATCTCGAACGAATAAATTCAGCCGTTTCCAATGCTTTTTCGTAACTCATAAGGAATTAATTTTTACCACAAATGCAGGATAGTTGGGAAACCGCGCGTTCAAAAACATTTGTTGGAGCAATGTTAAAATTTCTTATCCCAAGGCAACCAAAATATAACAGCAGCAATACAAAATTGTTTTTTGATACTATATTTAGTATCATTATTCAAGATGAATAAGTCGAATGAAAATTTGATGATTGAAGACTTTATCAGCGATTTGGAATCAAAAGAAAAGAATATACATTTTTCTCGTCTTTTAATAATTTGCGAAAATGTTTTCGGCAAATATCGTACAAGTGGAAGTCATCATATTTTCAAGACGCCGTGATTGGGTGACCCGCGAATCAACTTACAGAAACTCAAAGGTAATCTTGCCAAACCGTATCAAGTGAAACAAGTGCTTCGATGCCTTCGCAAGCTAAAGGCAGCTAAAAAGAAAAATGAGCAGGAAAATAAATAAAAAAGATAAAAAAGAAAATTCCCCAAAGGTTGAACAATATCTTTACAGCGTCGGCTGGTCTGATGAAGACGATGCTTTCGTGGCGCGGGTCGCGGAATTCCCGTCTCTTGCCGCGCACGGCGAAACACAGGAAGAAGCTTTACGCGAGATAAAGAATGTTGTCGAATTTGCGCTGAAAGATTTAACCGAATTGAAAGAACCGATTCCCGAACCGTTCGGCAAACGTTCCTTCAGCGGGCGACTTGTCTTGCGAATGCCGAAATATATGCACCGACAATTCGTTCTTGAAGCATTGCAGCAAGGCGTTTCGCTCAATCAGTTGTTGAATTTAAAATTGGAAGCAAAAAGTTAAAGACTGTTAATTTTTCTTCAGGATCCAAATAATGCGAAAATCTTTCGCCGCTACTTTCACCTGTTCGAGCAAATCGGCTTCAATCGTGATTGTTGTTTCGACTTTCATAATTCCAAGATAACGCTTCGGCTTTCGACAGTCAAAAATTTACTGCTTTTCAATTTAGTCGGATTTTGGGAATTGTCTTGGAAAATTTAATGAATTAAGCGAAAATATCTTTTATGACCGAAGAGAAATTAATTTTGTCTCAAATTCAGCAGCTTCCCGAACAACTCAAACAGGAAGTTTTGCATTCCATCGAATTTTTGCAAGCGAAATACGACGCGCAAAATCAAAAACCTAAACGTCGAAAAGCCGAAAGCGCCGAAGGCAAATTCAAACTCGCGCCCGACTTTGGCGAGCCGCTCGAAGATTTCAAGGAGCATATGTAATGTGGTATCTCATTGATACCCACGTTTTCCTGTGGTTTGTTTCCAACGCGAAAGAACTTAGCCAAGCCGCCCGAACTTTAATCGAAGACGGACAAAACGAAATATTTATCAGCATCGCCAGCCTTTGGAAAATCTCAATCAATTTCGAGCGCCACCTTCAAGGCTTGATTTAATTCCTGTATCTTTTCAGATGAAAGCGAACCGATAAAATTAGTCAAATCAGATTTTTGTAAACTAACAAGCTCATCGTACCGAATACAGCTATCGTGCTTTAACCCTTCATCAATGCCAACCTCGACTTCCGAAGATAAATCGTTGCAATTTGAATAAACTGGAGCGCAAATTACCGAAGGATAAGTTCTTTCGATAAAATCCTGACGGCTGACAATTATAAACACGCGAAAACCTTTCGGGTCTCGATTCGACGGTCTTTCAACCCGGTAAAGTTCGCCTCGTTTTAAAGACCCGCCTGATAACTCAAAGTTTCTAAAATTTCTTCGCGCTGTTCGGTGCCGATTCGATTGAGAACTTCGATTTCTTCCTCGCGCGTCAATTTTCGTTTTTGCAGTTTCTGATTCAGCTTTGGTAGATACTCCTGCAAGGCTTTCTCAAAAACTTCCGAATGATTGCGAAAATCTTTCGCCGCGTTTTTAACTTGTTCGAGCAAATCGGCTTCGATGGCGATTGTTGTTTCAACTTTCATAAATTTAAGATACCGCTTTGTTTTTTGGCAGTCAAAAAATTAACGCTCTTGACTCTGGTTGCGAATTACCGAATATTCACGCAACAAGGCGTTTCGCGCCGGTCGATTGTTGAATTTGAAATTGGAAGCGAACCGGTAATTCTTGTCTTCCTTAGTTTGTTTTTGTGATCAAAAAATAGCGAATCGGAACAGAATATCTCAATTATTTTTAATCCAGTGTGCCAGCTTATTTTTGAGTTTTTCCAGACCTTCAGCGGAGATCTCACCGGTTGTGCCGAGAAAAATCGAATCGGAAACAACTGCGAGTCTGGTCAGGCGAATGATGCTGTCGTTTTTCAAACCGGATTGAGAAAAATCGGAGTCGGAACTGAAAATCGCTTCGTCAATTCCCGAAATAGTTTGCCGCGTTTGTGAGGAAATCATACAAACAAGCCAATCATTGTAGCCGGACGGCAAAGGCGCGATAAGAAGCGCGGGGAGAGTTTTGCCGACGACCAAATCGGTTTGCCGCAAAGCGAAAAATAACAATCTGTCCGGCTCGTTTTATCGCCATTTTCCCTTCAAATCCGCTTCCGTATATTCGGGCGCGTCATCGTCTTCCAAACCGCGCATCGCCTGCATCAAAGAAAAATCAGTCCACAGTTTTTCTTCCGTTCCCGATTCACCCCGCATCGCTTTTTGTGAAAGAAATTCGATAAAATGCAGAACTTCCCGCTGGTATAAAGTCGGCAATTTTTGTAATTCCGAATTTATTTGTTCGGTAACAACCATATTTTATGTGAATCAAGAGTAGAAAAATGACAAACAAGCGAGAATGATAAGATTTTCTTGCTTATGGATAATCAACTCATTCAAATTTATTTGCTTGTCTGTCATCTCTACGATAGTCATAGTTCTTTGA
>MWVV01000234.1_pt1 | contig 20125 bp, 11 predicted proteins | sample 1047281 | NCBI WGS metagenome assembly MWVV01 (sample SAMN06349986, study PRJNA376086) | soil metagenome | isolation source: PT-2 sample Antarctic (ecotone) soil | place: Antarctica | collected 2015-01-13 | reverse complement strand
GTGGCTCGACCTTTACAATCAGCATCGCCCGCACGACTCGTTGGGCAATCTGACGCCGCTAGAATATTTACAAAAATTCAACCCGGAAACTGTAATCTGAATTGGTATCGGTTAAGGGAGCTTTACAAATAACCCGTGCAAGGAAATCGACTATCAAAATGTCCGAATGGTTGATTGGTTGATAACTCAACCAATTCAACTAAACACTAATTTGTTTACGACAAGCACGGTTACGCCTCTGGATATAACTCGTTGGCAACAAATCAAAAAAGCATACTTAGCGGTTTACCCTGAAATGGAAAGTGTATTTACAAAGTTGGAAGAAGGTTTGTCTATTATGCAGGAAGAACCAACAAAAACGGCAGACGTTGTTGAAATACCGGCTATCTTCAAAGATTTGATGTCTATCTGCGATAAGACAAAAAATCTGCTTTTCTATGGTTCTCCGGGTACGGGTAAGACTTGGCTGGTCAATCATTTTACAAATTACTATTTGCTTTACCACAATGTTTCAAGGAAAGACGCAAATCTCTACTGGCAATCTGTTAATGATAATTCGCAAATGCGTCAATCCTTGCAGGCAAAAGTACGGGCATCAGAAGATAAAACTAACATAGAGCCCGCATTTTGGTGGATAACAGCAAATGAGAAACAATGGACTTGGGAGAAACTTTTTGAGGCTGGAGAATGGTTTTTCAGTAGCAGCCACAAGATAAGTAGAAATTACGCCAAAGCAAAGCAAGGCGATTATATCTTCAGTTATCTAGCCCATCCCCACAAACAAATTGTCGCCCTTGCCCGCGTCAAAGAAGAACTGCATACGCGGGAAATAAATGGTGAAGAAATAGAAGGAATTACTATCGAACCCGTAACCAGATTTGCGCAGTCGATTGCGTGGAAAGATATTTCAGAAAATCCGATTTTGCTGGAATCAGAACCTGTTCGCCACCGCGCACAAGGAACACTTTTTTCTTTGAGTAAGGACGAAAGCAAAGTCCTTGCCGAGATGCTTAAAGAAGCAGGCAATGAAATCAATCTGCCTACTGAGGGTCAAGGTAATTTTACCGAGTTTGTTACGTTTCACCAGTCTTTCGCCTACGAAGAGTTTGTCGAAGGGTTGCGTCCTGTCTTATCGGATGAAACTGCAATTTTAAGCGAGGAAGATACCTCTAATGTTAGTTATGAAATTTCCAAAGGCGTATTCCGGCAAATTTGTAACCGCGCTGAAAATGCTTGGAGAGCGCAAGGCGCTGCCGCACCGAAATTCGTTTTAGTTATTGACGAAATTAACCGCGCCAATATTGCCAAGGTTTTAGGCGAATTAATAACTTTGATTGAAGATGATAAAAGACTCGGCGAGCAAAATGAGATTACCGTCCGATTGCCGTACTCAAAAGAGCGTTTCGGTGTGCCGCCAAATCTTTTAATCTTGGGCACGATGAATACCGCAGACCGCTCAATTGCATTGCTTGATATTGCTCTCCGGCGACGTTTTACATTTCAAGAAATGATGCCGCAGCCTTTATTATTAAATGAAGTCGCTGGCGTTGATTTAAGCAATCTTTTGACTAAAATTAATCAAAGAATCAGTCTGCTTCTTGACCGCGACCATCAAATCGGGCACAGCTATCTGCTTGGACTTGAAACAGCCGAAGACTTACATTTTGCTTGGTATCACCGTATTATTCCGCTACTTCAAGAATACTTTTATAACGATGGTGAACGCCTGCAAGCTGTATTAGGAAAAACTTTTGTTCAGCCCGCAGAAGTTGATATTTCAACACGTAACGCGCTAGGCGATGCTTTTGATTTTGATAGTCCCAAACTTGAAATTGTAAAACTAAATGGCGAAAACTTTTTAAGTGCGCTATCGGATATTGCTGAATAAAAAGAATTTTTTATATGGTTATTGGAGATGTAAAATGTTTCAATGAGTATCTAAAGCAAGAAATAAATGACAGCTTATCATTCCAAATATTATGCTCACGAGCTAACTAAGCAAAGCTCTTCAAACAGTATTGCCAAACTTGGAGCGTCGCTTTTTAACGCTACAGTTGACTTAAATCCGCATCAACTCGATGCCGCCCTTTTTGCATTTCGCTCTCCGCTTTCACGAGGCTCAATTCTTGCGGATGAAGTTGGACTCGGAAAAACTATCGAAGCCGGAATTGTTATTAGCCAACTATGGGCGGAGAGAAAACGCCGGATTCTGGTGATTTGCCCGACAATTTTGCGTAAACAATGGGCACAGGAATTAGCTGATAAATTCTATACTCCGTCTTGGGTAATTGACGCCCGCGAGTACAATCAACATAAACGACAAGGCGCAAGCAATCCACTTGTCAAAGAGAACTCCGTAACAATTTGCTCGTATCATTTTGCATTTGCTAAGGAAGCCGAGTTTGCCGCAACTCGTTGGGATTTAGTTGTTATAGACGAAGCACATCGTCTCAGGAATGTTTACAAAACATCAAACAAAATTGCTGCCGGAATCAAGCGTGCAGTAAGAGGCAGACCTACCCTCCTGCTTACAGCAACACCACTTCAAAATAGCTTGCTCGAACTTTATGGTTTAGTCAGTTTTTTGGACGAGCACCTTTTCGGAGACATCAATGCTTTTCGGGCGCGTTATATGCGCGGTGCGGTTGAAGAACGCGAGCTTAAAGAATTACGCCAGCGCTTAAAACCGATTTGTCAGCGCACTCTGCGCCGTCAAGTTACCGAATATGTCCGCTTTACAAACCGCATTCCAATTACGCAAGATTTCACGCCTACTCCCGAAGAACAGAAACTTTATGAACAGGTTTCTGATTACCTGCAACGCGAAAAGCTGAATGCCTTACCCAATAGTCAGCGTAAATTGATGACCCTTGTGTTACGGAAACTGCTTGCTTCATCAACTTTCGCCATTAGCGGAACATTAGCATCGCTTGCCACGCGCTTACAGCATTTGCAACAGGAAACTGCTGGCGAAAAACCTCTCACGGACGAGCTTGATGAAGATTTTGAAACGTTCGAAGAAGTTGCCGAAGAATGGTCTGATAGTGAAGCCGATAACCAACAGGCAACAGTAAGTGAAACTTGGAAAAAAGAAGAAATAGCCGATATTCAAGCCGAGCTTAACGAGATAGTTGAATACGGCAAACTAGCGGCGTCCATTACAACCAATGCTAAAGGTGATGCCCTTCTCCAAGCCCTTAATTTAGGTTTTCAAAAACTTGAAGAACTCGGTGCAGCCCGCAAAGCCGTTATTTTTACCGAATCGCGGCGAACTCAAGCGTATCTTTTTGAATTGCTTTCAAATAATGGGCACGCCGGAAGAGTTTTAACCATCAACGGAACAAATACTGATGACCGCGCCGGAAATATTTACCGTGAATGGGTAATGCGGCACGCCGGAGAATCTGTAGCTACGGGAAATAAAACGGTTGATTTACGTGCAGCATTAGTCGAACACTTCAGGGAAACTGCCGACATTTTAATTGCCACCGAAGCTGCCGCTGAAGGCGTTAATTTGCAATTTTGCTCGTTCGTCGTTAATTACGATTTACCTTGGAATCCACAGCGAATCGAACAGCGCATCGGCAGGTGTCATCGCTACGGACAAAAACACGATGTTGTTGTTGTTAATTTCTTAAACCGTAGTAATGCCGCCGACCAGCGCGTGTTTGAACTTTTATCAGAAAAGTTCCGCTTGTTTGATGGCGTTTTTGGTTCTAGCGATGAAGTTTTAGGCGCATTAGAATCCGGTGTAGATTTTGAACGCCGCATTGCAGAGATTTATCAAAACTGCCGCACTTCAACAGAAATTGATGCCGCTTTTGCTGAACTGCAAGCCGAACTTGAAACACAAATTACTGAGCGAATGACTGACACGCGCCGCGCCTTGCTAGAAAATTTCGATGAAGAGGTTCACCAACGTTTGCGTACAAGTTACGAAGATAGCAAATCTTATTTGAGCAATCTGGAGCGTTCTCTTTGGGAATTAACAAAGTTTGAATTGACTGTAAACGGAAACGATAATGCAAACTTTGACGAAGAACTTTGTGAATTTGATTTGCTCCAAACTCCTACTGGTTTGAAAGAAGCGCCAATTGGACTTTATCGCTTTGTTACGCGAAAGCAAGAGACTGACGGTGCTCATCCATACCGGTTAGGCGACCAGCTTGCAGAACAACTTATTGCCAAGGCTAAAGAGCGCACATTATCCTCTGCTGAAATCGTTTTCGATTATACAAATCATCAAGGCAAAATCGGTTTACTTGATTCGCTAATCGGTCAATCCGGCTGGATGAGCGTAACGCGAATGCAAATTACATCGCTTGAAGAAGAAGACCATCTTCTTTATGCCGTTATTACGGATGACGGTAAAACACTGCATCCCGAAACGGGTGAAAAAATCTTTCGTATTCGGGGTTCGGTTCGTCAAAATCTTGAACCAAACGATGAAATAAGCACAGCCCTTGAAAATCAGCAAAAGGTTTTGCGTGAAAAAACAATTACCGAAATTAATAATCGCAACACTCAATTTTTCGATGAAGAAATTGATAAGCTCGAACGTTGGGCAGACGATTTGAAATATGGGTTGGAGATGGAATTAAAAGACCTCGATGCACAGATTCGCGCACTCAAAAAGGATTCAAAACTAGCCATTGATTTGCAAAGCAAACTCGAAATGCACCGGCTCTTAAAAGATGCTGAAGGAGAGCGTTCACGCAAACGCCGCCAACTTTATGAAGCGCAAGACCAGATTGACGAACAAAAGGAAGATTTAATTTCATCTGTTGAAGCGCGCCTGCAACAAAAGATTGAAACAGAAGATATTTTCACGATTCGTTGGAGGCTGATTTAAGACCCACTACAATTCAATCGACAATTTATGTATCTCAAGAAATTGGTATTAAAAAACTTCCGCTGCTATGACAAATTTGAGATTGAAAATCTCGACAAGCTAACCGTCTTTATTGGTGAAAATGATGCCGGTAAAACCGTTTTGTTAAAAGCTATTGAATGGCTGCTATCCGATAAATTATGTCAGGAAGAAGACTGTTTCAAAGACAAAGACAACAAAATCAGCGATGAAGTGTTTGTTGAAGGACATTTTCAAAAGGAAGCTTTTGACGTATTAGATAAAAAGTATTTTACAAGTAAGGAAAGTGGTATTTTTCGAGTCCGTAAAACATATACTGCGGAGGGAAATAAGTTTTGCTATTTTGGGCGCGGTTATAGTGACCCTGAATTTAATAATTTTAAGGGCGCTGCCAAACAAAAGGCATTACTCAAAAAATACGAAATAAATCCGGCAAATACCGAGGCTTTGCGAAAACAGCAACTAAAAGGTTTGGTTGAAAAAAATATACTTCAACATACGGACAGTGATAAAAGAGAAATAACTCTTGCTGAATATCGAGAATTATTGAATATTCATCTTCCACACATTCGCCCTTTTTCTGCTTCTAATTATAAAACCGCAGACAGCATAGTTCAGAATAAATTGCGAGACGTTGCCAGAAGTGTTCTTGATGAAACAACCGCTTCTAAAAAGCTCAAAAAACATCTTGAAAGCTTGAAAGTTATAAAAAAGGCAATTGAAGATAAGCTTGAAAAAGAACTTGCGGAAATTGAGAAAACTCTTAAAGAACATCACAAAGAACTAAAAAAAGTTAAGGTTGATACCAAAGTTACTTTTGAGGATGCTGTCGGCGCATCTTCCTTAAAACTGAATTTAGGCGATGGCGAAAGACTGCTTGAACAATTTGGTGATGGAACAAAGCGGCGTTTGTGGATGGGGTTGCTTGAATGGGATACCGAAGCGAAAAATGAGAAATCTTCACGCAGCGTTATTCGCCTTTATGACGAACCGGACGTAAATCTACATTACCGCGCACAAAAACAGTTTTTTGAAAACATTGAAAAGCTAACCGAAAATTCAAACATTCATACTCAATGTTTTATAAGCACGCATTCATTTTCAATGGTTGACCGCGCACGCAGCGAATCCCTAGTTCATATTCGCGTCAAGGACAATGGGTAACGCGATAAAACACAGCTAGATGCTTTACCTAAAAATGATGCTTATTTCGGTTTGATGCGTTAACTTGCAACGGCGGGTTTATCAAATTCAGCTTTGCTTTATGAGTCCGGCTTCTTGCTGGTCGAAGGCGAAACGGAAGAAGCGGCAATGCCAATTTTTTACCGAAAGAAATATAACAAGACGCTTACTCAAGATGGAATTAAACTTATCAATCTAGCAGGCTGTGATTCTTGGCAAAGTATTATTAAAACACTTCTCAACTCACGCTCGGAACACATTCACTTTTTATTGGATAAGGATTGCCAAACTAATAAAAGTTTAAGCATTAAAGAATCCACCCTGAAAAATTTAGGGTTTGGTGATTGCAATATCGAATCGCAAATTACGTTTGTTGGTAAAGAAAAGGAATTTGAAGATGAATTTGAAAATGCTTTCTTGTTAAAAGCTATTCGTAGAAAATTTCCGTCAATCGCCTCTCAAAAATGGCAGCAGATTAATTTTGAAGAGCTTCGCCAAAATAAAAAGTTTTCTGATGCGTTTGTGAAGAAAGTAAGTCATATTACTTACAACAATTTGAAAGACGGATTTTCAAAACCAAAACTCGGCGAACTTTTAGCTGACTATTGTACCGTCAAACAAATTCCCGACAGCATTATTACAGCGTTTGAAGCTCTAAGAAACAAGATAGGTTTGAACAGATAGAAAATTACTAAATCTGATATGGCAAAGAAACAAAAACTCGAATTAACTTGGATTGGAAAAGATGAGCGTCCGCGTCTTGAGCCGCGCATTTTGCTAGAAGATAAAAATATCTCGTATCACGCGGCGCACCGGATTTCGGATAAGGATATTTTCGACAACATTCTCATCAAAGGCGATAATTTGCTCGCGCTCAAGGCGTTGGAACAGGAGTTTACCGGCAAGATTAAATGCGTATACATAGACCCGCCGTATAACACAGGTTCGGCGTTCGCGCATTACGACGATGGCATCGAACATTCGCTCTGGCTCTCGTTAATCCGTGACCGGCTGGAAATTCTGCGAAAACTTTTGAGCAAAGATGGAATTATTTTTGTTTCGATTGACGACACTCAAGTTCATTATCTAAAAGTTTTGATGGATGAAGTTTTCGGAAGAAAAAATTATTGCGGTCAGTTTGTTTGGGAAAAGAAGAAAAAGCCTTCATTTCTTGACGGAAATATGGGCGGCGTTACCGAGAATGTTCTTGCGTATTCACCGAATAGGATTAACTCGCCTGCTTTCATTGGCGGGAAAACTGAAGAAGGTAAAAAATATCCATTTAATAATGCGGGAAATGGATTAAAAACTCTCACCTTTCCAACAAATTCAGTAATTTTTAGATGTTCTGACGGAATTTATAAAGCTCAAGATATGTCCGGCGGCAATATAGTAACTCGCTTGTTAGATGATTTTGAAGTTTTGAATAGTAAAAACATAACTCCTTTTAGACTTGAAGGAGAATGGCGTTACTCACAAAAAAAACTTAATGAAATTGTAGAATTGCAAGAGTCTATTATCATAAGCCAAATTCCTTTTCGTCCGAATCATATTAAAAGTGGTGGAGAACCAAAAAAGTTAAAAAATTTATTGAGTATTGCTCATTACGAAATGGCAACTTATGAAGATGCTTCAAAAGAGAGCATTGATTTATTTGGAGATGGAAACGCTTTTGATTATCCAAAACCTGAAAAGTTAATTTCATTTTTAATAAATGCAGTTACGGAAGAGGGCGATTTGGTTTTAGATTCGTTCGGCGGTTCAGGAACGACGGGCGCGGTTGCGCACAAGATGCGGCGGCGTTGGATAATGGTCGAATTGGGCGAACACTGCAACACGCATATCGTTCCGCGTCTCAAAAAAGTGATTGATGACGAAGACGCGGGCGGCATCACGAAAGCAGTCGAATGGAAAGGCGGCGGCGGTTTCCGCTTTTATGAACTCGCGCCTTCGCTGCTTAAAAAAGACAAATGGGATAATTACATTATTAATCCCGAATACAACGCCGAAATGCTCGCCGAAGCATTGTGTAAACATCTCGGTTTCACATACGAACCTTCGGACACTGTTTTTTGGGAACACGGACATTCAACTGAATCAGATTTCATTTACGTTACGACGCAGCAGCTTTCCCGCGAAACTCTGCAAAAGATTTCCGATGAAGTTGGCGATGAACGCACCTTGCTGATTTGCTGCAAAGCCTTCCGCGCCGGTGAACGCGAATTTCCAAATCTAACTTTGCAAAAGATTCCTAAAACAATTCTCGGACGTTGCGAATGGGATAGAGATGATTATTCTTTGCAAGTTCAGAATCTGCCGTTAAAGCCAGAAGAAAAAGGAACGCAGCCTGTTTTCTCGTTTGAAAGTGAATAACAACGAAAAATAATTATGAATCGTCACGTTAATACAATCAGTGCCCGTCTCTCGCTTCGCGCACCGCAGCGTGAATCTTTGGAAATTCTCGCGGACATTACCGAGCAGATTGATTTCTCAAAAGAAACCGACGCGGCGGAAGCATTGCGAATTGTTCAAACCGCTTATCCAAATGTTGAGGATTTTGAGCGCGATTTCCCATCGGTTTGTTTCGCACTCGCTACCGGCGTCGGCAAAACACGTTTGATGGGAGCATTTGTCGCTTATCTAAATCAGGCAAAAGGCATTAAGCATTTCTTCGTTCTTGCGCCGAATCTCACGATTTACAATAAATTGATTGCTGATTTTTCGCCCGCAAGTCCGAAATATGTTTTGAAAGGCATCGAGGCGTTTGCTAATCAAGCACCGGAAATTATAACGGGCGACAACTATGAACAAGGACGTGGTATTAGAGAAGAAAGCCGAGTTCAACCTAGTCTTCCCGGAGCATACGCTCCAACAGACCCTGTTCACATCAATATTTTCAATATCTCTAAAATTAATTCAGAAGTTCGCGGAGGTCGTGCGCCGCGAATCAAGCGCCTTAGTGAATACATCGGTGAAAGTTATTTTAACTATCTCGCCGGACTCAAAGATTTAGTTTTGATGATGGACGAATCGCATCGTTATCGAGGTTCTGCTGGAATTAATGCAATTAACGAACTAAAACCGATTTTAGGTTTGGAACTAACGGCAACACCGCAGGTTGAAACTGGAGGACAAAGACCGGTTTCTTTCAAAAACGTTATTTACAGTTACCCGCTTTCACAAGCTTTAACCGATGGCTTTGTAAAAGAACCAACCGTTGCCACACGCGAAAACTTTAATCCGTCTCAATATTCGGTTGAGCAATTAGAAAAGATAAAACTTGAGGACGGTATTCTGATTCACGAAGGCACAAAAGTTGACCTTGAAACTTTTTCAAGACAAAACGATTTGCCGATTGTAAAACCATTTATGCTCATCGTCGCACGCGATACGGAGCACGCCGAAACATTGATGCGAACAATTAAGTCGGACGATTTTTTTAGCGGACGCTATAAAGATAAAGTTATCACCGTTCACTCAAACCAACGCGGCGAAGAATCAGATGAAACAGTTGCCCGCCTTATCGCAATCGAAAATCCTGAAGAGGAAACAGAAATCGTCGTTCACGTCAATATGCTAAAAGAAGGTTGGGATGTCACCAATCTCTATACAATCGTGCCGCTTAGAGCAGCAAATTCCCGCACGTTGGTAGAGCAATCAATCGGACGCGGCTTGCGTTTGCCCTTTGGAAAAAGAGTTGGCGTAAATGCAGTTGACCGTTTAACCATCGTCGCGCACGACAAGTTTCAGGAAATCGTGGACGAAGCTAATCGCCCTGATTCCGCCCTAAAAATTATTCCGGTTTATATCGGGCGTGATGTCGCGGTTGAACAGAAGAAGGCTGTTACGGTAGTTCCATCAATTGAAACTGCCCTTTTCGGTAATCAAACGGAAAGCAGTTCGGAAAACGGAAATAAGGCGGTAGAAAGTTCTGAAAGCATTTCTGCCGCACCGCAACAAGTCCAGCCAAAAATCATCTTTGAAAATCCGATTGACCGTGAAATTGCTCGAACAACCTTTGACGTTATTCGCAAATATGAGCGTTTATCAAGTTCTGCGGATTTGAAAAAGCCGGAGATTCAAGCGGCAATCGTTCGTGAAGTAAGAGAAACTTTACCACTTCCGGCGCAAGCAAGTTTCGCTGAAATTGAAGAAAAACCGAATTTCGAGAAAATCGTTGAAACGGTAACTGATAAGTTCGTTGAAATGACGATTGATATACCTCGCATCATTATTGAACCTAAAGGTCAAAGCGTATGGAATTATCAAGATTTCCAGCTTGATGTAAGTAACATTAATCTTCAGCCCGTTTCGCAAGATATTTTGTTACAAAGCCTACAAACTAATAAGAGAGAACGCCTGACGGGTAAAAATAGTTTGCAAACCGAATTGCAACTGGAGAACTATTTAGTAAAGTCCTTGATTGACTACGACGATATTTCTTATGATGACCACGCTGATTTGCTTTACAGTTTGAGCGGACAAGTCATTGCGAGACTGCATTCATATCTGGCTGATGAAACCGAAGTTCGGAATGTTCTACAGTTTTATCATAAGAGTTTAGCGGAACTCCTTCATACGCAAATGCTCGCGCACCAAACGCAGGATGCCACCGATTACGAAGTAAAGGTTACGAAAGGTTTCATCACCCTGCGCAATAATAGTTACTCTATTGAAGCCAGTGAAGAGTCGCGTAATTTCCGCGCTCCGGTTGATAATCGGAAAGACATTCGCAGTATGCACTTTGGCGAGTTTTCAAAATGCCTTTACCCGATGCAAAAGTTTGATTCTGATTCAGAACGTCGTTTATCAATTAATTTGGAAGATGATGCTGATGTATTGAAATGGTTTAAGCCGTCCAAAAATCAATTCCAAATCTTTTATCATCAAGATACGGCTTACGAGCCGGATTTTGTTGTAGAAACGACTACAGGCAAGTTTCTGTGCGAAGTAAAGCGTGCAGATGGTATGACTAATGATGACGTAGAAGAAAAAGCTAATGCTGCCCGAAAATGGTGCGAATACGCTAGTCTTCACGAAAAAGAAATCGGCGGAAAACCTTGGAGATATGTGTTAATTCCGCACAATTCAATTTTCCAAAATTTAACATTTAACGGAATTGTTTCGAGTAGTTCGTAAATCTTAAAATTTTGTAAGAATTAATTTCCGATTTGCATCAATCTTACACATTTATCTAGCAGGAGAATTTGAATGACCGCGCTCAACGCAAATTCAACTATCAAATCACTAACGAAATGCAAACAGGAAACCGGCGAACTTTATGCGCGGCGTCCAGAAGTTGAATTGCAGATTGAAAAAATATTGTCGCTTGCGGACGAACAAATTCTTGCGCTTTTAGAAAATAAACAAAAGGGCGCGGCAGATTATTTATTTGATGAAACCATTGTCTATTTGCTGCGCGAAGCAAGAAACAGTAACAATAACTCGCTACTTGAAACTCTTTATTTAGAGTTAAATCGCAGAATGTGGCGGTTAATGAAAAGGTTTTATAAAAATTTCACCAATCACGCTGATTTTGAAGACTTTGGGCAAGCAGTTGAAATGGCAGTGATTAAAAAAATCTTTGATATAACCTTGGATTCCGCCGACTACGCGCAGGTTAATCTCGGTGATTTTGTGGTAACGCAGGCAAAGGTTTTATGGCGCGGAAAGCTTGCCCGAATACAGCAGGAAAATGAACTTTTCCAAGCAGAGCGTGCAGACGAGGAAGCTGATGAACAAAGCGAAAACCGATTGGCATTAAAGGATATATCAACCGAGAAGTTATTGATAATAAAAGAAGCGATTGCAAAGTTACCGCAGAATATTCGTGAAGTTGCCGTTCTGCATTATCTTGACGGTTGGCAAATTGAAAGCAAAGATGAGGGCATCCCGACTATCAGCAAACAATTTAATGTAAGCTCTCGCACGATTCGCAACTGGCTTGCGGAAGCCCGCCAAATACTTGCCGGTTACGAGGGAGAAGGAAGATGAATACAAATTTAACTTTAGCCGAAGTTTTGGAAGAATACGCCATTGCAGCTTCCGAAAGCCAAGACCAAGACCGGCTACGCTTAATAATGGAAAAATATCCGCAGTTTAGCGAAGAATTAATGGATTTTGCTGCGGCTCGCGCTCAAATTAAATACTCTGCCGAACCTGAAATCTTTGTTGAGGAAGAAAAGCGTTATCAGGAAATTGGGCTTAAAAATCTTAATTTTTTTTTGAGAGAAGCGGAAACATCTCCGGCTTTTGATAGCCTAACCGATGCCGCTAAAGAACGCGGATTAAGTAAATCAAATCTTGCTTCATCTATCGGCACAAGTTTATCTCTTGTAATGTATTTAGAGAAAAAGCGTCTGCGTTTTGCTTCAATTCCAAAGGAGATAATTGCACGGCTGGCAAAAGCGTTGGAAGTTTCGGAATCCGCCGTTTCAAACTATTTGAACCAATCTGCTGATTTAGCGACGAATGCCAGTTTCAAGTCTCAAACTCGTCCTGAAGAAGTCGAACAAAAGGATTTTGCCGAAGCAGTCCGGCAAGACCAATCTCTATCACAAGAGCAAAAGAGCGAACTACTTAAACTGTAAAAAGCTCAAAACTCGCCGGATAAACTTGAAATAACTTATGAGCCACTGGCAAAAAATTCGTGATGAGTCCTCGCAGTTGCGCCGAGAGGTTTGTGCGTCATTTGAATTAAATCCAAACGAGTTAATTAGTCCTGAAAGGCTTATTGATTCGGCTCTCGAATTTTTAGAACTAGATTTTTCACCTGAGCACCCTAATTCGGCTAATCTTTATAAATCGCTTGCTGTCTTGGAAGACGATGTAATTTATTTTAATAATCACCTTCCGCGCTGGTTTAAGAATTATTGTATCGCTCACGAAATCGGACATTTCATTTTGCATCGAACGAGCACGCACTGCGCCGAAGATGATTTGGAAGACTTTTCCGCCGACGATGAAACGCCTTCGGCTGCCAAACAGGTGAAAGGTTACGGAGCGCGTGAACGGCGCGAAAAGGAAGCAAATCTTTTTGCCCTTGAATTCCTTCTGCCCTGCGATGTTTTGCGGAATGCCTTTTTAGCCGAAAATCTAAATGCCGAAGCTATCGGTAAAATTGTTGGTTTGCCATCCAATATGGTTGCCGAGCAACTTGCGCGTGCACTTTTAACTCCGGTTCAAACGGCAAAAATAGAAAAAGAAATAAAAACTTTTGAGCTTGACGATAGCCAGAGAGCGGCAGCCGAAACTGACAAATGTCCTGTCTTAATCGCCGCCGGACCGGGCACTGGCAAGACTCAAACATTGATAAAGCGCATTTTATTTCTACTTGAAAAAGGAATTAATCCGCAAAAGATTTTAGCTCTGACATTTTCTAACCGTGCAACTGAAGAAATGCGTGAGCGAATTGCCGCTGTTCGCCCCGCCCAAGCCAAACAGATGAAAATTATGACTTTTCACTCGTTTGGTCTGGATATTTTGCGCAAGTATTACGAGGAAGCCGGTCTTGATAATGATTCTGAATTGCTTGATAAAATTGACGCGCTTCTTTTCCTTGAAAAAAATTTAGTATCTATCAATCTCGAACATTACCAATCTCTCCACGAACCGACGCAAAATTTACCCGCAATTCTATCAGCAATTTCCCGCGCTAAAGATGAACTTGTAACGCCAGCGGAATATTTAGCCTTGGCTGAAAAAATGGCAGTCGATGCGGAGAATGAAGAAGACGCGGAAACGGCGGCAAAGGCAATTGAAACCGCACGCGTATATGAGTTTTATCAAAATCACTTAACCGAGGAAAAGTTACTTGATTTTGGAGATTTGATATTCCGTGCCGTAAAGCTTCTTCAGGAAAATGAATTAATACGGGAAAGTTTGCGAAGTGAGTTTGATGCGATTTTAGTAGACGAATTTCAAGACGTAAATCGTGCTTGCGGCGTGATCTTAAAGGAGATTGCCGGAGCGGGCGAAGGGTTATGGGCGGTTGGCGATTTGCGACAGTCAATTTATCGTTGGCGCGGCGCATCGCCCACTAACATACGGCTTTTTGCCGAGGATTTCCCTAATGCTCAAACGCTTTCGCTTGAAAACAATTACCGCTCAAAAAATAAAATTATCAATACTTTCAGTGCCTTTGCTCGGCAGATGAGAGCGGCATCAGAAGATGTGTTTTGTAACTGGCAAGCTACAAGACAAGAAACACCGGAAGATTTTTCGCCTGTGTCTGTTGACCTCTCTGATTCACTCGCAACCGAGGCTGAAACTGTAGCCGATAATATTTTGAGTTATTACAAAAGCGGTATCGCTTACAAAGAGCAAGCAATCATCTGCCGCACTCACAATCAATTAAACAGTTTTGCAAGAACTTTAAGTGAAAAAGGTATTCCAATTTTTTATCTTGGTGAATTGTTTGAGCGTGAAGAGATACGCGATTTACTCGCGCTCCTAGATTTAAGATATTCAAAACACGGTCACGCCCTTGTGCGGGTCGGAAGCTTTCCTGAATACAATTTGCCTCTCGAAGACATTCAATTGATTTTAAGCTTCGTTCGAGAACAGGGAGTATCATTTTTTGAAACATTAGAAAATACAGAGCTTGAAGAAAATTTATCAGCCACAGGACAATCTGGTTGGAGAAAACTTAGAAACCATTTGTTATTACTTAAAGATGATTTCTCAGCTGGTAAATTTTTGTCCGAATACTTATTTAATCACAGCCAATATTTAAGATTCTTAATTTCGGACAAAGACATTCAAAACCAACAGAAACTACTTGCCGTTTACCAATTCCTGCGCTTTACCGGAAATCTTGACAAGCGGTTTGCCGCCTTCGGTAGCGGGCAAATTCCAGAATTTTTAAGCTACGTAAAAAAACTAGCGTGGTTTGGCGAAGATAAAAATTTCTCGCAAATTCCAAGCGTTGCCGAAAATCTTGATGCCGTCAGGCTTTTAACCGTTCATTCAGCCAAAGGCTTAGAATTTCGAGCAGTCTATCTGCCTTACCTTGGAGCTGGCAAAATTCCGTCAAATAGAAAAGGACAAATTTGTCCAACTCCCAAAGGCATGATTGCCGCCGCTGAAGACTTTCACGATGAAGAAGAGGAATGCTTGTTTTTCGTCGCAATGTCGCGGGCTCGTGATTATCTGCATTTATCACGGTCACTTGTTTATGGAAGCGGAAACAGTAAAGAGTCGAAATTCTTAAGCATCTTGACCGAACATTTGCCGGTAGCTCGTAATTTTACAAACACAAATGATTCACAAATTAATTTGGTCGAAAATTTAGCGGAAAGCTATGCCAATCAAATTTTCTATTCAACTGATTTAGACCGTTATTTGCGCTGCCCGCGTGATTATTATTACACCAATTTGCTTGCACTAAAGAGCAAGGGAGATGTTTCTGTCTATTTGAAGTTTCACTCGTGCGTTTACGATACTATTTACAGTTTGCAGACGATACGAAAGCTCGAAAACATTGAAATCAATGAAGAGGCAGCGCTTTCAAGATTGCAGGAATTTTGGACGGAAGCAAATTTAGACGAGCACGCTTACGGTTCTATTTATAAGAAAAAAGCTGAGGATATTATTCGAGTTATGTGCGAAAAGTTTGCACAATCGAACAATGAACTTTTGCGCAAGTCTTATGAATTGCAACTTGAAAATGGCACTATCAGAGTGCGCCCCGATGCGGTAGAAATATTTGAAGAAGCAGGAGAAAAGCGCGTCGTTGTCCGGCGTTACCGGACGGGCAAATCACCAAAAGAAGCGAAGGTGGATAATATTGATGCCCTTATGCTCGAAGCCGTTCAGCAAAAATATCCTGAAGCAAAAAGTTTGTTGGAAAAAATTTATTTAACCGACAATGCCTCAATGGATGTGCCGGTTTCAAAAAAGGTGCTCGCCAACCGCCTTAAAAAATACCAAGATGCCATCGACGGTATAAAATCAAATCAATATCCAGCCGACCCAAGCGAGGATAATTGCCCGCATTGCTCTCATTTTTTCGTTTGTCCAAGCGGCGAACATAAAAGCTAAATCAGCAAAAACAAATTAAAAACCTGTAAGCCGAAAAAATACGCCGCAAGTGCGCTTAGTCTGCACATCGGACTTGCAAAGCAACGCCAAACGGCAACCGCATAAATGCAAAGGCTTAGGGAAGATTGCCGTCTTCCCTAAGCCCGATAAATCCAAAGGAAACTATTCACTGAAACCAAAGGACACGCCGATTTTAACAAAAAAGCGTGTCCTTATCCAAAATAAAATTATGGCAGGACAAATAATAAAACGCGGCGAAACTTGGACGGTTCGCATTTTTCACGGACGCGATTCAAACGGAAAGCGTAAGTTTATTAACAAAACGGTCAAAGGCTCGAAAAAGGACGCGCAAAAAGTCTTAAATTCAATGTTGCGCGACGCCGATTTAGGATTGCTCGGCAATTCGCAAAAGCAAACCTTAAATGAGTATCTGGACGTTTGGCTCGAAACAATCGCAAAGCCTAGATTGCAGCATCGGACTTTCAAAGATTATGGCGATTTGTTGCGTCGTTATGTTCGCGCTTCGCTCGGAAACTCAAACTTTCAGATTTGAAAGCCGTTCACATTCAAAAACTATACGGCGAAATGCTTGAGCGCGGACTTTCGCCGCGCATCGTTCGCTACACACACGCCACGCTTTCAAGCGCGTTAAAAGAAGCCGTCAAACTCGACATCTTACCGCGCAACGTCGCAACGCTTGTGCAGTTGCCGAAAAAGATTCAAAAGGAAATGGACGTTTTGAGCAAAGACGAAACTATTTTATTTCTCGAAACTTTGGAAGGTGAACGGCTGGCAACAGTGTTTTCTTTTGCTTTGGCAAGCGGTATGCGATGCCAAGAGTATCTTGGCTTGCAATGGAAAGACATAAACTTTGAGCAAGGCACGGCAACCGTGCAACGGGCGGTTGTCTGGCATCGGACGGGCGGCGGCTGGCATTTCTCGCAACCGAAAACTGCAAAATCTCGCCGGACTATTCCTTTGCCTTCGTCGGTTATGCAGGAACTTCGTCGGCATCGAATCAAGCAAAACGAAGACCGCTTAAAACTCGGCGCGGCTTGGCATCAAAATGACCTTGTTTTTCCTTCTGAAATCGGAACGCCCTTGAATCCGCCGAACGTAACAAGACATTTCAAACGAATTTTGGCAAAGGCGAAAATCAGAACTTCGATAAGACTTTACGATTTGCGACACACAACCGCAACGCTTTTACTGCAAGCCGGAATTAACCCGAAAATCGTTTCTGAAAGGCTTGGGCATTCGACAATAGTCTTAACGCTTGATGTCTATTCTCACGTTTTGCCGAATATGCAAAAAGACGCAACCGACCAATTAGAGCAAATGCTTTTCCGCAAAAACGGCACAGTTTAATAATTTTAGTAGTATCCTAATTTTCAGTTGCTGTAAACTAATTTTTAATATCAAAATTGAGCCTTTAAGACATTCTGGCTTAAACAGTATATTGATAAATTCTAACAAGTCATTTTAGTATTTCAATCTCACTTTTCGCAGCTACCAACGAAGGCATATCTTTATCCGCTTCCTTCCAAAGCTCGAAAAACTTTTCGTATTCGGCTTTGTCTTTCGTAGCTCTGGCTTTGCCGAGTTGCGCAAGCGGGTAAATTGACGAGAGAGCCGCTTCGCCGCGATGTTTCAAAATCTTTTCAAACTCCTTAGCTGCTTGTTTTGTTTTATTCAGTTTCAGATAAGCCAAACCACGAATGTATTGCGGATAAAATTCGCCTGCCTTTTCGTAGCGTTCGGTGATTTCGAGTTCTTCGACGGCTTCTTTCGCTCTGCCGTTTTGCAAATCGAGCGCGGCGCGGATCGTCGGCAGCCAGAGTTCTTTGTTCAAAGTATCTTTCGGGCGTTCCGTTTTTAATTCATCGGCAAGCGCGCTAGCTTCCGCCGGCATTCCTCCGGCGGCGAGCGCGAGCGCGGCGCGTGAAAGAACCAAACTGCCGCGCTCTAATTTCAGAGCATTGTTCGTCTGCGTCTTCAAGACGGCTTTCAACTGAACGTCTTTGCCCGACGACAAACCCGCGCCCGAACTCCAGAAAGCGATTCTAATGGCTTGTTCGGCGCCGTATTGCGCGGCGACTTCCGGCGCGTCGCTGCGCTTTGCCAGATCAATGGCGCGTCTCGAAAAATCCTGCGCCTTGCGCCATTGTCCCTGAAAAGCCGCCGCGCCGGTTTGCAGATTGAGCGCGAGATGCTCGTCGCTTCGTCCGCCGAACCACGCGAGATGTTCCGCCATCGCCGTATTGTCATTCTCGATAAAGGCGACGATGAAAGGGAAAATATGAAAATAATCGCCGTCGAAGTTTTTCTCAAAGGCTTTTTGGCAGGTTTCTTTACTTTCCGCATAGCGGTCGAGCGAGACCAGCGATTCAGCCAGATTCATATAAAGGACGGCGTTATTGGTATCCCTCCGCAGACCTTCGCCGATAGCAGTTATCGCCTTTTCGGATTGCCCCGTGCGCTCTAAACAGTCGGAAAGATTGACGACGGCGGGAAGATGCGCCGGATAAGTTTTTCTCCACAATTCCAGCGTGTCAATCGCTTTGTCCATTTCGCCGGTCACGCAACTGTAGTAGAAATACGTAATCCGAAGTTTCTCGTTTTCGCTCGCCGTCTCGCTCAAATCAAATGCTTTGACAGCCATTTCCGCCGCTAGTTTCCGCTGCCCCGTATTGGCGTAAAGAACCGCCAGCCCTATAAAAACAGAGGAGAATTTCGGATCAATTTCGAGAGCTTTTTTGTAAAACGGAATAGCTTCGAGCGTCTTGCCGATGGTTACCAGTTCGGCTCCGAGCGTGAAAAATTTCAGGGCTTCGAGCGATGAAGTGGTGATATATTCGAATGCAACACCGTATTTTTCAATCGAATTCAAACTTTCGCCGAGTTTTTCACGCAATCCGGTCGCCGCCCGACTCAAAGCGTTTAAAACCTCTTCGCGTGAAGTAACTTGTTCAAATTCGCGTCCGAGACATTCGCCCGAACGCGCGTTGACGGCTTCGAGCGTTAAAACATAGACATTGCCGAAATTCGAGATCGTTCCCGTAATAAAAGCCTTTAACCCTTGTCGCAGACAAATTTCGTAGCCCAAATCTTTCGACACGCGCTCACCCGGCGCGCGTCCCATCAAACGCAGAGTCTGACTGACTTTCGCATCGGGAAAAATATTGAGAAACGGCGATTGCGCGAGCGCGAAAGCGAGCGCCGTTTTCAGCGTTTGGTCGAAAATCGCCTCGCCCGTCGAATTTTCAAATTCCGTCAGCAGAATGGATTCTTTAACACTGCTGCCGCCCGAACTCGTCGAAAGTCGCGGCTGGCTTGTCTGACTTGTTTCAGATTTATTCGGCGCGGCGGTTTGTTCGAGTTTCGATTCGAGCAGCAGTTCTTCGCGCAGTTCTTTCAAATCATTCAGCAAATCTTTCGTCGAATGATAACGCTGTTCGCGTTTCTTTTTGAGCGTTTTATTAACGATGCGCTGTAATTCTTTCGGCAGATGCGCGGCGAAATTACTTAACGGCTGAGGTTCGGAATTGATGATCGCCGCCAAAACGTCCGTCATCGTTTCACCCGCGAACGGCACTTTTCCGGCGAGCATTTCATACAGCACGATGCCGAAACTGAAAACATCCGAACGCGCGTCAATATCTTTGCCACGAGCCTGTTCCGGCGACATATAAGCGACCGTTCCCATCACTACGCCCGGATTCGTCTTGACCAATTTCCGCGTCGCGTCTTCCGCTTCGGCTTGCGCGTTGTTTTGTTCGGTCAGCTTCGCCAGACCGAAATCCAAAACTTTGACATAACCATCCGGGCGAATCATTATGTTTTCCGGTTTTATATCGCGGTGAACGATGCCCGCCTGATGCGCCGCCGAAAGAGCTTCCGCCGTTTGAATCGTGATCGAAAGAATTTCGTCAAACGTCAAACGCTCGCGCATCCGTTCGCGCAGAGTTTTGCCGTCAATGAACTCGGTGGCGATAAAATTCGTATCGTCAACCTCGCCGATCTCATAAACGG
>MWVV01000233.1_pt1 | contig 20127 bp, 23 predicted proteins | sample 1047281 | NCBI WGS metagenome assembly MWVV01 (sample SAMN06349986, study PRJNA376086) | soil metagenome | isolation source: PT-2 sample Antarctic (ecotone) soil | place: Antarctica | collected 2015-01-13 | reverse complement strand
TTTGCCGGACATACTATGTGATACAGCAACACGCTGACATTGTGCTTCTTATGAATGAACTCGCTCATTCACACAGTATATTCCGTAGCAGAGCTACGAGGAATTAAACCTTTAAGGAACGATTAAATAATTTTTTTGTGATTTCTTTGATTGTTTCAGCAGTTTCTTTGGGATTTTCGAGTGGGAAAAGATGTGAGCCTACAATAAACTTAAACTCAAAAGGAAAATGTTTTTGCATAAACGAAATTCTAGCTAACTTCGCTTCGCGTGAATGTATTCCGCCGATGTAAGCAATAGGAATGCTTAATTTTCCCCGAAGTTTCGGCAGATTATGCGGAATTGTTCGGTAGATTTTCGCTTCTATTTTCGGCTCAAAGAATAATTTCACGCCGCTTGGTATTTCGATTAATCCATATTCGATATAATCGCGCAAAACACCCGCGTCAAAATTGGCAAACTTTTCCTTTCGCTGAAAATGTTCCAACGCTTCAATTTTCGTTTCCCAAACAGCACGACGAAAACGGGTGATTTGCGAGGGCGAAAATTTCTCCATCAAATTCGTCTCTTTCAAAACTTTGATTCCCGCGCTGCTCAGACGGCTAATTACCGGCGCGTCGAGCAGAATAATCGCTTTATAAATTTCAGGATTTTCGACCGCCACAAGCAAATGAAGAATTCCGCCCAAAGAATGTCCGACACCAATAATCCTTTGCGCGTAGCGTTTTTGAAGTTCCTCACGCAATTCATCTCGAAGTCGCTCCCAACCGTCAGTTACCGGAAACTTCGGATTGTGCGCGTGTCGTTCGAGAAAATTTATTTCAAAATCGTCTTCGAGAAATGAAAAAAGTTTGTTGTAAGTTTTAGCTGGAAAACCGTTGGCGTGAGCAAAGTGAATAATCTGTTTGGACATCAAAATCTATTAAGCATTTCCCAAAAACCAACGTCAACCCATCTGCCCAATTTATAGCCGACTTCTTTGAAATGCGCGACTTTTTCATAACCTAATTTTTCGTGAAATTTGACGCTCGCCTCATTCGGCAGAGAAATTCCCGCCATAATCGCATGAACATCGGTTTCAGCGAGTTCTTCTAATAGTTTTTTATAAAGTGCCGAACCGATTCCTTTTTGTTTCGCTTGATTTCTGACGTAAATCGAAACTTCTGCTGAATGTTTGTAAGCTTGGCGCAATTTAAATTGCGTCGCATAAACATAGCCTTGAAGCTCACCTTCAAATTCGGCGACCAGAAACGGATAATTTTCGCTGTTTTCAATGATGCGTTCTTTCATTTCTTCTGCGCTCAACGGTTCAGTTTCAAACGTATGATGCGTATTTAAAATGTAATAATTATAGATTTCGGCAATTTGCGCGGAATCGGTTAATATGGCACGGCGGATGTTCATTTACTTTATCGGCAGATTGAAAGATTGACGAACGGTATTTCTTATCAAGCGGCAATTCTTAACGGCTTCTTTGGCTTCGGACTTATTGGATGAACTTCCCGGATAACGATATTTAACTGCAAAAACAGTCAGAAATGCCGAACTGTTTTGCAGATTCGTCCAATTCGGTTCAATTGTCAAGACCGAACTTAACAAATGCAAAAGATTATGAGTTTTTGCAAAAGAAATTCCGGCTTCTTGCAGTCTTGATTTGAGATATTTTTCGGCGCATTGTTGCGCGTGAAAGCAAGCGGCATCATAATTAGGACTTTTCCGCGCCCGGTACTCGCGCATTAACGTCGTCCAATCGCCTTCAGCTTTATTAATCCATTCCTGTGTTATCGCTTTCATATAAAACTTTTCCTTGTTCAATAATCTCGCGCATAAAAAAATCTTCCATTTCGATTCGTTCCCGAATCTGTTCAGAAGTCCGAACAAGCAAATCAAGCGGAACTGTTCTTTTCAATTTGAGAAGAATTTCTACTGCCTTTTGTGAATCACTTCCCTCAAACGGCATCACGACCAGCAAATCAACATCCGAATCGGCGTTCGGTTTGCCGTAAGCGTGCGAGCCGAAAAGAATAATTTTCTGCGGATTGAAGTTTTCGACAATTTGCTGGCACAGATTTTTAATTTGGGTGTTAACAGTCATTATTTGTCATTCAAAGAAAATTTTAATTCTTTCGGTCTGAATAGATTATAAATCGAATTTGCGGCATAACCAATAACCAGCCATTGGAAGGTTATGAAACAAATTAAAATCAAAAGACCTAGATTTTCTGTAAACAGGTTTCTTCCAAAAATCGACAGAACCGGATGAACGATAAATTCAATAGTTAATAGAGAAGGCGTATTCAAATTTCATTTCCTTTCCTCTCTGATAACATTACCGCAATTTTGGTAGATTGAAAATTATTTTTTCAATTCCATTTTCGCAACTGATTCGAGATGCACTTCGTCCGGTCCATCGGCGAGCCGCAGAGTTCTGGCGTAAATCCAAAAATTGGCGAGCGGAAAATCTTGACAAACGCCGCCGCCGCCGTGGGCTTGAATCGCGCGGTCAATGATTTTCAGAGCCATCTGTGGCACCACGGCTTTTATCATCGCAATCTCTCGTCTGGCTTCTTTGTTGCCAACTTCGTCCATTTTCCACGCCGTTTTCAAAACCAGCAGACGCGCTTGCTCAATTTCCATACGCGATTCGGCAATCCATTGCCGAACAACTCCTTGTTCGGCAATTTTCTTGCCAAAAGCGATTCGTTCCTGCGCCCGTTTTATCATTAATTCCAGAGAACGCTCGGCAGTTCCAATCATCCGCATACAATGATGAACTCGTCCCGGTCCAAGTCGTCCCTGCGCGATTTCAAACCCGCGACCTTCACCGAGCAGAAGATTCGACACAGGAACTCGCACATCGGTAAAAGAAATTTCCCCGTGTCCGTTCGGCGCGTCGTCGTAACCGAAAACATTTAAAACTCTTTCGACTTTTACTCCGTCCGCGTCCATCGGCACGAGAATCATTGATTGTTGGCGGTGTTTATCGGCGTTTTCATCGATTTTGCCCATAAAAATCGCCAGTTTGCAACGCGTGTCACCCGCGCCGGTTGACCACCATTTTCTGCCATTTAAAATATAATCGTCGCCGTCTTTGACAATTGACGAACGAATGTTGGTCGCGTCCGACGAAGCGACATCCGGCTCAGTCATCGCAAAGCACGAACGAATCTTGCCGTCAAGAAGCGGTTTCAACCAAGTTTCTTTCTGCGCATCCGTGCCGTAGCGTTCGAGAACTTCCATATTTCCCGTGTCGGGCGCGGAACAATTAAAAACCTCCGAAGACCAAACGACTCTGCCCATTATTTCAGCGAGCGGCGCGTATTCGAGATTCGACAATCCAGAAAGCTCCGGCAAAAACAAATTCCACAAATTCTCTGATTTTGCTTTTTCCTTCAAATCTTCAATCGTCTGAAGAGGTCGCCAACGGTCGCCAGAATTTATTTCCGCTTCGTATGCCATTTCATTCGGATAAATGTCGGCATCCATAAATGCCCGCAGTTTGTTTTGCAGTTCGCGGGTTTTAGTTGAATAATCAAAGTTCATAATTTTATAAAATGACACCACAGACTAACATAGATAAATTCAGATAAAAACATTGGAAAGTCGAGTTAATATTTATTCATTTGCGGCTTAAAATTGGTATGAAAGATACAACTGAAATTCGCCAAGGCGAAGAATTAAACATCGAAAATCTGACGGATTATTTACATTTGCAGTTAAATATAGAGGGAGTCGAAATATCAATCGAGCAATTTCCCGGCGGAAGTTCAAATTTAACTTACTTGGTAAAAATCGGCGGTGAAGAATATGTCTTGCGCCGTCCGCCGTTTGGCAATCAGGTTAAATCGGCGCACGATATGAAACGCGAGTTCAATGTTTTGTCAAAACTTTCGGAAGTTTACCGGTCTGCCCCGAAACCGTTTTTATATTGCGCTGATGAAAATGTCACGGGTTCAGAGTTTTATTTAATGGAACGACGCAAAGGCTTGATAATTCGCGGAAAATCGCCGAAAGAGTTAGAAGAATCAAAAGAATTACAACGTGAAGTTTGCGAAAGTTTTATCGAAAATCTAGTTGAGCTTCACGCGCTCGATTATGAAAAAGCCGGTCTGGGAGATTTGGGAAAACCCAAAGGCTACGCAAAACGCCAAGTCGAAGGTTGGACAAAGCGTTACTTGAACGCGAAAACCGACGATCACATTGAACTCGAAACGGCAATCGAATGGCTGAACGCAAACATTCCGAACGCTTGCGGCGCGGCTTTAATTCACAACGATTATAAATTTGACAACCTTATGCTCAACCCGAATGACTTGACCGAAATCGTCGCCGTTCTCGATTGGGAAATGACAACCATCGGCGAGCCTTTGATGGATTTAGGTTCAAGTCTGGCTTATTGGATGTCTGCGGACGACGGCGCGGAAATGCTCTCGATGCCGTTCAATCCGCGCGTTTTAATGGAAAATATCTCGCGTACGGAATTGATTGAAATGTATGCTGAAAAATCAGGACGTGACGTTACAAATATGCTTTTTTATTACGTCTTCGGATTGTTCAAACTTGCCGTTATCGCGCAGCAGATTTACTTTCGTTTCGCAAAAGGTTTCACGGACGACAAACGCTTTTCGACTTTTAATGTGTTTGTAAATTCACTTGGCAAAATCGCTTTACGCGCAATTGAGAAAGAAAGAATATAGCCACAGAGCAAGAGAAATTTACAGGGATGAAGGAGATAGACAGGGATTTTATTTTTGTCTTATCCCTGTTTATCCCCTTCATCCCTGTAAATTCTTGCTTAAAAATCTTTGCGCTCTGTGTTCTCTGTGGCTAAATCGCTTTTTGTTGTAAAATTAAAGTTTTTATGAACAACAGAAAACTCGGCATTGCAATCATCGGACTCGGCGGCGCGGTCGGCACAACCATGGTCGCCGGAATCGAACTTCTAAAAAGAGGTTTAATCGAAAAAACAGGTTTGCCCCTTGCTGAACTGGATAAAAATTTAATCGAAGATTTAGCCGATTATGAAAATATTGTTTTCGGCGGCTGGGATTTATACGGCGAAAATCTGGCGAGCGCGGCGGAAGAACATGATGTTTTGACGCCCAAGCAGTTCATCGCGGTTGAAGAGGAATTGAGAAAAATCAAGCCTTGGAGAGCCGTCGGAAATAAAGAGTTTTTGGCAAACATCAAAGGCGAAAATCAGTTTTCCGGCAACTCGCATCTAAGCGTTGTCGAAGCTATCGGAAAAGATTTGCAAATTTTCCGCGCCGAAAATAATCTTGACGAAATTGTCGTTATCAATCTCGCTTCAACTGAAAAATTAGCCGACGAAGGCAACGAGATTTTCAATTCGTTAGTCAGTTTTGAGCAAGCGTTAGATGAAAATTCAACTGAAATTTCGCCCGCGATGCTTTACGCTTACGCCGCAATTGCCGAACAAATTCCTTACGGAAATTTCACGCCGTCCGTTTCCGTTGATATTCCAGCGTTGATTAAATTCGCTGAGATGAATAAAGTTCCCGTCGCGGGAAAGGACGGCAAGACCGGTCAAACAATGATTAAAACCGCTATTGCTCCGGCTTTCAGAACTCGCGCGTTAAAAGTCGAAGGCTGGTATTCGACCAACATCTTGGGCAACCGTGACGGTTTGGCTTTGTCGAATAAAGATTCGCTTGCTTCGAAAATCAAAACAAAAGGCTCGGTTCTCGACGATATTTTAGGCTACAAAGTCAAAGACCACATTGTTGACATTCGTTATTATCGTCCGCGCGGCGACAACAAAGAGGCTTGGGACAACATTGATGTTACCGGTTTTTTAGGACAACCGATGCAGATAAAAATAAATTTTTTGTGCAAAGATTCTATCTTAGCCGCGCCGCTGGCTATCGAGATTGCGCGCCTGCTTGATTTAGCCAAACGCCGGATGACTTTCGGCGTGCAGGAACAGCTTTCGGTTTTCTTTAAACTTCCGATGACGAAAACGAAAGACGCAATACCCGAACATGCGCTGCATCGGCAGGAACAGATGCTCTTTCAATGGCTAAAAAATGAAATTTCAGTTTAATAATTTCAGAGACAATGCAAAACAAGCAAGAAAATAATCCGGCTCTGCCTAACGAAAACTTCCCGCTTTGGGTTTGGCTGTTTCCGCTGTGTGGATTGATTGATTTGGCGGCGTATTGCAGCTTCTTGTTGATTAACCTGCCGGTTGCCGATTGGACGGCGACGTTGGCAAACGCCGCCGCTTTACCGATAATGGTCAGCGGACAAGGATTCTCTTGCGCTTTTTTGGGAACCGCTATAATTTTGGCAACAAAACCCGTTTTAATAAAAAAACGGCAGAGTTACAAGCGATTACTTTTTATTAACGCGCTAGGATTTATTTTGCTCGGATTAGTTCCGCTAATAATTTTTCTGCCCGATCGAAATAATTCGGATTTCGGGTTTGGAGTAGCTTTAATTCCGATTTTTTTCTATCCGATTTTTAACGTTGTGCGTCTTTTAATTTTGTTTCTCGTATCAATTGCCACAATTAAACTTGTTCGCTCGCAATAACTTTTCGCCGCTTCGGTCGGTTATGCTAAATTTATTCTATGCTTAATTCAATTTCTTATTCATTACCTAAAAAACTCGAAAACGCCGTTCAGACAAAATTTGACGAATGGCAAAAGGAAAATAAAATTTCCCGTATTTGGAAGCAAGACGCTTCCGTTTGGACAAACACAGACGAAGCGAAATGGCTCGGCTGGCTCGATATTGTTAAAACGGAATTGAGTGATTTGCAGAAATATAGGGATTTTGCCGAGACTGCAAAAGACTTTTCCGACATCGTTTTGCTCGGAATGGGCGGCTCTTCTCTGGGACCGGAAGTTTTTTCGATAACTTTCGGCAAACAGAATTTTTACAACCTGGATTCGACCGTCCCCGCGCAGATAAAAACGCTCGAAAGCAAAATTAATTTGGCGAACACGCTTTTTATTGTTGCCAGCAAATCCGGTTCGACATTAGAGCCGAACACTTTTAAGCAATATTTTTATGAGCGAGTTTCGGGACTTGTCGGACGAGAAAATGCCGGCAGACAATTCGCAGCAATTACCGACCCGAACTCGAAAATGCAAAAGGTTGCCGAACAGGATAATTTCAGACGTATCTTTTTTGGCAACGCGGAAATCGGCGGCAGATTTTCGGTGCTTTCTGTTTTTGGAATGATTCCAGCCTCGGCGATGGGAATTGATGTTGAAGATTTTTTGAATCGAACAAGCGAAATGGTTTCGGCTTGCAAAAATGATAATCCGATAGAAAACGCAGGCGCGGTCTTGGGAACTATTCTAGGCGTTTGCCAAACATCGGGACGCGATAAACTAACGATTTTTACTTCGCCTGAAATTCACGATGTCGGCGCGTGGCTCGAACAACTTATTGCCGAATCAACGGGAAAAGACGACATTGCAATCGTTCCCGTTGATCGCGAAATGATTCAACCGCCCGAAAATTACGGCAACGACCGCATTTTCGCGTATCTCAAACTCGAAGGCGAATCAAACGAGGCGAACGAAGCGAAAATTGCCGCGCTCGAAAAAAGCGGTCAGCCGGTCGTCAGAATTACGCTCTCCGATAAAATGAATCTCGGACAAGAATTTTTCCGTTGGGAATTTGCAACGGCGATTGCCGGCGCGATTATGAATATCAATCCGTTTAATCAGCCGGACGTTGAAGCCGCGAAAATCGAAGCGAAAAAACTCACTGAAGAATATGAAAAAACCGGCGAGCTGCCCGATGAAAAGCCGTTTTTTGAAGAAAGCGGCGTAAAACTTTTTACCGATAAAAAAAATGCAAACGAGCTAACTAAGTTAGTCGGCGCGGAATCTTTGGCAAATTACTTCAAAGCGCATTTTTCGAGAATTAAAAAAGACGATTATTTTGCGCTTCTGGCTTACGTCGAGATGAACGGCGATACTGAAAACCTGCTGCAAAAAATTCGACATTCGGTTTTGGAAGATAAAAAAGTCGCTACTTGTTTGGGTTTCGGACCAAGATTTCTTCACTCGACCGGACAAGCCTATAAAGGCGGCGCGAATAACGGCGTGGTTTTGCAAATCACTAGCGACGATGTGGAAGACTTACCAGTTCCCGACCAAAAATACACTTTCGGCGTGGTCAAAGCGGCGCAGGCTCGTGGCGATTTTCAGGTTTTGCTTGATAGAGAACGGCGTGCTTTGCGTGTGCATTTGGTCGCAGATGCGAAAAGCGGATTAGAAAAAATTCTTTCTTTAATTTCCAATCTTCAATAAATGCGTCTGAATCTGTTGTCAATTGTGAACTACTCAACTTAAATCTCTCAAAAAAAGCCGTCGCATTGTCTAGATACCACGGCTTTTTAGTCGAAAGTTTTGTCTGTTACCTGTCGTCACGAATTTTACTTCATCAGCCTAATACGTGAAAATCGTTCCGCTTCGGCTGTTATCTTGAATTAAATTTTCTAGCATCAAGAGAAATGTTCCCATTGACGTAAGCAGTAACTTCCGTTCCTTTGGGAATTGCGATGTCTTTCCCTTTCATCAGAAGAAAAAAGGGCGCAGCCGGAAAGAAAAGAATGCTTGAAGCGATGATTCCGCCGGTCATTGCGCCGGTTTTGCCGCCGCCTTTAGTTTCTTTAGTCGCGCGCAAGGCAGCCTTTTCGCCGGAAACAAGCCGAACGCTGTCCAGAACTATATCTAGTTTTCCGCCTTTTCCCATTCTTCCTTTCGGTTTAGCATTTGTAACCGTCGCCAGAGCAATCGCGCCGCGCTGAATAACCACGATGTCGCCGACTTTGATGTCTTCGATAACCTCAAAATCGACTGTTTCACCCGTCTTGGCGTCGGCGGAGGACATATTTCGGCTTAAACGTAATTTGATTGGCGTTTGGTCTTGAAGCGTAATTTCAATCGGCGCGACGGATTGAGTTGAGTTGCCGCTCGTCGAAGAGTTGTTAATTTGTCCGCTTGTGTTCGATGAACTTTCCATCATCGCCATCATTATCGCATCGGTCGCGCCGTTTTTTTTCAGGCTTTGCAAAGCCGAGGCTGAAGTGTCAAAAGAGTTTCTGGAAGATTTTATTTTTGCGATTATAATTCCTTCTGAAAATCGCGATTTAACCATATCGATAATTGCTTGATTGGTAAGGACTTCCTGTGTTTGCGCCAAAGCGCCGACAGGCGATAAAACTAAGCAGAAAACGCTTTGCAGTAATAACACGGTTAGAGATGCAGATAACAATTTTTTCATTTAGATTCTCCTTGAGAGTTTTTGAACAGATTAGAGTCAATATATATTAAAGTAATTTTATATTTTTGTCCTCTATAAACTTCAACTATCGAATATTTTTCCGCGTTAAATCTATTTTAAATAAAAAAAGTGTTCAGACGTTAAGTCTAAACACTTTTAATTCGATTTACCGCGCGAAGCTATTTCGCGTCGTTTTCGTCTTTGCCGTCATCATGAATCAGATTGCCGCTTTCGTCAATCGCATCTTTATCAACGTGTTCCTGCGGCGTTTTCTTTCCAGGCTGCGGCGCGTGTTCGGGATGTTCACCGACAATTTCAAGTTTTTCGCCTTTGTGTTCGTCCAACACTTTTTTGTCGTGAGCAACGTCTCTTTCGTCTGGCATTATTGATTTTCCTCCTATTTATTAAATTTAAACCGTTTCAAATTTTTCGGTCTCTGTTTCGTCAATCAAATACGGTGTAGCCATCAGTTTATCCAAATCTTCTTCCAATACTTTAGCAATTACAGGCAAACTCAAACTGCGCGTTTTTGCAATGTTCGGAACGGCTTTGCCTTTCGCATAAACGTCGTGCCGTCCGTTTTCTTTATACCACTCGGCTAAAGACGCAGTTTTGTTCATTTCCTCAACGATTTGCCGCCAGCCGACTCCCGTATTATATGCGCAAAACGAAATTTCGCCTTCCTGCGTGCCGTAAGGAATAACGCACATTTCCGTGCGGCGAAAATCGTAGTTGAAGAGATCTTGAAACCACATTCCTTCAACGCACAGAACGCGCCATATATCTTCGGTTTCATCTTTCGGCTGCGCCTTCATTCGGTCATTTCTATCCGAATTTGAATCCGCCGACGAAGGTTTGAATAAATTGAGAATCTGCGAAACCGGAAAACCTTCGGGTGCGTTCGATGCGTCATAATTCCGCATAATCGCCATACCAAGCTGAGCCATCGTCAATTTTTTGCCGCGAGCCGTGTCGGTAATCGTCGCCACGTCTTTCATAAATTGCTCGTAGTTGAAAAAGTCGAACAGCGAAGTCATCTCGCTTGTCTTTTTATTAACGACAATCAAGGTAAAAATTCCACAGTTCGGATGACAATTGCACGACGACCAGCCCCAAGGAGCGTCCGCGCCTTGCAGCATATCCATCACCGATGTAAAAGCCGAATAGCTCGAAAGCGGAAACCAATCTCGAAGCGGCTGCAAAGTTCCGTCCAACTGATTTTTCAAATCGTGCGTCATTCCAGCGAGTGTGTAGCGTTGCTCTATCCGCACATCATCGGAAACGTCTTCGTCGCGTCCGGTAAATGAAACAGGCTGAAAAGCAATCGTTTGGACTTTATCAATGTTCTGCGCCGCAAATTTTACGATATCGCCGATCGCGTCGTTGTTGATTGTGTTGACAATCGTTGTTACAAGAGTAACTTTAATTCCGACCGACGCGAGATTCTCAATCGCTTTGAGCTTCACATCAAACAAATTGCCAACGCCGCGATGTTTATTTTTCTCTTCGCTCGTTCCGTCGAATTGCAGATAAACGCCGTGCTGTCCCGCCGCTTTCGCCGCTTTGCAAAACTCGATGTCTTCGGCATAACGAATGCCGTTCGTCGCGGCTAAGATTCGGTAAAAACCAATCTTTTTCGCGTAAGCGACCGATTCCAAAAAGTGCGGCGCAATCGTCGGCTCGCCGCCCGAAAATAAAATGATGATTTGTCGTCGCGGTTTGAATGAAATCGCATTGTCTAAAATTGTCTTGGTGTCTTCAAAAGTCGGTTCGTGGACGTAGCCAACCTGGTTCGCGTCCATAAAACACGGGTTGCACATCATATTGCAGCGATTCGTCAAATCAACGGTTAAAACCGCGCCGCGTCCGAATTTGATGTCGGAAGTTCCGTGATGATGAACGTGCTTGTCTTCTGCCGCTTTGAAATCGCGCCCGTAAAACAGCGATTCGATTCTTTGCAGAAACTTCGCGTCCGTCGCCATCACGTCTTCAAAATCGCCGTGCGTCGGACAGGTTTTCCGCATAATCACCTGCCCGTTTTCTTCCAAAATCTGCGCCTTGATTTCGCCCGGATGTGAGTTCATCAAAATCTCAAGCGGAATCGTTTTATCAATCACGCCATTACGCACATTTTTAACGCACGTCGGGCAAAGCGAATCGGTTTCGCGCGGAAATCCGAGCGGCGGCGCGGTGCGCTCATAAGATTTCAACAAAGGCTCTGCCGCCCAATTCGGCGTAATTGATTCGCCTTCGGGCAAAGATTTATTAACTGCTTGGAACGCCTTCCAACCAATATCGGCAAGTTTCGAGGCGGCTTTCGAGCCGGTCTTTCCCTTGCCTTTCCCTTCGCCGCGTCTGAAATTATCACTGAACATAATGTTTTAATATAAAAAGCCGAATAAAATTTTTGGTGTTTGATGTCGCAAATGCAAGCTAAAGGCTAACAAATTTCGCCTTTATTGTCCAAATTTATTCACTTTTATGTAAATAAGAATTTCACATTTCTGAATGAGTAACGGTAATAACAATCACTAATGCGCCGTCGGATAAAGCACTGGTTGTCGTTCCCACAATTGTTGGAATGCCTTCTTTTACATTTAACTCAGTATCAATAAATGTTCCGACTGTGTTGATTATAGATTTTTTTTCATTATTATTTCCTAGCTCCGCTCCGATGAAAATGTTTTTGCGTTCCTCGAATTTGAATCTTGATATGTGAGTAGAATTACCATTTATATTCGACTTTACGCCCAACGCTTCAAGGTTAAAAAAAGTTGCAGCTAATGTTCCGGCACTCTCGTATGGTTTGTAAGAAACATCGCTGACTCTTAAATTACCGTTATCGGCGACGTTATAAAGATAAGTGGCATACAAAAAGTGATTCTTAAACGACAAAGAAGATTTTATCTGCTTTACAACACTTTCTAAGGCTGGCGGATAATCCGTTTTTGCATTAACGATATTTGAAGCAACAAGCAACTGGAGTTTCACTTGAAACTCAATCTCGCCACGCTTTATATCCGAAGAAGTAGAGGTTTGCGCTGCATTAGAATCGGGCAAACACAAACATAAAACAACCAGGAAGATGAAAGACAGCAAAGACATTGTAAGTTTCATAATTTTATACCTTGTTAGAACGAACCAATCCCGAAAGCAAAGAGCGCAACCGCCGAATAAAAAGCCCGACGACGCATAATTTTATATCTCCAAAAGCCTGACAAAACCTTCCTGACGAAAATGTTTGTCGGTGGTTAAAGACTCAGAAATTCCGCGCTCGCGCATCACGACGAAACTCACGGCATCGCATAGCGAATAAGTTTTGTCGGCTCTTTCCCGTAAAAGCGCGACGGCTTTGCGGTGTAGGTTTTCGTCAACCCAAATTATCTCCACATTTGTATCATCCAAAATTCGATTGCTGAATTTGATAATTTCCCGACGCGGAACGCCGCGAACGTGAGCGAGCGCGGTGTATTCGGCTAAAACATAACCCGTTGTCAAACGCTTTGCCGCCGCGTCGTAGATTGAAACTGCCTGTTCGTGATATGCGTCGGCTTCGTCGTAAAGACTGAAAAAGCCGGAAGTATCAACCAGCATTTTATTCGTCGTCGTGAGTGTCGGCGTACGCTTTCGCTAAATCGGCATCAATCTGCTCGTTGTCGGACGAATGCGGATTGCCGCTGCTCCAACTGCCGAATATTTCTCTGATTCCGCCCGCGCTTTTAGCTTCGCCGTTTGTTTCCGGTTTGTTTGAAATATCGCTGATGAGCGCGGCAAGTTTGAGCCGTTCTTTTTCGTTGAGCGGTAAAATCTGCTCTCGATAAACTTCTTGAATGTTGCTTGGCATAATTTATTACCTCAACTTTCCTAACGCTTCGCCACGTCTAAAATTACTACTGAACATAATTTCCTAATGTAAAAATTAGAGATTTTTGACACTTGAAGATTAACGCGAAAGCCGTCCGAAATCAACGATTTTTATTTTGGAGAAACAATCTCACCATTTATTGTGAGCGCAGAATAGCAAGCGGTTTTCTAAACAGCACGTCGAAACTCGCCGCCGCGCCGACGAGCATCACCAAACTGGCTGTTATCAAAACACCGAGCATTGTTAGAGACGTATCAAACTCCCAATCAATTAGAAAAACGTATTTGGAAGCGACGAACGATAAAAGCGTGGCGAAGCCCGCGCCGATGATTCCCGCCAAAACTCCCAAAATTCCGTATTCGGCAAGCAAAATCGCGGCGAGCGTCGGACGTTTCGCGCCCAGCGTTTTCAAAACGGCGTTTTCGTAGATTCGCTGCGATTTCGTGAGCGCGATTGAACCGATTAAAATCAGTATTCCGCTTAAAATCACGAAACTTCCAACGAAGGAAATCGCCAGAACAAAGTTGTTGACTAGTTTTTGCACCGCCGCGACTATATCGGCGACATCGAAAATCTGCACGTTCGGAAATTCGTCAATGATGTTGCGCTGAAGTCGTGCGCGTTCGGTTTCGGGAAGTTTTTTTAAAACGGTAGCGACAAAAGTTTGCGGTGCTTTTTCCAAAGTTCCGGGACGAAAGACGAAGACAAAAGCCGTGCGCGTATTGCGCAAATCGAGTTTGCGAATGTTGGCGACGCGGGCGTTTATTTTTCTGCCCGAAATATCAAAAGTTAGCCAATCGCCGACGGCGACGTTCAACCGCCCGCTCATATCTTCTTCGACTGAAACTTCAGCTTCCGTTTGATTTTCAATTTCTTTCCACCATTCGCCCGCGATGACGGTTTCGTTTTCGTCCAGATTCGGGCGATAAGTTACGGCGAACTCGCGCCCGATTTGACCTTGCTGCTGACGAACTTCGCGCTGCTGAAAATCAAACGGTTCGCCGTTCACTAAAGCGATTCGCGCTCTTATAGTCGGAACAACCTGCACGGCTTCACCGCATCGCTGTTCGACAATTTTTTTAAGCTCGTCAATCTGACTTTTTTGAATGTCTATAAAAAACAAACTCGGCAGTTTTTGATTGCGCGTGAAATCGAATTCCCGAACGAGATTCGCTTGCAGAGATTGGACGGCAAGCACGACAAACGCGCCTAAACCAACGGCGAGAAGAATAACTCTGGTTTGGTTTCCTGGGCGATAAAGCGAATTTACGGCTTGCGCGACGGCGAACGAGCCGAAGTTTTTTATTCGTCTGAGAAGCCGCGTCAAGGCAATCGCCGCCAGATATAAAAATAAAGACGTAACGCCTAAACCGACGAGAAAAATCGCGCCGACTTTTACAGAGCCGGCTTGCCACGCCGCCAAACCTAGCAATCCCGCAAGCGACACCGCACCGAAAATCAATTTTGTTGGGTCAAGACGACGCATCTTTTCGCCTGCTTCATCGCGCAATAATAAATTTGGTTTGATTGTACGGACTTGCAAAAGCGGAAGCGCGGAAAAAAGCAAGGAAATTAAAATGCCTAATAAAACGCCTTGCCAGGCGGTCGAAAAATGCACGGCGTAACTCATCGCGGCGGGCAGCGCATCAGCAAATTGCCAAGCGGCATACCATAAAAAAATTTGCGCCAAAAACACGCCGAACAAACTTCCGATTAAGCCGAGCGTTAAAATCTGCAAAAGATAAACGGTAATAATCCGCGTTCCGCTTGCGCCCAAACATTTCAAAACGGCGATTGATTTGCGCTTCTGCTCGACAAAAACCCGCGCCACATTCCACACGCCGACACCGCCGAGAACGAGAATCAGAAGACCAGTCAGCGAAAGATAATTTTCCGTCCGCTCGAATTGTTCGTTCAGATTTTCCTGCGTTTCGCGGTACGATTGGACGGACAAAGTTGTGCCTTTGAGCGTTTCACGCAGGGCTTTTACCAATTCCGTCGGATTATCCGAGGTTCGATAAAGAATTCTTCGTCTAATGCGCCCGCCGCCCCGCGTAATTCCCGCTTCTTCAAACGCTTTTTTCTCGATGAAAACGCGCGAGCCAAGCCGAAAACCGCTTGCCCCGCCAGGTTCTTCATCGAAAGTTGCGCGTATCTCAAAATCAATTTCGCCGATGCGAATTTTATCGCCGACTTTAATATTCAGTTTTTCGAGCAGAATCGGAGCAACCACCGCGCCGCCATTTTCCAACAACTTAAAATCAAATGGCTCGCCGCCGGACAAAGTGAATTTTCCGACGAGCGGAAACGGCGGCTCGATTCCTTTGAGTTCGACGAAACCGAATGTTTGGTTAGCGGCGTCAACGGGTCGCGCCATCGCGGAAGTTTCAATCGCTTCGTTTCTGGCTTCAATGATGCTCGACGCGCCGACAATCGCTTCAATTTTGGAAACGTCATTCGGCGAAAAATCGTTGGTCGAATTAATTACTAAATCGGCGGTCAGAAGTTCGCGGGCATCGCCGCCGACGGCTTGACTCAAGTTTTGAATCAATGAACGAAGCGCAACAATCGAGCCGACACCGATGGCGATGCACAGAAAGAAAAATAATAATCGCCGCCACGACGAGCGGATTTCCCGCCACGTTAAGTTAACAATAAAATTCATTCGTAATGCGTCCACATTCGCAAGACGCGAATTGTTTTTTCCCGTTCGTTTGTTTGATAAATTAAGCGATGCTGAATATTGATTCGGCGCGAAAAAACGCCTTCGAGGTCGCCGACGAGTTTTTCGTAGGGTGGCGGGTTTTGAAAAGGATTTTGGCGCAAAATATTAAAAAGATTTTCAGCATTTTTCCAAAGATTAGCTCTTTTCAAACGCTTTGCGTCTTTCAATGCTTGTTTTGAAAAAATTAAAGTCCAATTCAATTTTGTTTGTCCTTGCCCGTTTCAAGTCCGGCTAAAAACTCATCTTCGCTCAAAAAATCTTCATCGGGCGCGTTCATTTCCGCAACTATTGATTCGCGCATTGTCGGAATTGAAAGCAGATGAAGCGTTTCTTGGAGTGCGTTCCAATCTTCTTCGGAAAGCAAAATCGCGTTATGACGTTCCGCCGTAATCAAAATCGGACGATGCGATGCAGCCGTTTCGTCAATTAAATTTTGAATCTCATTTTTAGCTTCGGCTGCCGTGATTGTTTCAAACATTTTCAGTTTCTCCTTTAATGTTTATCATCGCTCAAAACGCGTCCGTCTTTCAATATGATTTGCCGCTGCGCCTTTTTCGCCAAAAATTGGTCGTGCGTTACAAGTACGAGCGTTACGTTATTTTTCGAGTGCAAATCGGTCATCAAATCGAAAATATGCGAGCCGTTGCGCGAATCGAGATTTCCGGTCGGTTCGTCCGCCAGTAAAATTTTCGGTTGATTAGCAAAAGCGCGGGCGATAGCGATGCGCTGCTGTTCGCCGCCGGAAAGTTCAGTTGGATAATGGTGTCCGCGATTGGTTAAATCAACGTCAATCAATAATTGGTCAGCGCGATTTCTGGCATTTTTCAAGCCGAGAATTTCCATCGGAATCAGGACGTTTTCATAAGCCGTAAGGCTCGGAATTAAATGAAACGATTGAAAAATAAAGCCGATTTTCTCGCTCCGAAGCGTTGCCAAGCCGTCTTCATTCATTTTGGTGATGCTCTCGCCGTCAATCAAAATCTCGCCGGAAGTCGGCGCGTCCAAGCCCGCGATTAAACCGAGCAAAGTTGATTTTCCGCTTCCCGACGCGCCCGTTACAGCAACAAATTGCCCGTCAGGAATCTCCATTGACACATCGTCTAAAATCGTCAAATCTTCCGTGCCTGAACGCACTATTTTAGTAACTGTTTTGAGTTCTATCATATTAAGAGGAGTCAGGAGTCAGGGGTCAGTATAAAAACATTGTTCAACTTCTGATTAATATTTATTTGTTCCGACCTCTGACCCCTGATTCCTGACTCCTCTTAATCATAGCTTTTCAAAAAGACGCAAACAAGTTCGCCAAAATCGGCATCAAAAACGTAGAATTTATTAACGGTCTTTTTATATGGAAAATATGTTCGGCTCTAAAATCAATAAAAGTTTAATTCGGATGAGAGCAATTTTTTGTTTCATTTCCTTAACAATTCTCTTTTCAGCGTGCAGCGTTTCGACGGCGGAAAAACAAACGAACAAAACGGTCGAGAAAAAACCGCCCGTCCAAGTCGTTTCGGGCAAACCTAAAATTGTTGCGTTCGGCGACAGTTTGACGGCAGGTTTTGGATTAGCGGAAAAAGAATCTTATCCGTATCTTTTGCAGGAACGATTAAAAGCCGACGGCTTTGATTACGAAGTCGTCAACGCGGGCGTTTCCGGGGAGACTTCGCTTGGCGGGTTAGAGCGCGTGGATTGGGTTTTGGAACAGGAAAATGTTCAAATTTTAATTCTCGAACTCGGCGCGAACGATTTATTGCGCGGTCTGCCGGTGGCTAAAATGAAGGAAAATTTGAGCAAGATAATCAAACGAGCGAAAGCGAAAAATATAAAAGTTTTGTTATGCGGAATGCTCGCTCCGCCAACGATGGGCGCACAGTATCAGCGCGATTATGTTTCCGCTTTTCCCGATTTGGCGAGCGAATACGCGGTTGAATTTCTGCCCTTTTTGTTGGACGGAATCGCGCTTAATCCAAAATTAAATTTGCCCGACGGCATTCACCCGAATGCGGAAGGCGCGAAAATAATGACGACGAACATTTACACTGCTTTGAAACCACTTTTGAAAGATTAATCAACTTCGATATTTTTAGATATTATTTAATTTTAATGAACGTTACACATTTGGAATGCGCTAATTGTCATGCAAACTACGAAGCCCGAACATTGCAAAATCTTTGCATCAAGTGCGGAAAACCGCTTCTTGTCCGCTATGATCTAACAAAAGCCGGCGAAACTCTGACCAAAGATTCGCTCAAAAATCGGGAAGATAATCTCTGGCGTTATAGAGAAGTTTTGCCGGTTGAAAATGCAGAAAATATCGTCAGTTTCGGCGAAGGCTGGACACCTCTTTTGAAAGCCCAACGGCTTGCGGAAACGCTTCCAATTAAACTTAATCTTTTCATCAAAGACGAATCGCAAAATCCGACACAGAGCTTTAAAGCGCGGGGAATGTCCGCCGCCGTTTCGATGGCGAAAGAACTCGGCGCGACGAAACTCGCCGTCCCTTCGGCGGGAAATGCGGCGGGCGCACTCGCGGCTTACGCTTCCCGCGCCGGTCTTGAAGCGCATATTTTTATGCCGTCCGACACGCCTCGCGCCAACGTCGTCGAATGCCAACAGACGGGAGCGTTTGTAACTTTAATTGACGGCTTGATTACCGATTGCGGAGCGGAAGTCGCAAAGCGGAAAGAAGCCGAAGGCTGGTTTGACATTTCGACTTTGAAAGAGCCTTATCGCATCGAAGGAAAAAAGACGATGGGTTATGAATTGGCTGAACAATTTGATTGGAATTTGCCCGACGTAATTCTTTATCCGACCGGCGGCGGAACGGGTTTAATCGGAATGTGGAAAGCGTTTGACGAGATGGAAGCGTTTGGCTGGATTGATTCCAAAAGACCGCGAATGGTTTCCGTCCAGTCAGACGGCTGTGCGCCGATTGTCAGAGCATTTCACGCGGGCGAACGATTTGCCGGCGAATTTGAAAACGCCGCGACCGTTGCTTCCGGTTTAAGAGTTCCAAAGGCAATCGGCGATTTTTTAATTCTCGACGCTTTGCACAAATCCGGCGGAACGGCAATCGCCGTCCGCGACGAACAATTAATTTTAGCCGTTAAGGAAATCGGCACGGCGGAAGGTTTGTTCGTTGCGCCCGAAGGCGCAGCATGTCTGCCGGCATTGCGAATGATGATTGAGCAACATTCAGTAAAAGAAACGGAGCGCGTTGTGATTTTCAATACGGGCGCGGGCGTGAAATATCTCGAATGTTTTTAATTTTTATTTTTTGAAATTTCTTCCGTCGCAGTTTTTCAATTCTTTCGGACATTCGCCGACCTGCATCCATTCGTAAAAGTCTTTGGGCTTGCCTTCAATTGCGAAGAAAACTCGTTTGACAGTCGAAAACTGCATCAGCGTTTTTTCTATCGGCGTGATAAACGTAAAAGCCCCGCAACTTGTCGTCGCCGTGCCGAGATTTTCGATTACCCAATCGTCGAGATTAACGTAAGCCGCGTCTTTTTTAATGTTCACGTTTTTGATAATAGATTTTGTTTCAACCGAAAAAATCGAGGTTAAATTTTGCGCTTTTTCGGCTTCGGTCGCGCCTTTCACGAGTTCGTCCAAAGCGGCTTTGGCAACTGCTTTAGTTTTTGGAATCGTTCTCATCACGTGGCGAACTTTGCCGCAATTTTCAAAATTCGGATTATCGTTTCCGTCGCTGAGGTAAATTTTAATTGTCATCACGTCTTTCGTTTGCCCGAAAACTGCGACGGAAACCGCGAAAATCACAAACAGCGCAATTAAATTTTTCATAAATTTTTTAGCTCTCCTCGTCAAACGCCTCGAACCATTTCGTTTCTATATTCTGCAAAACTTCGCAATCACAATAACCGCCGTTTTCATTGAGCCAACTCATCACTCGCGGCATATTCAGATGTCTTTCCATCAGAAACTGCATCGTAAATCGGAGGTTGTGAACACACGGTTCTTTTTCCATCCGCCGGTCGAGATAATCAAACAATTCTTCGATTTCCTCTTTCGTCGCGGGCAGCGATTCGAGAAACCGTTCGCGCTCTTCGCCGCTCAACTGCGACCATACTTCAAGTTGTCTTTTTTTGATTAAAGGCATAATTTTTTTCCAAATAATTTGTCAAAAATGAAATTCCGCGCGGCAGAGCCGCGAGGTATCAAAAGAAAAGACTCGGTTGACTTGAATCATTTACTTCGCCTTGATTTTTGACATACTGTTTGATTATTTCTTCAGTGGCGTGCGTCCCCACAC
>MWVV01000232.1_pt1 | contig 20196 bp, 18 predicted proteins | sample 1047281 | NCBI WGS metagenome assembly MWVV01 (sample SAMN06349986, study PRJNA376086) | soil metagenome | isolation source: PT-2 sample Antarctic (ecotone) soil | place: Antarctica | collected 2015-01-13 | reverse complement strand
GGGACTTAAAAAGGGACACCGCTACAAGTATGCGGAGCAGGTGTACGGGGGGCTTGTCTCCTCTGTATCCTTTACTTACTACGACCCCGACGAGCGTACTCATAAAGAGATACGAGACGGAGATACAAAGGCTATGGCGGGGGCTAAGTTTATCCGTATTACTCCGAGTAAAATCTTTTATACCGAGGGCTTTATCCGACTACCCGAGCAAATGATAGACGAGCTACGGGGCTACCTAAAGGAGCAAGGGGGTAAACTAACCCCAGCGGCTTTTAACATAGCGACGCTTTTAGCTCTAGAGGCTAGTAACGGCAATCCGAAAATCATACGAGACTATCGGACTATGCTCTCTCAGAGCGGACAGAATAAAGACCTACAAACCCGTAACGCTAAGCGGGGAGAGCGACGGATAGAAAAGGCTCTGGACGACTATAAGGCTATCGGGGCTATCAAAGAGCATAAAATCAAGACTGACCCCTTTAGGGGTAAGCAATACGAGATAGATATAGACCCCGAGAGAATAGCACCGCCAGAGGACGAGGAGAGTAAGTGAGACTCTACGGGCTCCCGCCCGTAGCTTCAGCCTAATTCAAGCGTAGCTTGGCCACTATCTTCGTGGCCTTGGTTCTCGATGTAGGCTTGGATTGTTTTCTCGTTGGCGCCGACGGTACTCACAAAGTAGCCGATCGACCACAGGCTCATCTCGCCGTTGTAGACGTGGCGAATGAATGGGAACTTCTTGACCATCATACGCCCGGTATTTGATTTGAGGATTCGGACTGCCTCAGAGATAGCCATCTTCGGCGCAATACTGACCAGCAGGTGGATGTGGTCTTGGTCAGTGTTGACTTCAAGTATCTCGATCTCTGGATGCTGCCTGGGAATGGTGGTCATTATTACCTTCATATAGCTGGCCATACCGGGCTTGGCAAACACCTTTCGTCGATACTTGGTGGCAAAGACCAAGTGGTACCGAGTGTGGTACACGGCGTGAGTCTGTCGGCGATACTTCATATCCGTATCTTAAGCGCTTCCGCGCTTAAGAGCTAGTGGGGGCATACATCCACGGGCTCCCGCCCGTAGTTTTGCTATCGGCTAATAAAATAATGATAAGGGGGCTAGTAATAATATGAGTAATAAAGGAGACGGTACAATGAGTGAAAATAGCACAGTTACAGAGAAAAAAGTAAAAGCAAAAGACCACGAAAGTTACGGTACTTTTACGGTACTCGCAATTATTATCCCCCTTGTGGGCTTTATCCTAGGTATTGTTTATCTTACAAAAGACAAAAAGGTAGATAAAAAACTAGGGGAGCACCTTGTAGCCCTGTCTGTTTTATTCGGGGCTTTTTGGTGGGTATTGCTAACTATGTTTGTGTTCAAGGCAACGACAACAGTACCAATAGCAACGACTCCTAGCGTCCCAACAACCTCAGAAGTAACAACCCCTAAACCGACAACTGCTCACGTTGGCTCTGCTATAAATATCGGCGGTGGTAGTGGCTTACAAGTTACCGTCCAGCAAATTATTGACCCCGCCTCTAGTGGCAACCAGTACCTAAGTGCCGACGCTGGTAAGCGTTTTGTCGCTGTAAAATTACAGATTGTAAATAAAGGCGATGCAGCATACACCGATAATGCCAATAATAACGTGGCACTTGTAGGTTCGGATAACCAAACAGCTACAGTTTCTTTCTATCCGATAACCGATTGTACTAGCTTTTCAAACGGAACTTATACACTTACCGCTGGGGCGAGTGCGACTGGTTGCGTTGTGTTCCAATTGCCTAATGGCGTGAACTCGGCTAAAGTTCAATTTAAAACCAATAGCGGCTTTTCAGGTAGTGCAGGCGAATGGCTAAACCCCTAGCCTACCCCTTGTAATAAATAACTAAATAAAGGAGTTATATGTCGTTTTTTGACAAAATGAAAGATGTTAGCGACAAAGCGAGTAAGCAAGTCGCTAAAAGTTACCAAGAGCACCAAGAAAAGGTAGCCGAAACTAAGGACGCTAGAGGCAATCGCCTCGGACACTTATCAGTAGAGTATATGGGCGGTTACGCCGACAAGCGTAAAGCTAAAGGTACGCTCCTTTTTTGGGATAAACAGACCGAGTTTAGTAGTTTACTAACCAAGTTCACACTCCAAAATAGTCAAGTAAGGGATATTGTTGTCGAGGGCAAATCGGAGGTAAACAGACGGGTAACGGTTACTCGCCTCCTTGCCGTCGGTATTTTTGCTTTTGCTCTCAAAAAGAAAAACACTGATAAGGAGGCATACCTGACTATCGAGCTAGCCGACGGACAAGAGGTAATCTTTTTTATTGATAACAAAGCCCCTATGCAGCTAAAAGCCAAGCTCGCTAAGGTTATCTCTCAAGTAAAACAGGTGGGCGTTACGGGGCAGACCCAAGCCTCTCAACAGGCGACACAGCCTCAAGGTAGCGTTGCCGACGAGCTTACTAAACTAGCCTCTCTAAAGGAGCAAGGCATACTCACACAAGAGGAGTTTGATAAAAAGAAAAGAGAGCTACTCGGGTAGTTATCGTGTTTACAAGCCGTATCTATTTATAGAGTTGGCTATGCGAGCCGACAGCGACAAAGAGTACCTTGTCATCCGCAATATCCTTAAAATGTAGACGTAAATCACCCCCCGCCGTTATAGAGCGATAACCCGACCACTCACCTTTTAGGCCGTGGTTACGGAGCGAGGTAGTGGACACGTCCTGTATAAACAGAGCTATTGCCGCTCTCGCTTGCTTTTGTTTCTTTTCGGGCAATTTTTGGAACTGCTTATTGAACGCTTTAGTATAATCAACGTCCATAGCTTACTTTTTCATTAGGCTGTCGAGGTGGGATAACGCCTCTTTAGAGCCACTGGTATGTGTGATGTTGCGGCCGGCAGCGTAATCAGCGTCCGCCTCCCTCATAATCTGCTCAAGATAAGGGGTTGGCTCAAGGTCGGTGCTCAAGACTACTCGCTTATCTCGTAAAGCCTGTTTTACAACCATATTTACAAAGGCGGTACTAGACACACCTAACTCGGAGGCAAAGTTCTTTAGCTCCTGTTTAGTCTGTTCGTCTGTCTTGATACTTAGTAATACGCTGCTCATAATACATACAGTGTATAAGTACCGTATGTATTATGTCAATGCCAAAAGCAATAAATACGGTGGGGTAGTATCGTGTTTACAATGTAATCAATGTTTACAATGTTTACACGCTCATATCTGTAATGCTTATAATAAAAGTCCTCAGTTAAGTGTGGCAAGTCCTCAGTTAAGTGTGGCAAGTCCTCAGTTAAGTGTGGCACTCAACAGATACAAAAAGCGTCAATATAAAGTTACTTAAAGTAACATAGTAAAAAGGGACTTTTGTAAGTCCTTTTTCTTTTCGTGTTTACAAGAACAAAAGACTAAGCTATCCCCTCCCCGCTTGTCCTCGGGACTTGTGCTTTATACTTGCCTATTGTATTATCAAACTAGCTTATGATATTATGTAAACATACAATTAAGTAATAAGGGTAAAAACGATAATATGACCGACGGACTTACGACAATAGCTCCCCGCTCCGACGAGACAGCTATCACTCAGTCCCTCGACTACTCGGTTATTATCGACCGCTTTTTACTTGCTCACGACATAAAGCCTAAGAGTAAAGAGACTTATCGACGAGCTTTACGACAGTTTTTTAAATACCTCGACGACCAAGCTATCACTCGACCAACCCGAGAGAGCCTAATCGCTTACAAGGCTTATCTAATCAACAAGAACCTCTCCGCTTACACCGTATCCGCTTATATAATTGCTACTCGTAAACTTTTTCAGTGGACGGAGAGCGAGCGTATCTATCCTAATATAGCCTCACAGATAAAGGGACAAAAAAAACCTAAAGGCTTTAAGAAGGACGCTCTATCTGTAAAACAAGCTCAAAAACTCCTCACGATAATGGAGACGGACTCGCTCTCAGGAGCTAGAGACTACGCTCTAGTAAACCTCCTAGTCCGTACAGGCTTACGAACGATAGAGGCAACTAGAGCCGACATAGAGGACATACGCCAACAGTCCGACCAAGCCGTCCTCTTTATTCAAGGTAAGGGACGAGACAGTAAAGACGAGATAGTTATCCTAACCGAAGAGACGCTAGAGCCTATCCGAGCCTATATCTCTATGAGAGGACAAGGAGTAAGAGACAGCTCTCCCCTGTTTATCTCTCATAGCGACCGTAATTATGGAGAGCGACTTACTACCCGCTCCGTATCCCGCATCGTAAAAGACAAGCTCCAAGCCTCGGGGCTAGATGATAGACGGCTCTCCGCTCACTCGCTCCGACATACAGCCGTTACCTTTTCACTTATCGGAGGAGCTACTATCCAAGAGGCTCAGACACTCGCTCGACACTCGGACATAAACACGACGCTAATCTATGCTCACAACCTCGACCGTATAGCCAAGGCTCCCGAGCATAAGATAGACGCTCTCCTCGGTAATACCCGTAACGTAAACAATGTTTACAATGTAAACACGAAAATGAGTACAGCGTAATGACTACCGTTAAAACAGATACGGGACTACTCCTCGACACGATATACGCTCAGCTAGATATACTAACCGCTCTCCCCGAGCTAGAGCCGAGACGGACGGGACAAGCCCTTACTCTCAAGTGTCCTCAGTGTGATAAGAAAAAAGCTTTTATATACGAGGGCGGACACGTTATAACCTGTAATCGTCGTAACGAGTGTCAATACTCCTCTACTCTATGGGACTATGTAGCCTCACGAGATAAACTTACAAGCTCACAGGAGACGCTACAGGCTCTCGCTAAACTTGCGGGATATGTTTTACCCTCTACCCTATCAAGCGACGCTCTAGAGGCTCTAAAACACTCTCAGCTATCACAATCTAAGCTAGAGACCGCTCAGGGCTTACTCACTACTCGAATGTTTACGGACGAGGCTAAAACAGAGCGAGAATACTTAAACGGACGAGGCTATAGCGACGACGACATTAAGGCTATGGGACTAGGAGCTATCCCGCCTAAAAGTGCTCTAGAGGCTCAACTTGCGGACGCTTTTGTAAACAATGTAAACATTGTAAACACGAAAATAAGCGAGTTATCTGTAACAGGGTACGGGAGCACTCATACGCTCTCTATCCCGCTCCGTAATAAAAGGGGACAGCTTATCGGGTGGAGTGTCCGCTCAGTCTCAGGAGACGAGCCTAAATATAAGTACTCGCAAGGTATAGATACAGGCTCCGAGCTACATAACCTCAACCAAGCTAGAGGACTAAAGAACCTTGTAATAGTGGAGGCTCCGCTAGACGCTCTTATCGCTACAGCTAAAGGCTTACAGGGAGTAGTAGCTTGTTATCGAGATAAGCCGACAACTAAACAGCTCGACGACTTACAGGCTCAAGGTATACGCTCTGTAACGCTTGCTCTAGATAATGACGAGGCGGGACGAAAAGGGACAGAGACAACGCTCTACGCTCTAGCCGAGCGGGGGATAGCGGGGTACGTTATGACCTATCCCGAGGACGTAAAAGACCTAGACGAACTTATCAAAAAAGAGGGAGCCGAGACCGCTCAGGAGCTTATAGACAAGCCTCAAGCGGGGTATAGCTATCTAATTAAATGTTTACATAGTTTACATTGTAAACACGAAAAGCTAACAGATAAGGAGAGCCGAGAGTTACTAGACGCTCTTATTGACCTAGACGCTAAACTAGCCGACGACCTAGCCTCTAAAGCTATAACCGAATACATAACTCAGACCCTCGGACTAGCTCCCGAGATTATCAAGCAATCGCTCCAAGATAATCGAGACCGTAAGGCTCAAGCCGAGCGAGAGACGGGCTATAAAAAGCTACAACTCCAAGCCGACAGACTATTAAAAGATGATAAGTACGACGACCTAGAGGAGCTATACGGAGATAAGCTCCCGAGCCTCCGAGCTAAGAACGCTAAGGCAATACTAGAACCTTATACGAGCGAGCACTTTATAGCCGACATACAACAGCGACGAGAGGGGTATCCAACAGGGTGGAGCAAGCTAGACGAGTACGCTCTTATCCCGTCCGAGGCTCTGACGATAGTAGCGGGACGACCGTCTCACGGCAAGACGACCGTAATGCTTAATATGCTCTATAACCTAGCTACGGCTAACCCCGACGACAGCTTTTACTTTTTCAGTTATGAGGAGACCCGCTCACAGCTTGCTCTTAAACTTATGACTATTATCTCGGGAGTACAACTCGACCAGTATAAGAACACTCACAAGATAGAGGAGTATTACAAGACGGGACGGCTAGACGCTAGTTATACTAAAGGCTTATCAGAGACCGAGGCTAAGACTAAGCTCGACGAGGCTAAACAGACTTATGACGACCTTATAAAGAGCGGGAGACTATGGATAATTGACGAACCCCTCCAAGTAGCAGACCTATGCGGGACTATCGAGAGCTTACAAGGGACAGCGGGAGCTATCTTTATCGACTATATACAGAAAATAAAGAGTAAGTATAACGTCCAGAGCCGACAAGTGGAGATACAGAAAATAAGCGGAGACCTCCTAGACACCGCTAAACGAACAGGAGTAGCTATCGTCCTCGGAGCACAACTTAACAGGGGAGCCGAGCGGAGAGAGGCTAAGCATATCTCACTAGACCAACTAAGGGAGAGCGGAGACATAGAACAAGACGCTCATCTAGTCCTCGGGCTTTATAACCACGCTAGAGCCGACTATGACGTAGACCCCGACAGCGAGCAACGGAGCGACCCTCAGACTACTATCGACGTAAAGATACTCAAGAACCGCTCAGGAGCGACCAACGTATACACGACGCTAGACTTTAACAGTCCGAGCCTTACTCTTACCGAGGAGGCTCAGCTATGAGTACGCTCACTATGACAAGACCTTACGACCGACTATCAGCTATGACCGACTACCTTATCTCCAAGCGAGATATAGATAAAACCAAGCGGAGACACTACTCCGAGACCCTCGGGGACTACTATCAGCTCCGACGGGACGGCTCTTTCCTTTTCGATAGCGGGGCGGAGTACACCAGAGCCGAGCTAGATAAGATAAAAGAGCTATCAGACGAACATAAAAAACAGATACATAACGTAAAAAATATATTTAAAGGAGCGACACTACTATGAGGATAATCTCGCTAGTAAACCAAAAAGGGGGAGTAGGTAAAACTACCACGACCAAGAACCTCGGAGCGGGGCTTGTCCGAGAGGGTAAACGTGTTTTACTTATCGACCTAGACCCTCAAGCTAACCTCACTTATAGCCTCGGTATACGACCAGAGAACGACGAGACAATGCGGACTATGTACGAGGTATTAAAAGGGACGGCTCAACTAAAGGACGTTATCCTTACTCACGCTAATGGAGTACAGCTTGCTCCCGCTCATATCAACCTATCAGCGAGCGAGCTAGAGCTAACAAGCCAAGCGGGACGAGAGCTTATCTTAAAAGAGGCTATCCGACCTATACTCAGAGACTACGACTATACCCTTATAGATTGTGCTCCAAGCCTCGGGATACTTACGCTAAACGCTCTAGTAGCCTCTAGAGAGGTATTTATACCCTTACAGACGGAGTTTTTAGCTATGCAAGGTATGAGTAAGCTCCTAGAGACCCTCGGACTTGTAAAGCAACGGCTAAACCACGATATAGAGGTTACAGGTATTATCGGGACTATGTACGACGGACGTAAGAACCTATCGGGAGAGATTGTAAGCTCAGTCCGTACTCACTTCGGTGACAAGCTCTTTAAGACACTTATCCGCTCTAATGTATCTCTAGCCGAGGCTCCAAGCTACGGACAAGACATATTCAGCTATAAGAGCGACAGTATCGGAGCCGACGACTATCAAGCACTTGCTAAAGAAGTTGTAGCTATGGAGGGTAACTAAGTTATGAGTGATAAGAAAAAACGACTAGGGGACGACCCTTTTGCTAACAAGTCTCTCGGAGGGCTAGATATGCTCATAGGCTCAACGACCGAGCCTAGAGACTTAAACGTAAAAGAGACCCCGACCAAGCCTAAGCGAGGACGACCAACAGAGATACACCGTAACATAACTAAAACCTCACAGAGCGGACTACGAGAGGGACTAACCCGAGCGACCTTTATTATCCGAGAGGATACACTCGACCGACTTAAAGACCGAGCCTATACCGACCGTAAAAAGCTAAAAGACCTTGTATCCGAGGCACTCGACTACTATCTAGAAAATAACAAGGAGACTAAGTAATGCCTAAGATTATAGGAGATATGACCTTATACACCGTCCTAGAGTTATCTAAGCTCCTCGACGTTACGGAGGTTACACTCAGACGCTACATAAAAGACGGTAAGCTACACGCTCGTATTATCGGAGGGGCTTATCATATCAGCGAGGAGGCTCTAAAGGAGTTTGTAAATAAAGGGGAGCCGAGTAACGACAAAGAGGGTAAAGAGTGATGTATCAAACTAAACATAAGGAGTTGTGATGAGTAAAAAACCAATGATTATAGTAGCGGTAATAGTAGTCCTAGCACTTGTGGGCGGGGGTGTTTACTTTGCTACCAAGAAAAATAACACCGCCACGAGCAGTACAACAGCGTCGTCTAGCAGTAACACGGCTACGACATCAACCAAGCCAACGGGTAACGCCGAGGTGCAAGCCGTACTAGATAAGGTAAAGACCAATACACCGACGGTTACGGCTACTAGAGTAGTTACTGAGGCAACTGACCCTAACAATTATCTAGGCAAATCAGGGCAGTATCAATTTGTGGGGTCGTTTTACGATACTAGGGCTAAAAGCTCAGAGGCGGTTACTGATAACTACGCTACGACATCAGGCGGTAGCATAGAGATATTCTCTAACAATGGAGATAGTGCAACTAGAGGGGCATACCTAGCTCAGTTTCAAACAGGAGCAGTACAGGCAGGAGCTTACAAGGTTGTAGGTAATGTAGTGCTACGAGTATCCGAGAACTACACAGCTAGCCAACAGACCGAAATGCTAACTTTAATGGAAAGTGCTTTATAGGGATAAGTAACTCATTGTATGTTTACAATGTATACAATGTTTACATAAGTGTATGACTGTAAAGTATAGATAGCGGACATAGAATAACAGAGGGACAATATGGAGAGTACGATAAGCACAAAACCCGAGGTAATGACTAAGCTTGATAAGCAAGCTAAGTTTGTCGAGCTACGGGCTAGAGGCTTATCTCTCCGAGCTTGCGGAGGACAGCTCGCAACTAATAAAGATACTTGTAACAAGTGGGACAGGGAGCTAAAGGCTCAGATAGCTAAACATAAGACCGAGAGGCTCCAAGACGTGTATAACGAGTACGGTATGTATCGGGAGGCTAGGATAAAGGCTCTAGGCTCCGCTCTACAGACTATCGACAGCGAACTAAGCTCTCGGAAACTATCGGACGTATCAACCGACAAGCTCCTAGACTATAAGCTTAAATATACGACCGCTCTAGCCGACGAGTATATCCCGCTTAGTCCTCGGACAGACGAGGGACAAGAGCTAGACGCTAAAGTAATTATCGGACGGCTTGACGACCTTTATAGCCGAGTAAGAGACGGAGAGACAACTAAAGAGCAAGCTCAGACCGAGCTAGTAGTCCTCTCGGGTATGTTACGAGCTTATGACACGACCGAGCTAGAGGAGAAAATGGATAAACTAAGGAGGGCTATATCAGTATGACCAAGCCTAAGCTAAACATACGAGAGATGATACGGAGCGGAGAGATAGACACCGCTAAGGCGGGACAGCTTGTATCGATAAACTACTACACTAAAAACGGACTAATATCAGACAGCGACGAGCGAGCACTCCGAGAGACAGCTAAGGACGCTAGGCTTTATAACGCTTATGTGGCGGGTGGACGAGAGCTACGAGAGGCGGAGATATTCTTAATCGCTTTATCGAGCGAGGCTAAGCTAGGTATACAAAAACTAGCGTGGATAGGAGCCGAGCTAAAGTACACGATAGAGACATACTATCAGCCTCCCCGAGTAGTAGCACTCACCGAGGAGGCTTACGAGCGTATCGGTAAAGAAAAGCGAGAGCGACGGCTCAAGCGTACCTATACCCTAGTTACTCTTTATAGGATACTAGCCGAGAACCTTATTAAATATCCCGAGACTAAAGCCGAGGAGCAAGCCGTCGCTAAGCTAAAAGAGGACGCCAGCCCCAAAGAAGCCGAGACGGGTACGTGTTACGGCATAGACCTTATAGACCCCAACGGCAAGGGAGACGTTATCGAGTACTGGCGGGGGTGGATACCTTATCACTTTAATAATAAAAAACTCGACACGATTGCCGACCTAGCCGAGGAGTTACCAGAGGCTCACGCTTATATAATAGAGCGACTACAGGCTTTTTATAAGGCTAAAAAACTCTCTACAGACCCCGAGAGCGTCCCGCTCGACAAGTATCACGAGACTGAGCTAAAAGGCTCCGAGCTTGCGGGTATGGAGACAGATATAAAGTTACTCCAAGACTTACTAAATCGTACCGAGCACTCACTCCTAGACGATTATAAAGACGAGGGAGAGGACGAACAGACAGCCGACAACCGCTCTATTTTTGAAAAGTATATGCAATCTTACGCTATCCTCAAAACCCCCGAGGCTATATCTCCTTATGAGCTAAAGGACGGAGTGATAGACCCTAATAAGAACACGCTCGACCGACCCTTATCGTGGGGATACAGTCCCGACCGAAAAGAGGGGACAGTGGGGGCTACAATGCCTCTAGAGACAATCAAAAACAACCGAGAGGCTATAAGCTCTAACCTGTATATCCTCTATGCTTTTAACAAGTGGAGACAAAAGGCGGGAGAGCTACTCGGAGTAATCAAGGCAGACGAGTTTAAGTCTATGACCGAGCACCTCGACGCTAAGGAGCTTTATCATACTTACGAGGTACATAGACGGCTCTTAATAGACCAGATAAACGCTCAGAGTTACATACTCCCCGAGTATCGAGACTATACGGACGAGATAGTAAGTCTTTATCAACCTATCGGGGACAACAGCGAGAACTATAACGCCTTTTTGAACGCTCCAATTAAAGACAGCGAGGCTAAAAAGCTCGACCCTGTAGGAGATATTTTTAAGGCTAATAAGTACGTTACTAAAGCTCTAGAACATATCGAGGTAGTAACTATACACTCCCTAGCGGATAGCTTTTACGAGTTACGAGACATACTACAGCCTATCCTTGATAGTAAGTATAAGTCCCTCGAAAAACAGGACAATGAGTAATGACAACTAAGGGATACGGACGAAAAAGACAGGCTCCCGAGCCTCAAGACGCTAAGCTAAAACAAGTAGCAGATGTTACGGCTAATCTAACCGAGGCTCCTAGTGTCCCGCTAGAGACTGATAAAGCCAAGCGACGAGGGGCTAGACAGTCTCAGGCTCTCGCTTACAATACGCTCCCTAAGTCTCTCGATAAACAGTCCTCTATTTTCGATATACTTAACCAAGACCAAGCTATCCGTAAAGAGATAATCACTAACAACCTAGATAAAATCGGAGCCGAGCTTACCGTTACTCAACAGCGAGCACTCGGAGCAACTCTAGAGCTTTTGCATAATACGGGAGCCTATCGACGAGCCGACGAACAGCTAGAGGCGGGACAGCGAGTAAGCACCGAGGAGCTAGTAGTACCGCTCCAAGACTACCTCAAGGCTTACGGGCTAGATAAGACTATCAACTCCCGAGGGTGGACTGACTACTCGGGTAAAGAGGTTACTCTCGCAATCGGGGGGCTTAAAGACCTTACTAGACCCGTTATGCAAGTATGGGGACTTAAAAAAGGAGACGGGCGTTATAAGTATGCGGAGAGGACTTACGGGGGGCTAATCTCCTCAGTAACAGAGGTATACTATGACCCGAGCGAACAGACTTATAAGGCGTTACTCGACGGGGATACGAGCGTCGCTATCGGGGCTAAGTTTATCCGTATCTTACCGAGTAAAATCTTTTATACTCGACCTTTTATCCGCTATCCGAGACAGCTCGTAGCCGAACTACAAACCTATCTCAAGGGGAGTAATCAGAGGCTCACGACGACGGCTCTCAATATCGTAAATATGCTCAATCTAGAGGCTCATAATGGGAGCGATGAGATAGTCCGAGACTACGGGACGATGATAGCTCAGGCGGGACAAAACCGAGTTATAGAGGGTAAGACGACCGTAAGACGCTTTACACGAGCCGAGGAGCGTATCACTAAAGCATTAGACCAGACTAAAGCTATCGGAGCTGTAAAAGACCATAAGCTAGAGACCGACCCCGTAAAGGGCAAGCAATACCATATCAAAATTGACCCTAATAAGATAAAGGGAGGAGACGAGTAGTATGAGCAGTCAAAACAGTTTAGATGAGGTTGTAGCAATGCTCCGACGGTTAGCCGACTTACAGCTTGAGTACGCCGAGATATGCGAACAAAAAGCACAAGAATTGTATCTTGATATGCAAAGTCAAAAGCTAGCTAGGGAGACCGAATATTGTCGTTTTTTGACAAAATGAAAGATGTTAGCGACAAAGCGAGTAAGCAAGTCGCTAAAAGTTACCAAGAGCACCTTTGTCTCGCTTATAGCTTTATAGTGTAGCCGTAAGTCGCCTCCCGCCCCGATAGAACGGCAGCCTAACCACTCGCTTTTTAGCCCGACCACATTTCGCTTTACGAAACAGCACTTTAACTTGACAATTAAGCCATTCCGTGCTATATTGTGGACTATGCCTAAAGCACCAGAATACACTCCAAAACAAAAAAGACAGCTTAATAAAGAATGGCGTCAGAAAACCCACGAAGAGGGTGAACGTCAGGATTTTCCAAATGCTCCTGTTTGGAACGATTGGCTAAAAGAACAGCGCGAAACTAAGAAGCGTCAGGTTGGCTTCACTAGACGACTAGGCCGTGCTGCTGTTGAAGCGACTGCCATAACTGTACTTGTCGCTAAACAAACTCCAAGAGCAATTTCAGAGTATCGTGAACAGAGTAATGCTCATAAGACTAAGCGACTTCAAAGAGTGGTAAATCGTGCAAACTCTGCCGATACTATTCCAGACACTGACTTACGCAAAGTGGAGAAAAGCAGGTTACGCCGTATTGGTCGGGGTGCTATGAGTATTTTTAATCGCTCTAATGAAAAAGCACTACACAATACTTCTCAAAAAGTTGAGCGTCTAGCTAGTAAGAATCAGGCTAATCGTCAGACTAAAATGGGCAACGTAGAAAATTGGGCAAGCAATAAGATGGGTTACATTGATAGTAAGCGTCAGCAGACTCATCAGCGTCGCCAAGAACAGTTTAAAGCAGATAAGCAGGTTGCTTGGGATAAATATCTCGACGAAAATCCCGAAGTTGAAAAAAGAGTTATTGCCGAAAATAACCAGCGAGATAGGCAGTACGAAGTTGATTCACAGAATAAGCGATATTTTGAAATGCAACGTGACGCAAGGTATGCTACTAACTACTTTGCAGAAGGTAACTCTTATTCATTTTCAAAAGCTTTGCCGCGTCGCCCAGGATTTGAAGGTTCATATGATGAGCTGGCAAAATCAAGCGTAGAAAGTGCTGCAAAGTACCGTCAAGAAGATGGCAGCATAACTCTGTTTAGCCCAGATACACTTTTTGGCATTGTGGAAGAAAAAATGCCTATGTCGGGTGATTCAGCTCAGCGTGACGGGCCGATAGTCCACGATGATCAGGGCACACACTACACCAACTGGGATTTCAACAATAACGACAGACAACTTTTCAGCGAAATACGAGAAAGTGATGATTACGTTGGTGGTGTGGCTACATCACTTTGGAAAATGGGATTTGTTGAGTTTGACTCTGAACGAGATATATCAAGCGGTAGTGGCCACCGTATGAACGAAGCTGTTGAATGGAGCAGTAGTGAAGACGGCACTACTACGTTTGCTAGTCTTGCCTATAATCCTGACAATGAACTACACCGTATAGTTGCTGGCGACCAAGCCGATCCTACTAATTCTAGAATCCAACTTGCTATCAATAATAGCCAGGGATACGCTCCTGAAATGAGCGTGAACTTAGTGGAGCAACCCGCATTAGTTCACGCTGCTTGAGAAATACAGTAAACTGTTCAAGCCCATTCACTTCTGCTCGAGTAGGAGCCACACTAAAAGTACCTGTCAAAAGTCTATTCTAGTCTAACAATCGTATTGACATACATATACGATAGGCATACAATGTATGTTATGAGTAACGTACTACTAAGTATCAAAACAGATGAGCAGACTAAGCAGGAGTTAAAGACTTTTGCAGCAGAATTAGGTGTGTCGAGCACCGCTTTTGTAAATATGGTAGTTAAGCAGGCTTTACGAGACCGTCGTGTAGTATTGAGCACCGACCTTGAACCGACGCCCTACCTGGAACAGCTTATAGAGGCGGCGGACGCCGATTATGCAGCCGACCGAGACATAACCCACACAAAAGGGTCTAGAGAGGCTCTAGCCCACCTCGACAGCCTAATGCAAAAGTAAGCTATGGACGTTGATTTTACTAAAGCGTTTAATAAGCAGTTTGAAAAGCTACCACGCAAGAAACAAGAGCAAGCAAAGGGAGCTGTTGCTTTGTTTATACAAGATGTAGCAGCCCCTACTCTACGCAATCACGGGCTAAAAGGTGAGTGGCAAGGTCACCGCTCTATTAGAGCTGGTGGTGATTTACGATTACATTTCAAGGTTATTGCCGACAATAAAGTGCTTTTTGTCGCAGTCGGGTCGCATAGCCAGCTCTATAAGTAGAATATGGCGTTTACTTTGTAAACATTGTTTACAGATAGACTAGGTGTAGAGACGTTATACTGGCTTTATGAGTAAATGCTGCTTTAGTGCTTCTTATAGTAACAAGCCCTATGTTCTAAAACAGCAAGCGGGCGAGTTGGAGTACGTCCCCAAGCCCGATAAGATACTGACGGCTCTTCAATACCGAGCTAAACTAGAGCGTAACCGAAAAGCCAAGACTGGGGGTTATAGCCTATAGCTAATAACGTGTTTACAATGTTTACTATGTAATCAATGTTTACAATGTTTACACGCTCTATATCTGTTATGCTTTACCCGAAACCTCCTCACCTAAGTGGCAATACTCCTCACCTAAGTGGCAATACTCCTCACCTAAGTGGCACGAGTAACAGAGGTAAAAACGGTTAATATAAAGTTACATAAAGTAACAATAGATAAAGGGACTTTTGATAAGTCCTTTTTCTTTTCGTGTTTACAAGAAAAAAGACCAAGCTATTCCCTCCCCGCTAGTCCTCGGGACTTGTGCTTTATACTTGCCTATTGTATTATTAAACTAGCTTATGATATTATGTAAACATACAATTAAGTAATAAGGGTAAAAACGATAATATGACCGACGAACTTACGACAATAGCTCCCCGCTCAGACGAGACAGCTATCACTCAGTCCCTCGACTACTCGGTTATTATCGACCGCTTTTTACTTTCTCACGACATAAAGCCTAAGAGTAAAGAGACTTATCGACGAGCTTTACGACAGTTTTTTAAATACCTCGACGACCAAGCTATCACTCGACCAACCCGAGAGAGCCTAATCGCTTACAAGGCTTATCTAATCAACAAGAACCTCTCCGCTTACACCGTATCCGCTTATATAATTGCTACTCGTAAACTTTTTCAGTGGACGGAGAGCGAGCGTATCTATCCTAATATAGCCTCACAGATAAAGGGACAAAAAAAACCTAAAGGCTTTAAGAAGGACGCTCTATCTGTAAAACAAGCTCAAAAACTCCTCACGATAATGGAGACGGACTCGCTCTCAGGAGCTAGAGACTACGCTCTAGTAAACCTCCTAGTCCGTACAGGCTTACGAACGATAGAGGCAACTAGAGCCGACATAGAGGACATACGCCAACAGTCCGACCAAGCCGTCCTCTTTATTCAAGGTAAGGGACGAGACAGTAAAGACGAGATAGTTATCCTAACCGAAGAGACGCTAGAGCCTATCCGAGCCTATATCTCTATGAGAGGACAAGGAGTAAGAGACAGCTCTCCCCTGTTTATCTCTCATAGCGACCGTAATTATGGAGAGCGACTTACTACCCGCTCCGTATCCCGCATCGTAAAAGACAAGCTCCAAGCCTCGGGGCTAGATGATAGACGGCTCTCCGCTCACTCGCTCCGACATACAGCCGTTACCTTTTCACTTATCGGAGGAGCTACTATCCAAGAGGCTCAGACACTCGCTCGACACTCGGACATAAACACGACGCTAATCTATGCTCACAACCTCGACCGTATAGCCAAGGCTCCCGAGCATAAGATAGACGCTCTCCTCGGTAATACCCGTAACGTAAACAATGTTTACAATGTAAACACGAAAATGAGTACAGCGTAATGACTACCGTTAAAACAGATACGGGACTACTCCTCGACACGATATACGCTCAGCTAGATATACTAACCGCTCTCCCCGAGCTAGAGCCGAGACGGACGGGACAAGCCCTTACTCTCAAGTGTCCTCAGTGTGATAAGAAAAAAGCTTTTATATACGAGGGCGGACACGTTATAACCTGTAATCGTCGTAACGAGTGTCAATACTCCTCTACTCTATGGGACTATGTAGCCTCACGAGATAAACTTACAAGCTCACAGGAGACGCTACAGGCTCTCGCTAAACTTGCGGGATATGTTTTACCCTCTACCCTATCAAGCGACGCTCTAGAGGCTCTAAAACACTCTCAGCTATCACAATCTAAGCTAGAGACCGCTCAGGGCTTACTCACTACTCGAATGTTTACGGACGAGGCTAAAACAGAGCGAGAATACTTAAACGGACGAGGCTATAGCGACGACGACATTAAGGCTATGGGACTAGGAGCTATCCCGCCTAAAAGTGCTCTAGAGGCTCAACTTGCGGACGCTTTTGTAAACAATGTAAACATTGTAAACACGAAAATAAGCGAGTTATCTGTAACAGGGTACGGGAGCACTCATACGCTCTCTATCCCGCTCCGTAATAAAAGGGGACAGCTTATCGGGTGGAGTGTCCGCTCAGTCTCAGGAGACGAGCCTAAATATAAGTACTCGCAAGGTATAGATACAGGCTCCGAGCTACATAACCTCAACCAAGCTAGAGGACTAAAGAACCTTGTAATAGTGGAGGCTCCGCTAGACGCTCTTATCGCTACAGCTAAAGGCTTACAGGGAGTAGTAGCTTGTTATCGAGATAAGCCGACAACTAAACAGCTCGACGACTTACAGGCTCAAGGTATACGCTCTGTAACGCTTGCTCTAGATAATGACGAGGCGGGACGAAAAGGGACAGAGACAACGCTCTACGCTCTAGCCGAGCGGGGGATAGCGGGGTACGTTATGACCTATCCCGAGGACGTAAAAGACCTAGACGAACTTATCAAAAAAGAGGGAGCCGAGACCGCTCAGGAGCTTATAGACAAGCCTCAAGCGGGGTATAGCTATCTAATTAAATGTTTACATAGTTTACATTGTAAACACGAAAAGCTAACAGATAAGGAGAGCCGAGAGTTACTAGACGCTCTTATTGACCTAGACGCTAAACTAGCCGACGACCTAGCCTCTAAAGCTATAACCGAATACATAACTCAGACCCTCGGACTAGCTCCCGAGATTATCAAGCAATCGCTCCAAGATAATCGAGACCGTAAGGCTCAAGCCGAGCGAGAGACGGGCTATAAAAAGCTACAACTCCAAGCCGACAGACTATTAAAAGATGATAAGTACGACGACCTAGAGGAGCTATACGGAGATAAGCTCCCGAGCCTCCGAGCTAAGAACGCTAAGGCAATACTAGAACCTTATACGAGCGAGCACTTTATAGCCGACATACAACAGCGACGAGAGGGGTATCCAACAGGGTGGAGCAAGCTAGACGAGTACGCTCTTATCCCGTCCGAGGCTCTGACGATAGTAGCGGGACGACCGTCTCACGGCAAGACGACCGTAATGCTTAATATGCTCTATAACCTAGCTACGGCTAACCCCGACGACAGCTTTTACTTTTTCAGTTATGAGGAGACCCGCTCACAGCTTGCTCTTAAACTTATGACTATTATCTCGGGAGTACAACTCGACCAGTATAAGAACACTCACAAGATAGAGGAGTATTACAAGACGGGACGGCTAGACGCTAGTTATACTAAAGGCTTATCAGAGACCGAGGCTAAGACTAAGCTCGACGAGGCTAAACAGACTTATGACGACCTTATAAAGAGCGGGAGACTATGGATAATTGACGAACCCCTCCAAGTAGCAGACCTATGCGGGACTATCGAGAGCTTACAAGGGACAGCGGGAGCTATCTTTATCGACTATATACAGAAAATAAAGAGTAAGTATAACGTCCAGAGCCGACAAGTGGAGATACAGAAAATAAGCGGAGACCTCCTAGACACCGCTAAACGAACAGGAGTAGCTATCGTCCTCGGAGCACAACTTAACAGGGGAGCCGAGCGGAGAGAGGCTAAGCATATCTCACTAGACCAACTAAGGGAGAGCGGAGACATAGAACAAGACGCTCATCTAGTCCTCGGGCTTTATAACCACGCTAGAGCCGACTATGACGTAGACCCCGACAGCGAGCAACGGAGCGACCCTCAGACTACTATCGACGTAAAGATACTCAAGAACCGCTCAGGAGCGACCAACGTATACACGACGCTAGACTTTAACAGTCCGAGCCTTACTCTTACCGAGGAGGCTCAGCTATGAGTACGCTCACTATGACAAGACCTTACGACCGACTATCAGCTATGACCGACTACCTTATCTCCAAGCGAGATATAGATAAAACCAAGCGGAGACACTACTCCGAGACCCTCGGGGACTACTATCAGCTCCGACGGGACGGCTCTTTCCTTTTCGATAGCGGGGCGGAGTACACCAGAGCCGAGCTAGATAAGATAAAAGAGCTATCAGACGAACATAAAAAACAGATACATAACGTAAAAAATATATTTAAAGGAGCGACACTACTATGAGGATAATCTCGCTAGTAAACCAAAAAGGGGGAGTAGGTAAAACTACCACGACCAAGAACCTCGGAGCGGGGCTTGTCCGAGAGGGTAAACGTGTTTTACTTATCGACCTAGACCCTCAAGCTAACCTCACTTATAGCCTCGGTATACGACCAGAGAACGACGAGACAATGCGGACTATGTACGAGGTATTAAAAGGGACGGCTCAACTAAAGGACGTTATCCTTACTCACGCTAATGGAGTACAGCTTGCTCCCGCTCATATCAACCTATCAGCGAGCGAGCTAGAGCTAACAAGCCAAGCGGGACGAGAGCTTATCTTAAAAGAGGCTATCCGACCTATACTCAGAGACTACGACTATACCCTTATAGATTGTGCTCCAAGCCTCGGGATACTTACGCTAAACGCTCTAGTAGCCTCTAGAGAGGTATTTATACCCTTACAGACGGAGTTTTTAGCTATGCAAGGTATGAGTAAGCTCCTAGAGACCCTCGGACTTGTAAAGCAACGGCTAAACCACGATATAGAGGTTACAGGTATTATCGGGACTATGTACGACGGACGTAAGAACCTATCGGGAGAGATTGTAAGCTCAGTCCGTACTCACTTCGGGGACAAGCTCTTTAAGACACTTATCCGCTCTAACGTATCTCTAGCCGAGGCTCCAAGCTACGGACAAGACATATTCAGCTATAAGAGCGACAGTATCGGAGCCGACGACTATCAAGCACTTGCTAAAGAAGTTATAGCTATGGAGGGTAACTAAGTTATGAGTGATAAGAAAAAACGACTAGGGGACGACCCTTTTGCTAACAGGTCTCTCGGGGGGCTAGATATGCTCATAGGCTCGACGACTGAGGCTAGAGACTTAAACGTAAAAGAGACCCCGACCAAGCCTAAGCGGGGACGACCGACCGAGATAAAGAGGACTATAACTAAAACCTCACAGAGCGGACTACGAGAGGGACTAACCCGAGCGACCTTTATTATCCGAGAGGATACACTCGACCGACTTAAAAACCGAGCCTATACCGACCGTAAAAAGCTAAAAGACCTTGTATCCGAGGCACTCGACTACTATCTAGAAAATAACAAGGAGACTAAGTAATGCCTAAGAAAATAGGAGATATGACCTTATACACC
>MWVV01000231.1_pt1 | contig 20296 bp, 20 predicted proteins | sample 1047281 | NCBI WGS metagenome assembly MWVV01 (sample SAMN06349986, study PRJNA376086) | soil metagenome | isolation source: PT-2 sample Antarctic (ecotone) soil | place: Antarctica | collected 2015-01-13 | reverse complement strand
AAAAAACATTGTCTTGGAGCGAACCGGGGAAGCGGCGGAAAGCGTGCCGACAATCCGCGCGCGCATAGCCTTCGTCAACGGCGAGCCGTTTGATTTCCAGCAGCGCGAAGTGCGCCAGCAACAGGGCGTTATCGGGCGCGAATTCGCCGTAACGTATCGCACGAATTTAGACGAAAATGAAACTTTGATTTCCGGCGATTGGTGGACGGCGGAAAACTCGTCGGAAGAACAAGTTTCCGTCGAAGAAGGAATGAGCAAAACCCTAAAAGTCGCCGTCGGCGATTCAATTACGTTCGACGTTTCGGGAAGAAAAATCACCGCTCGCGTCCGCAGCATTCGCAAACTGGATTTACGGAACACGCGCACGGCGTTCGTCTTCGTTTTTCGTCCCGGAATGCTGGAAAAAGCGCCGCAAACCTTCGTCGCAACGGTTTTGAAAAAAGTTCCCGAAACCAACCGCGCTCGCCTTCAGCGAAAAATTATTGACGAATTTCCGAACGTGCAAATCTTCGACGTTGCCGATATTGTCGCCGCAGTTCAAAAGCTCGTCGCCAATTTTGTTCTGGCGATTTCCTTTGTCGGCAGCTTCGTCATTTTAAGCGGAGTGCTGATTTTAATTGGCTCAATCGCACTCACAAAATCGCAGCGAATTTACGAAAACGCGGTTCTGAAAACCTTAGGCGCGAAACGCAAAACTCTCGCCGCGATTTTATTCGCCGAATACGGTCTTCTCGGTCTTCTGGCGGGAATTATCGGCGCGGGTTTTGCCACCGTTTTGTCATACGCCGTTTCCAAATATCTTTTCAAAATCGATTGGGAATTCGATTTTTCTTTGATAATTGCGGGCGTTTTGATTACGACGATTCTGGTAATGCTCGTCGGCGCAATCGCAAGTTTCGACGTGCTTTTCAGAAAACCGCTGGCGACTTTGCGCTCACAATGAAGATGTCAGATGTTAGATGTCAGTTTAGGTTTTTACTAACATCTAACATCTATTCCTCATCAAACGCCAAAAACCATTGCGGTTCGACGTTTTGCAGAATTTCGCAGTCGCAATACGCGCCATTTTCGTTCAGCCAACTCATAAACGCGGGCATACTTAAACGGTTTTCCATCAGAAACTGCATCGTGAATTTTAAATCGTGTTCGCATTCGTTTTTCGATAAACGCACGTCCAGATAATCGAATAAATCCTCGACGCGCTCGCGCAGCGCGGGCAGATTTTCGACGAATCTTTCCCTTTCGTCGCCGCTCAACTGCGTCCAGTTTTCGAGTTGTCGTTTTTTGATTAGAGGCATCTTTTTATCGCTTCGGAAAAGGAAATTATAACATTATTCGACGAGCAGAATTTTCGTTTCCGTTTCGCGCGTCGCTTCTTCGATTTCTTTTGTTCGCAATCCTTCGCGCCCGTCGTATTTGATAAATTCGGGAATTAGTAAAGAAACAATCACAGTTCCGACGACGCACAAAATTCCGCCCGACACAATGGAAGTCTGCAAGCCGTAAATGCTTGCAACGATTCCGGCTTCGGTGTCGCCGAGTTTCGGACCCGACGTATAGCTAATCATTTCAAGTCCGGCGAGGCGTCCGCGCAAATAATTTGGAATTGTTTGATTCCAAATGACGAAGCGAAACAGCGCGCTGACCATATCGGCTGCGCCCGCGCATGCCAAGAAAAATAATGCCGCATAAAGATTTGTCGCAAACCCGAAAAAGATAATTGCAACGCCCCAAAATGCGGCGGCGATTGCCACAAACAAACCGTGCCGGTGAATCTTTTTTGTCCAGCTTGAAGTTAAAGTCGCCAGAAGCGCGCCGACCGACGGGGCGGCGTAGAAAAATCCGACTGTTCCCGCGCCGAAATTGGCGGCGATGGCGGGGAAAAGCGCGCTCGGCATTCCGAAAAACATCGCGTTCATATCAATCAGATACGTTCCCAAAATCTCTTTGCGCCGCCACGCGTATTGCACGCCTTCGATGACTGATTTCAGACTCGGGCGATTTTCGGTTTGTGCTGCGGGCGGCGCTGCTTGAATCATAAAAACCGCCGCCAATGAAGCGATGAAACTTATCAAATCAATCGAATATGCGACGCTTGCGCCGAACGCCGCGAGAATAATTCCGGCAAGAGACGGACCTAAAATCGTCGTCATATTCCAGCGAATCGAATTGAGTGCGCCGACCGACGCCATCAAATCCGGCGGCACGATGCGCTGCATCATCGCTTCAAACGACGGGCGCTGCAAGGCTGAAAGCGCGGCGTGAGCGGCGGCGCAGACGAATAAAATCCAAACTCGCGGGTTTGGAAAAAGCGCGTTCCCAATCAAAATCGCGGTAACAATCGTCTGCCCGATTTCCGTCAGGCGAAGCATCTTGCGTTTATCGATAAAATCGGCATACGCGCCGCCGGCAAAAGCGAACAGCAAGATAAAAACGAATTCGACCGCGCCGAGCAGTCCAACCATAAAAGTTGACTGCGTAATGGCATAAACCTGCACGGGCAGCACGACGAAACTTATCGCGGTCCCGAAGGCGGAGACGAATTGTCCGATGAATAAAAGACGGTAATCGCGCGAGATTTTGAGCGGTGTGATGTCTATCAACATAAAAATAACCTTTGAGTCTTCATTTTACCGAAAGCCTCAAAGGTTCATATTAAAGATTTGGTTTTTTATTATTTTGCAATCAACTTTTTCGCTTCTGCAATTGCTTCTTCTAAGTTAGTAATTTTACCGTCTAGCTGCAATTCATAAACGGATTTGAGAATTTCACCGAAAACGGGCGACGGCTTCAAGCCAAGTTCGATTAAATGTCGTCCCAGAAGAATCGGTTTCGGCGCGCTTTCCTCGACTTTCAATTCTTTGGCGCGCTCGATAAACCATTCCTGCGCTCGCGCGTCAAACCATTTTTCACGCGGCAGCCATTCCGGGTTTCTGCCGAGAGAGTCGGCGCGAGAAACGCGATAGAGCAAATCCGGCTCGACCTTTCTTGCAAGGCGTCGAAACGCGCCGTCGCCGAGCGTGTCGCGTTGTTTGTAAAACATTCCGGGCAGCAAATGGTAGCGAACCAGTTGAATGACTTGCTCGCGCGCGTCGAAATTATTGATTGTGAAAATTCCCAGACGGTCGAGAAACGAAACGGTCGGTTCAACACCGGCTTCGTCGTGCGCGTGCGAGCGCCAGCGACCGTCGAAAAATTTTGTCGTCGCAGGTTTTCCGAAATCGTGGCAAACTGCGCCGAGCATTACGGTTATTTTTTTCGCGTAAATTAAATCGTCAATCAATTTTCTGGCTTCGTCAACAACCATAAGCGTATGTGTGTCAACATTTCCCTCAGGATGCCATTCGGCTTCCTGCGGCACGCCGACGAGCGCTTTTAATTCGGGAAAGAGTTGTTCGACGACGTTCAAATCATAAAGCAGGTGTAAACCGATTGAAGGTTTTTCGGCTTTCAGTAATAATTTTTCAAGTTCGCCCCAGATTCGTTCTTTGGGCAAATCCTTCAAGTCAATCGCCCGGCAAATCTCGGCGGTTTTCGCGTCAATCGTAAAATCGAAACGCGCGGCAAACTGCGCGGCGCGCAGCACGCGCAGACTGTCTTCGGCGAAAGTTTCTTTTGAAACGACGTGCAGAATTTTATTTTTTATATCCGCTTGCCCGCCGTAGCAATCAACGATTTCGCCGGTCAAAACGTCTTTCAAAATCGCGTTAATCGTAAAATCACGCCGCTTCGCGGCTTCGGCGAACGACATATTCGGGTCGCCTTCGACGGCGAAGCCTTTATGCCCGCGTCCGGTTTTTCGTTCTCTGCGCGGCAAAGAAACGTCTAAATCATTTCCGATTTTATAAACCGTGAACGCTTCGCCGACGGCATCGACTTTGCCGAAAGCGTCTAGAATTTTTTTTAGTTTATTCGGCTCAATGCCGTAAACTTCAACGTCGAAATCCTTCGGCTCGATGTTCAATAATTCGTCGCGCACGCAACCGCCGACGAGCATCGCGCGCCCGCCGTTCGTTCTGATTGTTTCCGCGAGTTTGAAAATTTTATCGTTCAATTTTACTTTAAGTCTTCAAGCCATTTTTCATCCCAATCGAAATAGGTCTCGCGTCTCGATTGCACGAACATTTTGCGCGGGTATTTGACGGGAAGCGACGGCATTTTGTCAGGCGCAAAATATTGCAGCTTAACTGTTTCTTGGTCGTGCGCTCCGAGTTCGCCGTCGATTTTTTCGCACTCGAACAAAACAACATTTAACTTAAACGCTTTTGCAGATAATTTTTTAGCTCCGTAATTTTAACGCGTTCCTGCTCCCAAGTGTCGCGGTCGCGCACGGTTACGGTTTGGTCTTCGAGCGATTCGTGGTCGACCGTTACGCAAAACGGCGTGCCGATTTCGTCCTGCCGCGCGTAGAGTTTTCCGATGCCGCCCGTATCGTCATAGACGGCGCGCATCGCGTGCTGCAAATCTTTTTTTATTTGGCTGGCGAGCGCGACGATTTCCGGTTTGTTTTTTGCGAGCGGAAGAACAGCGACTTTTACGGGAGCAAGTGCGGGTTTTAATTTTAAAATAACGCGCGTTTCGCCTTTCTGGTTTGTTTTTTCCGTGTAGGCATCCATCAAGACCGCTAAAACCGTGCGGTTGACGCCCGCCGCCGGTTCGATGACATACGGATAAAAACGCTCTTTTTTCGCTTCGTCGAAATACGATAAATCTTCGGTCGAGTCAGAATTTAAGCGCTTGCCTTCTGCGTCTTCAGGCTTTTTCGAGTGCGTTTTTAAATCGAAGTCCGTGCGATTGGCGATTCCCATCAGCTCGTCAAACTGCGCGTTTTCATCGCTGCGTTCGGGAAAAAAGCGATACAAAATATCGACCGTCCGTTCGGCGTAATGCGCGAGTTCTTCTTTCGATTGTTCGTAAAGTTTAAGATTTTCAGCGGAAATTCCGATTGAATGAAACCACGATTGAAAACCGTCGATAAATTCCTGATGAATCTGCGGCGCGTCTTCCGGTCGGCAGAAGTATTCCATTTCCATTTGCTCGAATTCCCTGGTGCGGAAAATAAAATTGCCGGGCGTAACTTCGTTGCGGAAACTTTTGCCGATTTGCGCGATGCCGAACGGCAATTTACGCCGCGAAGTATTTAGGACATTAGCGAAATTTATAAAAATCCCCTGCGCCGTTTCCGGTCTAAGGTAAGCGAGCGCCGTTTCGTCGTCGTCGGCTGCGACCGCGCCGACCGTCGTGCGAAACATCAAATTAAATTCGCGTGCTTCGGTCAAATCACATTCCTTTCTGCTTCCGGCGCAAACGCTCGGCTCGTTCGGACATTCAACATCTTGAAGTTTATCCTGCCTGAATCTGCCTTTGCACGCGCGGCAATCGACAAGCGGGTCGCTGAAAGTAGTTTCGTGTCCCGAATATTTCCAAACAAGACGATTTTGAATAATCGAAGAATCAAGTGCTTCGATGTCGTCGCGCTCGTAAACTAGCCAGCGCCACCAACTTTGTTTGATATTATTTGCCAGCTCGACGCCGAGCGAGCCGTAATCCCAACTGCTGCCCAAGCCGCCGTAAATTTCCGACGCGGGAAAAACAAAGCCCCGACGCTTTGCCAAAGAGACGATTGTTTCGATATTCGGTGCAGACATAAAAGTTTGGTTTCAAGTTTAATGTTCAAAGTGGATATTCTACATTCACCGAAAACAATTAACAATTTGCAAAAATAAAAAGGAGAAGCAGAAACTATTTGTCTCTCCTTCTCCTTCTTCTATCTTTCTGCTCGTTCCGTCTTATTGCGGTGCGGGCGGCTGCGCTCCGGGCGGGATGATGTAAATTTCATACATTGTGCGCGGGCGCATTCCCCAATTTGTTATCACAATTCGCCGCGGGTCGATGCCGCGCGTTTTTACCAGATAATCGAGCGTTCGCTTGCCGAGTTTGTCGGCAGTGTTGGTTTTGCTGAATTTATCCGTTCCTTGATAAAGAATTATGTAAATCTGCGAATCTGGAGTAGATTGCAGTTCGAGCGTGCAGTTGTCGAAACGCGCTTTGTCGTCGTCAAACGCTTTAGACTCGAAAATATCGCATTTCTTTGCCTGCGGCATTTCCTGTTTTTCGACATTCGTCAAAACCGAATTGCTTTGACGACACTTCGCGCCGTAAACGTCGTCGGTTACGTCCAGGTTTGCAGTTACGGGCTGACTGCCGAGACCGCTTGTATCGACCGTGATTGCCGACGTTCCCTGACCGCTCGTGATGCGCGCTGCTTCGGGCGAAACCGTCCAGCGGTAATTGATTGGCGTCGGACTGTTTGCAACCGCATTCTGCGACGTAAAAGTTATCAAATCGTTTTCCAGAACCTTTTCCGGTCCGTTGACCTGAATGTTATACGGACAGGCGCGGGTTTCAATATGTTCGACGGTCTTCAAACAAATGCAGTTTCTCTGGTCGCGGCGAATTTCTATGTCTCTCGAAAAAGTCTGCCCGTTCGGACCTTCGACTTCGACGCGGTGCATTCCGGGCGCAAGAAAAAATTCTGCAGCCGTGCCGACACCGCTCATTCCGACTACTTGCCCGTCAACTTTGACGGTATACGCGCCGGGCGTCGTTTTCACGGACAAAACGCCGGTGTTTTTCGGTCGGTTGTCTTTTTTATTCTTTTTGTCGCCGCCGCCTTCATAATTAGCGAAAGCGCTGGTTAAACCTAAAGTTAAAATCAGTCCGATTACAAATAAAAAATTATATCTGACTTTGTGTGGCATCTTTTTGTCCTCTGAAACTTCTCTTGACTGAAGCAGTTTTTATTTTGTTTATCGCCGTTGTCGAAAAATTTCTCAATAATTTATCACGGCTTGCCGATTCCATATTAAAACGCTTTTGGAACGAAATTTCTTTTATTCTTCCGTTTCTTGTTTTTCCTTTTTGCCGAGTTTTTTGCGCGCTGCCATTCCGATACTGGCAAGTCCGGTTCCGAAAAGCAGTAACGTCATCGGTTCAGGAACGGGCGCGGGCGTCGGCGACATGGTTGACGGCGGCGTTACGGTCGGTATTGGCGTCGTCGGTGCTGTCGGCGTAGCAGTTGGTGTTGGCGTTGTCGGCGTAGCGGTCGGCGCTGCCGGTGTCGGCGTCGTCGTCGTTGCCGTGCTTGTTCCTATAGTTGGAGTATTAGATGCCGTCCCGCCGCCGCGCGGAATCAGGAAAAGAAGCGGAATGGCGCCAAGACCAAGCAGTGCGTATGGAAATCTTCCTCCCGGCAATGGTATGGCGGCGCAGTCGCAAGCCTCGTCCTCGACGATTTCCGTCGTTGTCTGCGTAATTACGCGCCCGTCGTCTTGCTGCGATGTTTGCTGCTGTGTAGCGGGCGGTGTATCACCGGTTTTATTTTTGTCGTCATTGCCTTTGCCAATTTGATTGTAGTCGTCCCCTATCAAACGCAGTTGTTCAAAGCTGCCGTTTGCGGCTTTGCCGGGTCGGGCATTGATAATTTGTCTAATCTGCTCAATGCGGACTGGCGCGGCTTTTGCCGTCGCTCCAAAAGTAACCGTCCAAATTGAAATTAGCGCAAAGCCGGACAATAAAAACCTGAATTGTAAATTTCTCATCTTTTTTACCTAAATTGCATTCGTCTTCCGTTGAAGGAAACAAATTTTCATGCGTTTCCAATAACTATTTGTGAAAATCGTTTATAAAGGAATTTGAAAACTATACCAAAAAACAAACAATAATGCACATTTTTTTTGAGAATTTGCCGAAAATTTTCCAACGAAGCGATAAATTTTCGGCGATTCAACTGCATAAAAGGTGTAATCGGAGTCACTTTCCAGAATTTTTAATATATTATTCTGCAAATAATTTTGCTTCCACGATGAAATTTCGCCCGCTTCAAGCGTTTTTTGACGGGAAGGGTCGAAAAATTAGTTTCTATTGTAATCGATTTACAAAAAAGCGCGGGAGTTACCGGTAACTTCCCCGCTTTTTATGATGATTTACTGTTCGCCGTCACCGTTATTACTACCGTTATCGTTGCCGCCCTGTGCAGCAACTTCTTCTTTCAAAACGGATTTACGCGAAAGTTTGATTTTGTTGCCTTCCTTGCCGATGCATTTGACCATTACCTGCTGACCTTCTTTTAGTTCGTCGCGCACATCGCGGATGCGTCGGTCAGAGATTTCCGAAATGTGCAGTAGACCGTCGACGCCCGGGAAAATTTCGACAAACGCGCCGAAATCGACGATGCGGTTAACCGTTCCCAGATAAGTTTCGCCGATTTCCGCTTCGGCAGTAAGCGCTCTGATGCGGTCGAGCGCCGCTTGTCCGGCGTCGCCGTCAACCGATGCGATATTGACCGTTCCGTCGTCAGAGACGTCGATTTTCGCGCCGGTTTCTTCCGTAATTGCGCGAATGATTTTGCCGCCCGGTCCGATGATGTCGCGGATTTTGTCCGGGTTGATTTTGATTGTGATAATTCTGGGCGCATACGGCGAAATCTCTTCGCGCGGTTTGTCAATCGCCTGCGTCATTATATTCAAAATATGCAGCCGACCTTTGCGCGCCTGTTCAAGCGCTTCGGACAAAATCATCGCGTTGATGCCGCCGATTTTTATGTCCATTTGCAAGGCAGTGATGCCTTCGCTCGTTCCCGTAACTTTGAAATCCATATCGCCGTAATGGTCTTCTGCGCCCGCAATATCGGATAAAATCGCGTAACGATTGCCTTCCATCACCAAGCCCATCGCAACTCCCGCAACCGGACGCTTAATCGGGACGCCCGCGTCCATCAGCGATAAACAACCGCCGCAAACGCTCGCCATTGAAGATGAACCGTTCGATTCCGTAATATCGGAAACGATGCGAATCGTGTATGGAAAGTCGCTTTCGTCGGGCATTACGGCTTCGAGAGCGCGGCGCGCCAAGTTGCCGTGTCCGACTTCGCGGCGGCTCGTGAAACCGACTCTGCCCGTTTCGCCGACCGAATACGGCGGGAAATTGTAATGCAGCAGAAAGCGTTTTTTAAGTTCGCCTTTTTCCAAATCGTCGATAAACTGCTCGTCCATCTTCGTTCCCAAAGTCGAAGTTACAATCGCCTGCGTTTCGCCGCGTGTGAATAATGAAGAGCCGTGAACGCGCGGCAGCCAGCCGACTTCGCACGTAATCGGGCGAATCTCCGAAAACTTTCTGCCGTCAGGACGGCGGCGATTTCCCAGCATATCGTCGCGGAAAATCTTTTCCTTCAATTTTGAAAAGACTTTTCCAGCCATCGCTTTTTTCGTATCGTCTTCGGCGTAAGCCTCGACGACTTCTTTTTTAAGCGCATCAACGGCGGCGTAGGAAGTTAATTTATCTTTACCAGTAGTATTGAGAGATTCGCGCAATCTGTCCGTATAAGTTGATTCGATTTCGCCGGTCAAACTTTCGTCCAACTCTGCGGGTGTAAATTCGCGCTTCGTGATTTCCAGCGCTTTGAACAATTCTCTCTGCCACAAACACAGGCGTTTGATTTCCTTGTGCGCCAGCATCATCGCTTCGACCATTATGTTTTCGGCGACTTCGCTCGCTTCGGCTTCAACCATCACGATGGCTTCTTCCGTTCCCGCGACGATTAGATTTAACTGCGATTCGCGCCGCTCGTCATACGTCGGATTGATGAGATATTTGCCGTCGATAAGCCCGATGCGAACAGCCGCAATCGGATTTTCAAACGGAATGTCCGACAAATAAAGCGCGCACGAAGCGCCTGTGATGGCGATAACGTCCGGGTCGTTCTGCCCGTCGCTCGATATGACTGTGCCGACAATCTGCGTTTCAAAACGATAGCCGTTGCCAAACAAAGGACGAACGGGACGGTCAATTAAACGACAGGTTAAAGTTTCCTTTTCGTTCGGGCGACCTTCGCGGCGAAAATAATTTCCCGGAATGCGTCCCGCCGAATATGTCGCTTCGCGGTATTCGACCGTCAGCGGAAAAAAGTCCAAACCTTCTTTAGCCGTCCGCGCGCTGACCGCCGTTACGAGCAGCATCGTTTCGCCGTAAGAGATGATAACCGAACCGTCGGCTTGCTTGGCGACTTTGCCGGTTTCGACCGTCAAATTCATATCGCCCAACTTTATTGATTCTTTCAAGTATTTTTTAACTGCCATTTTTCCTCGTTAATCGTGAATCGTCCGTTTGTAAATATCAATTCGTTTTTCGTTTCGAGTATTTTTTTTTCTTGAGTGCAATTTTTTAACAACAATTATTTACTAACCCGAAGCGTTCACGTCATTTTAAACAAAAGGCGACAGATTGCCGTTTCGTGAAGCAAATCTGTCGCCTTTTGCAAGATTTAATTTTTCCGATGTTCTCCTTTACTTTGGGTTTTACGCTGTCACGTTCAGCAACCTAAAAGTAAATTCTTCGAGAGAACTTATTTCTGTAAATGACTCGAAGCAGCCAATTCTGAAAACTATCTTCTAAGACCTAATTTTTCGATAATCGTGTGGTATTCGCCAATGTCGCGGCGTTTCAAGTAGTCGAGCAATTTGCGGCGGCGCGAAACCATTTTCAGCAAGCCGCGGCGTGAATGATTGTCTTTTTTGTGAACTTTGAAATGTTCGGTCAGCTCGTTTATGCGCTGCGTGAGAAGCGCGATTTGCACTTGCGACGACCCCGTGTCGGCGTCGTGCGTTTTGTAATCGGTAACAATTGTTTCCTTTGTTTCTCTGGGTGTTGCCATAACTTAAATCAGAAAATAGTTTCTTTTTATCTCCTTGCTCGCAGTAACTTCTGTTTAATTTCAAAACAGCAACCGCGAAATTTTTATTCGTTTGTTTATTGTAAATGGTAAACGGTAAATGTTCAATCGCGTTCGCTCGTCGCCAATTGCTCCACGTGATTATTATGAAATTCTTCCATAAATTTAGTGGAAAAATTTCCCCTTTGAAAATTCTCGTCATTCATAATCTTTAAATGAAGCGGAATCGTCGTTTTAATGCCTTCGACGACCATCATTTCCAGCGCGCGCCGCATTCGCGCAATCGCCGCCTCGCGCGTGCGCGCGTGAACGATGAGTTTCGCAATCATCGAATCGTAAAACGGCGGCACGACATAACCGGGATAAACTGCCGTATCGACTCTCACGCCCGGACCGCCCGGAATATTGAAAACCGTAATTTTTCCCGGCGACGGCACGAACGTTACCGGGTCTTCGGCATTGATGCGGCACTCGATTGCGTGTCCGACAATCTGCAAATCCGATTGTTCGTAACCGAGATTTTCGCCTTCGGCAATGCGAATTTGATTTCGCACAATGTCGGCGAGCGTTACCATTTCCGTTACCGGATGCTCGACCTGTATGCGCGTGTTCATTTCCATAAAATAGAAAGATCCGTCTTCGTCAAGAAGAAATTCAAACGTTCCCGCGCTCGTATAACCGATTTCCTGACAGGCTTTTACGGCAACCGCGCCCATCGCTTCGCGCTGCTCTTTTGTGATAACGGGCGACGGCGCTTCTTCGAGCAGTTTCTGGTGTCGGCGCTGAATCGTGCATTCGCGCTCGCCCAAATGAATAACGTTTCCGTGTTCGTCTGCTAAAACTTGGATTTCAATATGGCGCGGTCGTTCGATATATCTTTCGATATAAACGCTTCCGTTTTTAAATGCCGCCAGCGCTTCGGTCTGCGCCGTTTCCAGATTCGTCGCCAAATCTTCTTTACCGCGCACAATTCGCATTCCGCGCCCGCCGCCGCCAGCCGCCGCTTTTATAATAACGGGAAAGCCGATTTCTTTGGCTAATCGAATCGCTTCGTCCGCGCTTTCGATCGGTTCTGGACTGCCGGGAAGAATCGGGACGCCCGCCGCCTTCATCGTCCGGCGCGCTTCGACTTTATCGCCCATCATTCCGATAACACTCGCTTTCGGACCGATAAATTTGATATTGCAGTCGTGGCAGACGCGCGCGAATCTTTCCGATTCCGCCAGAAAACCGTAACCCGGATGAATCGCGTCAACGTTCGTGATTTCCGCCGCGCTAATAATCGCCGGAATATTCAAATAGCTTTCTGCCGACGGCGGAGCGCCGATGCAGACCGCTTCGTCAGCATAACGAACGTGTAGCGCGTCCTTGTCAGCGGTCGAATGCACGGCGACGGTTTTGATGCCGAGTTCCTTGCAAGTCCAGATTATCCGGCACGCAATCTCGCCGCGATTGGCGATTAAAATTTTGCGAAACTCTCTCATAGTAAGCAGTGAGCAGAAAGCGGTAAGCAGGAAAAGCAGTCTGGCTGTTGATACTCAAAATAAGTGCCGCTCAATTTTGGAGTTCAGAAAACTGCTTGCTGCTCACTGTTCACTTTTTAATTCCGAAAAGCGGCTGACCGAATTCGACCGGCTGACCGTTTTCGACGTAGATTTTTACGACTTCGCCAGCGACTTCCGCTTGTATCTCGTTCATCAATTTCATTGCTTCGACAATACACACGGTCGTCTGCGCCGACACTTTGCTTCCTTCTTTGACATACGGCTCTTTGTCGGGCGCAGCTGCGGCGTAAAAAGTTCCGACAATCGGCGAAGTAATTTTATGAAGGCTGTCTTCTTCGGCGGCAACCGCATTTTCTTTTGAAGACCCTTCGGCTTGTGTATTTGACGCGATTTGAATTTGAGGGGGCGCGGAAGAAAACTGCTGTTGCGGCGGCGGCATTGATTGAACGAATTGCGGCGCGGGATTTTTGCTCAGACGAACGCGGATGTTTGCGTTTTCAAATTCAAAATCGGTAAAACCGTTTTCGTTGACGAGCGCGGCAAGCTCGCGCAATTCATCCATATTGAGCGACGGTTCGGAAATCGCCTTCGAGCGCGTTGTCGCCTGCTTTTTTGTCGTTTCCTTTTTCGCCGTCGCCGCGCCTTCTTGTTGACTCATTCTCTACTCCTAAGTTTTTATAGGCACAAAAGGCACAAAAAACGCAAAATAATTTTTGTGCCTTTTGTGCCTTTTGTGGCTATTTCTTATTTCTTCGCCGCTAGCTCGCGCGGGTTGTCAACCAATTCGATTACCGCCATTTCCGCGTTGTCGCCGTTTCTGCGTCCGAGCTTGATGATGCGCGTATAGCCGCCGTTGCGGTCTTTGTAGCGCGTGCCGAGTTCGCCGAACAAGCGCTGAACGGCAAGAACGCCCGCCGTTCTTTCAATCGCTTCTTTTGGCGCTCCTTTAGCTCCGCGAAAGCGACTTTGCTCGCTTTTGAACGTGCTGTTTCCGGCGTGAAAAAATCTCGCGGCTTGGCGGCGCAGATGAACTCGTCCCGATGTCGCTTCATCGCCCGTCAAGTTTTCGGCGCGGCGCGCCAAGGTAATAACTTTTTCGACAAACGGGCGAAGTTCTTTCGCCTTCGGAACGGTCGTAACGATGTATTCCTTCTCGGCGGTAATCAAGGACATCGCAAGATTACGAAGCATCGAAATACGATGCTCGGTCGTTCTTCCCAATTTTCTGTGTGCTTTTAAGTGTCTCATTTTATAAAATGATGAATGATAAATGATGAACAATAAACTTATTTTTATTCATCGTTCATCATTTATCATTCATCGCTATTTAATCTAAATTGCGCTCGCCCGAACCCGGAATCGGGTTGCCCTGTTCGTCGAAATCCATTCCGAAGTCGAGTCCCATTCCGTGAAGTAAATCTTTGATTTCCGTCAACGACTTTTTGCCGAAATTTTTCGTATGCAGCATTTCGTGTTCGCTGCGGCGGATTAAATCTCGAATCGAACGGATGTCGGCGTTTTTCAAACAGTTATATGAACGCACCGACAATTCAAGCTCGTCAACCGGACGGTCGAGCAAATCGTTGCGGAGAAGCGGCGGACGCGCGATGTCTTCGTATTTGAATTCGTCTTCTTCTTCCTCGAAATTGACGAAAATCGACATATGGTCTTTGACGAGTTTTGCCGCCAGTCCGATTGAATCTTCCGGTTTGACCGAGCCGTCCGTCCAAACTTCGATGACCAATTTATCGAATTCCGTGTTCGAGCCTTGACGGGTTTTGTCTACGCTGTAATTTACTTTCTTTATCGGAGTGTGAACCGAATCGATCGGGATATAGCCGACCGACAAATCTTCGTCGTTGTTGAATTCGGCGGAGACGTAACCGCGTCCCGACTTAAGACGCATTTCTATACTGATTGAACCTTTTTCGCTGACGGTTGCAATATGAACGTCTTTATCGAGAATTTCAACGTCGCCGTCCGTTTCGATGTCGGCGCTCGTAACTTCGCCCGCGCCTTTTTTGTTGAGCGTCAACGTTTTCGGACTGTCGGAGTGCAGTTTGAACGGAATTTGTTTGACATTTAAGATTACGTCCGTTGCATCTTCGACGACGCCTTTAATCGATGAAAATTCGTGTTCGACGCCTTCGATTTTCACGGCGGTAATCGCCGCGCCTTCGATTGACGAGAGCAGCGCACGCCGCAGAGAATTGCCGATTGTCGTTCCGAAACCGCGCTCGAACGGCTGCGCGTAAAACTTTCCGTAGCGTTCGGTCAAAGTTTCCGTTTCGACGTTTAAGCGGCTCGGCATCTGAAAATCTGTCCAAGTATTTGTTTGTGTCATATTCTTTTTAAAAGTTTGCAGATAGTCGCGGAAACTTGCTGGAAGTTGCAGATAGTTTTTAATAACTCTGAAAACTACCAGCAACTATCTGCAACTTTCTAAACTACTTACTGTATAGCTCGACGATTAATTGTTCGTTAATGTTTTCGGCAACGTCTTGACGTGTCGGCAAAGCTAAAATCGAAACGCTCAAGTTATCAGCGCCCGCCGTCGAAATCCAGTTCGGTCGTCCGCGTCCGACAGCCGTCTGCCACGCGCCTTCGACGTGAACGTTTTTTACGGTGTTTTCTTTAACCGTTACGACGTCGCCGACCTTAACTTGAAACGAAGGAATATCTACTTTGCGTCCGTTGACTTCGATGTGTCCGTGATTGACAAGCTGGCGCGCCTGCCGCCGCGAAGTCGAAAAACCCGCGCGGTAAGCCACGTTATCAAGCCGCCGTTCGAGCATAAAAAGCAGGTTTTCGCCCGTAATACCTTTTTGGCTCGAAGCCTTTTCAAAGTAATTGCGAAACTGTTTTTCCAGCACGAAATAAATTCGTTTGACTTTTTGTTTTTCCCGAAGCTGCTGACCGTAGCCGGCGAGCGCTTTGCGCCGCGCCGTTGCGCCGTGCATTCCCGGCGGATTAGTCCCGCGCTTTTCAATCGCACACGACGGCTTAAAACAGCGGTCGCCTTTCAAAAATAATTTCCCGCCTTCGCGGCGGCACAAACGGCACACCGCATCTCTATATCTAGCCATAATATTTTTTGCTTCCGGCAAAAAATGATTTTGGATTTTAGATTTTGAATTTTGGATTATTTTCAATCCAACACACGCAATTTCTAAATCGCCATTTCATCTTTGACGGTAAAGTTTACGGACAATTTTTTTGTTTGCCCTTCTTCCTTTTGATGATTATTAAAATTTCAAAATACGGAGTTTAGATTTTCAATCCAAAATCAAAAATCAAAAATCGCTCAAACTCTACGGCGTTTCGGCGGACGGCATCCGTTGTGCGGAATCGGCGTCGTGTCGCGAATCGAAGTTACGCGAATGCCCGAATTGTTAATCGCCCGGATTGCCGATTCGCGTCCGCCGCCCGGACCTTTGACGCGCACTTCCGCTTCGCGCATTCCGACTTCGAGCGCCTTTTTAGCCGCTTCCGAAGCGGCTTGCTGCGCCGCGAACGGCGTTCCCTTGCGAGAACCGCGAAAACCGCGCGCTCCCGAAGAAGATTGCGAAATCAAATTGCCCTCGCCGTCAGTAATCGAAACCATCGTATTATTAAACGAGGCAGCGATATGAACGATGCCAATCGGAATATTTTTCTTCTCTTTTTTACGAAAAGTCTTTTTCTTTGCTGCTGCTGCTGCTTTTGCCATATTTTTGTAGATATCAGATGTTAGATGTCAGAAACTAGCATTAGCATCCGATATCTAACCGCTATTTTTTGCCCGGAGCTTTCTTCTTCGCCACCGCCGCTTTGCGCGGACCTTTGCGCGTGCGCGCGTTTGTGCTTGTGCGCTGACCGCGAACAGGCAGACCGCGACGATGGCGCAAACCGCGATAGCAGCCGATGTCCATTAGGCGTTTGACATCCATTTGAACGCGCTTTCTCAAGTCGCCTTCGATGTCGCCCTGCGTGTCGAGAATCGCACGAATTTTCGTCAAATCATCTTCGCTCAACTCTCTGATTTTCGCGTCGATGCTGATGTCGGCTTCGGTTAAAATCGCTGTCGCCCGCGATTTTCCGATGCCGTAAATATAAGTTAAACCAATCTGCGACCGCTTGTTCGGCGGCAAATCCACGCCTGCTATACGAGCCATAATTTTTATTTTAGATTTTAGATTTTTGATTGAAAGATTTCGCGTCATCTGCACGCCAATCCCAAATCTAAAATCGAATTATCCTTGTCTTTGTTTGTGTTTCGGGTTCGTGCAAATTACGCGCACGATGCCTTTGCGGTTGATAACCTTACAGTTATCGCACATTTTTTTTACCGACGGACGAACTTTCATAATAATTTTTTCCGTTTAATCTTTTGTCCCGAAAACGCTTTTATTTATAGCGATACGTAATCCGCCCGCGAGCCAAATCATACGGCGAAAGCTCTACCTGAACGCGGTCGCCCGGTAAAATGCGGATGAAATTTTTACGCATCTTACCGGATATATGCGCCAGAACTTGATGCTTATTGTCTTCGAGTTCGACTTTGAACATCGCGTTCGGCAGTGTTTCCAGCACGACTGCCTGAACTTCTATCGCTTCTTCTTTTGACATATTACAGACTCAAATCGGCTTCGGTTGACAAACTATTTATATTATCCGTTTTTTTCTCGATTTTCAAGTTAAGCCGAAACGCTTTCGGATTTTGCTTGTTTTACCTGCACTTTCTGCTCTTTGGTCAGCGTTAAAATCTCCGCGCCGTCCGGCGTTACGGCAACCGTATGTTCGACATGTGCGCTGGCTTTACCGTCCAAAGTTTTAACAGTCCATTTATCGTCGAGTGTTTTGGTTTCGTGCGTTCCTAAGTTAATCATCGGCTCGATTGCGAAACAATAGCCGGCGCGGATTTTCTCCTTCGTTCCGGCGCGCCCGTAATTGGCGATTTGCGGCGCTTCGTGCATACTGCGCCCGATGCCGTGTCCCGTGTAATCGCGGACGATGCCGTAACCGTGCAGCTCGGCGTGCTGTTGTATCGCGTAGCTTATATCGCCGACGCGATTGTTCGGGCGACACTGCTCGATGCCGAGCGCGAGACATTCTTCGGCGACGAGAATCAATTGTTTCAGCTCGTCGGCGACTTCTCCGACGGCGACCGTTATCGCCGTATCGCCGACAAAGCCGTTGTAAAAAGCCGCCATATCCAGCGATGCGATGTCGCCTTCTTTTAACGGAACGTCATTTGAAAATCCGTGAACGACCGCCTCGTTTATCGAAGCGCAAATCGAAAAAGGAAAACCGTGATAACCCAAGAAAGCCGGTTTCGCGCCCGCTTCGCGCAGCATTTTTTCAGCCGTGTTGTTTAATTCGAGCGTCGTGATGCCGGGCGCGACCATCCGCCGCAAAGTCTCGCGCACTTCGGCGATTATCTCGCCGACCTCGCGCATACGGTCTAAATCCTTGCTCGACTTTGCGATTATCATTCTCTTTCCCAAAAAAATTCGGCTCGTTTTGTTTATCAAGCCGCCGATTTTTGAATCTCGAAACATAAAAGACGTTAGAGGTCAGTTTGATTTTGACTAACATCCGACATCTGACATCTTCAAATAATCTTTTCCAATTGGGCGTAAATCTCTTCCAATTCGCCTTCGCCGCTTACTTTTTTCAAACGTTTCGATTGCTCGTAATAATCAATCAACGGTTTTGTTTGCTCATTGTAAGTCGCAAGTCGAGTCGAAGCGCTTTCTTCATTATCGTCTGCCCGATGCGTTAATTTAACTTCCGTGTGAAAATCGCAAACTTCATCCTTTTTCGGCGGTTTTGAATGGATGTTGTAAATTTCGCCGCAGACCGAACAGGAGCGACGCCCCGTAAGGCGCTTCATCAATTCTTCTTTCGAAACATCGACTTCGATAACGCTGATTTCTTTTCCCCGCGCGCGCGCTAATTGTTCGAGCATTTCGGCTTGAATCTGTGTTCGCGGAAAACCGTCCAAAATAAATATTCCCTTGCAATCGTCGCGCGACGTTCTATCTTGAACTATCTGAAAGGTCAAATCGTCGGAAATCAATTTTCCCGTTTTCATCGTTGCCTGAACTTCCTGCGCAAGCGACGTCTTTGCCTTTTTCATTTCGCGGAACATATCACCGGTTGAGATTTGCGGAATACCGCGCCGTTCTTCAAGAAGCCGCGCCTGCGTTCCTTTTCCCGCGCCGGGCGCGCCGATTAAAACAATGATTTTACTCATTACTGTTTCGCAAGATTTAGCCACAGAGAACACAGAGTTCACAGAGAGATTTTTTTACTAATTTTCTCCGTGTTTTCCGTGAACTCTGTGGCTAAAAATTTTACGTCCGTCTTCCGCGAAGCTGCGAACCCGAGCCTAAAAAGCCTTCGTAATTTCTCATCACGAGCTGCGCTTCGATTTGCGCAATCGTGTCCATCGCCACGCCAACAAGAATTAGTAGCGACGTGCCGCCGAAGAAAAACTGATAGCCCAAACCCGTCGGAATCCAGCTTAAACCGGGCGTCGCCGTCAAAAAATTATCGACTGCCGTTCCGACAAAAGGAAGCCGCGCGACTTTAAAACCGCTTAGAAGCAATTGCGGCACGAAGGCGATGAATGCCAGATAAAGCGCGCCGACCGTCGTCAGCCTTGTCAAAATCGTATTCAGATAATCCGCCGTCTGCGCGCCCGGACGCACGCCGGGGACAAAGCCGCCGTGTTTGCGCAAATTGTCGGAAACTTCGTCCGTGTTAAAGATAATCGTCAGATAGAAGAACGTGAACAGAACAATCAAGGAGATAAAAAATAATTCATAATACGGGTCGCCGCCGTGAAACTGCTGCATAAACCCGTAGACTTTGCTCCACGCCGAATCGGGATTATTCCTGTCGGGCGGAAAAGCCGAGAAAAGCGTTTGCGGCATCGCCAGCACGGACGAGGCGAAAATAACGGGAATAACGCCGCTCATATTTATCTTCAGCGGCAGACTGGTTTCCTGCCCCCGAAACGTCTGGTTGCCGACGCGCCTGCTCGCGTAGCTTATCGCAATATTGCGGCGCGCCGATTCGACATAAACAATCAGCGCAATCAACGCAACCATCACCGCGACGAGAAAAATAACGCCGAGCGATTGGAGCGGGTCGCCGCCGCCGATGCGTTCGGAAATCTGCGCGATGCCACGCGGCAGCCCGATGACGATTCCGGCGAAAATAAGAAGCGAGATTCCGTTGCCGATGCCGCGTTCGGTAATTTGCTCGCCGAGCCACATTACGAAAATCGTTCCGGTCGTCAGCGTTACGACAGTCATCAAGGTTGCCAGCCAGGTGTTGGGCATAACCCCGTTTTTCTGAAGCCACGTCGCCACGAAAAAAGTCTGCACGGCGCACATTGCGACCGTCAGATAGCGCGTCCACTGATTCATTTTCTGCCGCCCGACTTCGCCTTCTTCCTGTATACGCTTGAGCGACGGATACAGCACGGGCAGAAGCTGCATTATAATCGACGCCGTAATATAGGGCGTAACTCCAAGGGCGAACACGGAAATCGTGCGAAAGTTTCCGCCTGAAAACAAATCTAGCACCCCGAGAAGAGTTCCGGCGACTTCGCCCCAAACTTCTTCTAGCCGCGCCTTGTTGATTCCGGGAGCGGTAACGTGTGCGCCGAGACGATAAACCGCGAGCAGTCCGAGCGTAAATAAAATACGCTTGCGAAGCTCCGGCACTCTGAGCATATTCTGGACGGCGGCAAAAAACTTTTCCATAAAAATTTGTCCTTTGTTCGTTATTCGTTGAAAATCAGGTGCTTGCAACGAACGTTTGACAGCGAATTATGCGGCAACTTCTTGCGATGCTTTTTCTTTTTTGATTTCCGTAATACTTCCACCCGCGTTTTCGATTTTCTCTCTCGCGGCTTTCGTAAAACGATGCGCGGAAATTTTTAAGGCTTTCGAGATTTCGCCCGTGCCTAAAATCACTAAATCGTGTTTGGCTTTTTTAATCAGCCCGCGCTCGTGCAGAACTTCCGGCGTGATTTCGTCGCCCGCGTTAAAACTTTCTTCGAGCTTGC
>MWVV01000230.1_pt1 | contig 20314 bp, 14 predicted proteins | sample 1047281 | NCBI WGS metagenome assembly MWVV01 (sample SAMN06349986, study PRJNA376086) | soil metagenome | isolation source: PT-2 sample Antarctic (ecotone) soil | place: Antarctica | collected 2015-01-13 | reverse complement strand
TTTGAGTTCACTCAGAAGCGAAAATTTAGTACTCCGCGCGCAAACTGGACTGTTTTTATTCCTTTCATTCGCGCTCGCATTTTCCATCAAAGTTCCGCTCCTTCCGTTTCATACTTTGATTCTCGACGCGCACACTGAAGCGCCGACGGCGGGTTCGGTTATTCTCGCCGCAGTAATGCTGAAAATGGGAACTTACGGCTTGATGCGGTTTTGCTTCACCTTATTTCCCGAAGCATCGCGCGAATTAGCTTGGATATTCATAATTTTAGCAATTATCGGAATCATCTACGGCGCGCTCGTTGCAATGGTTCAACCCGACATTAAAAGATTGGTCGCGTATTCATCCGTCGCGCATATGGGTTTCGTGATTTTGGGAATGTTTTCGTTCACTGAAATGGGAATGCAGGGCGCGCTTTATCAAATGCTCGGTCACGGCGTTACAACCGGCGCACTCTTTTTGCTCGTCGGATTTATTTACGAGCGAAGACACACGCGGGCAATTTCAGACTTTGGCGGTTTGGCAAATGTGATGCCGCTTTACACGACGATTTTTGTAATTACTACAATGTCTTCAATCGGTTTGCCATTTCTAAACGGGTTTGTCGGCGAATTTTTAATAATGATTGGAATGTGGAATTCGCAGGCTTTAGCGATTACCAACGGCGTTAATTGGAATTACGTCGCCACCATGTTTGCCGGAACGGGCGTAATTTTCGCGGCGGTTTATCTCTTGTGGATGGTGCAGAGAGTTTTCTTCGGTAGAGTAACAAACGCGAAAAACAAAAATTTATCCGATTTGAATTGGCGCGAAATCGGTTTGATTGCTCCACTTTTGATTTTAATGGTTTTTATGGGCGTTTACCCGAAACCGTTTTTAGATGCGTCGAAGGAAAGCATTGTGGCTATTGAACAGCGCTTAAAAGGCAGTGAAGCCGGCGGAACAATTGCGCAGGAAACGGAAAACGAAAAACTGAAAACGGAAAATACAAATCCGCATTTTTAATTTTTAATTTTCCATTTAATAAGATGAATACGTTTTTTTTAGTAGATTTAGTTAATCCGAACGTGAATGTGTTGAGCATTTTGCCGGAAATAATTGTGGCAGTGGTCGGCACGCTGGTTATGCTGATTGATTGCTTTGCGCCAAAACAGCGTTTGACGACAACCATAATTTCGCTCGTTGGACTCCTCGCCGCTGCCATTGCTTGCATCTGGTTGATGAGTTACGACGCGGGCGCTTTGGCAAACAATTTTAACGGAATGATTCAGGTTGACGCTTTGCGGACGAGTTTCACGCTGGTCTTTTTATTTGTTTCGGCAATGACCGTTTTGATTTCCTCGCTTTGGCTCGAACGCGAAAATGTTCCGGTCGGCGAATATCACGCGCTGCTTCTTTTTGCCACGGTTGGAATGATGCTGATGGCTTCGGGAAATGATTTGGTTATTATTTTCTTAGGCTTGGAAACTTTATCAATTGCAACTTACGTGATGGCTGGCTTGCGTAAATCCGATTTACGCTCGAACGAAGCGTCAATGAAGTATTTTATCTTGGGTTCGTTCGCGTCTGCTTTTCTACTTTATGGAATGGCTTTGATTTACGGCGCAACCGGTTCGACAAATATTACTGAAATTGCGGCGCGAGTTGCCAACCCGAATTTTCCGGCTTTGCTTTTAATCGGCGGCGCAATGATGTTGATTGGTTTTGGTTTCAAAGCCGCCGTCGTTCCCTTTCACGTTTGGACGCCGGACGTTTATGAAGGCGCGCCGACGCCGGTTACCGCTTTTATGGCGGCGGGACCTAAAGCTGCGGCGTTTGCTTCTTTCGTCCGCGTTTTTGTGCTTGGTTTTCCGTTTGTAGCAGGCGCGGCTGCCGCCGAATCGCTGCACGCAACGTGGATTACGGTTTTGACCGTTTTGGCGATGCTGACAATGACAATCGGAAATTTGGGCGCGATTTTGCAAAATAACGTCAAGCGAATGCTGGCTTATTCTTCAATCGCTCACGCCGGATATGCTCTTGTCGGTTTTCTAGGCGCTGGAATGGCGCAGAACCTAGCGAAGCGCGACGAAGCAATTGCCGCAGTAGCGTTTTATATGCTGACTTACGCGATTACAAATCTGGGCGCGTTTGCGATTGTTAATTTATTAGCGCAGAAAAACGACCGCCGCACCGAATTTGAAGATTACAACGGCATCGGTTTTCGCTCGCCGGTTCTGGCATTTTCGCTTTCGCTGTTTATGCTTTCGCTTTTGGGCTTGCCTTTGACCGCCGGATTTATGGGTAAAGTTCTCGTGTTTCGTCCCGCGCTCGAAGCCGGAAATGCGATGCTCACGCTTCTGGTTGTCGTTGCAGTCGTCAATACGGCAATTTCGGCGTATTATTATTTGCGTTTAATCGTTGTAATGTTCTTTAGAGAAAGAACAACCGAATGGCTTGCGCCGCGCATTCCCGCAGCTTTAACAGCCGTTTTGATAATTACAGTTTTGGGCGTATTTTATTTCGGAATTTTCAGCGACAGCGTGATTGGAAAATTTTCGCAATCGCCGAATAATGCTGTCGTTAGAGCGGAAAGATAAAGATAATCACGAATTTCAAATTACGAGTTACGAATTTATTTTTGCTTCGTAATTTGTATTTGTCTTTATAAGTAACTTTTAGGTTATGGAAATAGTCGGCGAATTTCGAGAAAAATTAGCGGATGTGTGGCTTCCGCTAATTTATAAAGAAAAAGTAAGAACGCAGCGAACGCGCGCTCATCGCCTCGAAATTCTGCAACGCGAAAACCGCGCCACAATCCAACATACGCTGCTCGGCGTCGAACTCAAAGTTGGAAACAAACGCTTTTCCTGTCCTGATTTTTCAACCGCGAGATATTTACAGATTTTTGCGCGTCTCGGCTGCGAAGCGGTTGCCGTACCGTATGATATTACGAAAATCTCAACGCTGGCAGATGAATTGGAATCATCATGGCAGAAAAGTCTGCTACTTCTAGAAGAAGCCGCGCGAGACAAAACCGCGTCCGTGCGTGGGCGAATGCGTTCGAGTTTAATCAAAGAAATTCGTGATGAAATAGACGAAATCGGCGCCGGCTCCCTGATGCCCGAATTTAAGCAAAGCACAAAACAAAGAACGGATTAATTTTTGTTTCTACTATGGAATAAATAGAAATTGCCAAAACTTTGAACTGCCGATTTGTTCAATTTTTACAATCGAAAATGGCTTAATTGTTAAAAACGACATTTATTACGATAATCTGCGGTAAAATTTTCCTGGCATCGTTACTTGGTAGATTTTTATCTAAATATGTTACAGTTTTAGGAATTTGTTATAATAGATAAAGTTTATTATGTTAGACGAAATTTCAACCAAAACAAAAGCCGAAACGCTTCCTTTTCCGTTTAATAATCGCCCATTTTGCCGGTATGAGCCGATAGAAAAAACTATTAAACACGCGCGCGTTTTGATTGTTAACGATTTGCTGCGCTACGAAAGCGACCTTTCCGATTTGGCAAAAGAAGAATGGAACGGTACGACTGACGCGAAACTTCGTTATGAACGAAAAATTTCTGCCATGGCTTGCAACAACATTGCCAAAAATGTTTTGCGCCTTGTTCAAAAACCGAAAACCTTAACCGTTCATCTTTCCGAAGTCGGCGAAGCGGCGCGTGATTTTAACCCGGACGCGATTGTAATGAGCGGGACGCTGGCAGACTTTGATTATTACAACCCGGAACAGCTCAAAAAATTCGAACGATTTATCAAGAAAACGAAAATTCCGGTTCTCGGCATTTGCGGAGCGCACCAGCTTATCGGAATGAGCTTCGGCGCGCCTTTAAAAACGCTGGATAACTTAAAACCATCAGAAAAACGCACCAGTAGAGTTGTGGAATATCAATATCGGTTTATAAAAATTACCGACGATGGCGATCCGATTTTTGAAGGCGTAACCGATGTCGAAAGCGGCATTTGGCAGGATTACACTTTGCAGGACGATATATTGCGCGTCTGGCAAAATCACGGTCTGCAAGTGGAAGGCATTCCTGTCGGATTTAAAAAATTAGCGACAGCTTATCTCTGCAAAAATCAAATGATGGTCAAACGCTCCGATGGACAATTGATTTACGCCGTGCAGTTTCACCTCGAAAAATCATTTGAAGATTGGTCGAAAAACCCGACTCGCTGGGAACATCCGAACGAATCGCGCGACGGGCGTATTTTGTTCGAGAATTTTTTGAAGTTAGCCTTAAAGCACAAATAATTCTTACAAAACTTAAATGCTCAATCAAAAACATACCGCTGTCCTTATAAACAGTTTCGGTATGTTTTCTAATTCGCGGTAATTTTTTATGCAGAATTATGTTTTGACAAAAAAGTTGAAATGGAAAATTGCGTAAGCCAAGTTATTTGTTGACTTAGCTATTGTTTTGCCATATAAATAATTCGGTATAATACGCATTTAATTCAGTATAATACAAAGTTCGGTGGCTTCGTTTAACAATTGTGTTTCGGGAATTTCAACAGGAGATTGTGTGAAACGGTTTCAACTTATTGAGATTGAAGACCAAACATGGTTGCCGAATAGTGTGCGAGATGCGCTCACCGATTATCTGCAATTTATGACTTATCATACGCAGCCGTATGCGCCGATTGTTCCGCAACTCGAACGCGCACTTGAGCAGACAAACACCCGCCAAATAGTTGACCTTTGCTCCGGCGGTGCGGGACCATGGCTTTCTCTCTATCCGGCTTTGCAGCAGTCAGGTTCGATGAGAGTTTTGCTGACCGATAAGTTTCCCAATGTGCAGGCGTTTCAGCGTGCAGGTTTTTTATCAAACGGCGCACTTGAGTTTATTGCCGAATCCGTTGATGCCACTGATGTTCCAGACGATGTGGTTGGATTTCGCACGCTCTTTGCGTCTTTTCACCACTTTTCTCCGGCACAAGCACACGCCATTTTGAGCGATGCTGTTGAAAAGCGTCAAGGTATCGGAGTGTTTGAGGCAACACACCGCTCGGCTTTAGCCATTTTACTGATGTTCTTAACGCCGTTGCTCGTGCTGATTTTTACGCCGTTCATTCGCCCGTTTCGCCCTTCGCGCTTGCTGTGGACTTATGCTGTTCCGGTAGTTCCTTTCGTTGTATTGTTTGACGGAATTGTGTCTTGCTTACGCACCTATAATCCGACAGAGCTAAGAGCGTTAACGGCGGAGTTGTCATTCGGGACACAATACCGATGGGAGATTGGTGAGCAACGAGCCGAACGTGCGCCGCTTCCGGTGACATATTTGCTTGGCTATCCAACCGCCGCCGAACAAATCATTGGACGTGAGGGCGAAACAGCTTCTCTTTAAAATCTTGCGCGGTTAATTTCAGCTTGCGTGTAATCGGTTTCGCCCCGCGTCATCTCAATCGTTGGCTGCCTCGTGCAAGCGAAGACAACGCGCTTTTAACAGAATCCTGAACACGCTGAGAATATTATGAAACTAATTATCATTGGCGGCGGCATCGGCGGCTTGGCGACTTGTTTAGCGTTGCAGCAAAACGGGATTGAGGCGACGGTTTTTGAACGTGCGAAACGGCTGGAAACTGTCGGTGCGGGAATCGGGCTGGGGGCGAACGCGACACGGGTTTTGCAAAAACTTGGGCTGCTCGACGACATTCTGGCGCATTGCGGGCGGATGGACGGGGTGGAAATGAAAAGGCACGACGGTAAGCTACTGAAGCTCATTCGACTGGACAATTATGAAGTCCCGTCGGTTTGCTTGCATCGTGCCGTTTTGCTCGATATTTTGCAGAAAAACATTTTGCCCGAACGCATAAAATTCGGCAAAACTTTTCAAAAATTTGAGCAGAACGGCGAAATCGTGACGGCGCATTTTGCTGACGGAACAGCAGTCAAAGCCGACGCGCTCATCGGCGCAGACGGTTTGCACTCCGCTGCCCGAACACAGCTTAAAGGCGAACGCCAACCGATTTATCGCGGCTATACGGTTTGGCGCGGCATTGCCGATTTCGTGCCGGATAATTTTCGGCGCGGATTTACCAGCGAGACGAGCGGCGCAGGACGGCGTTTTGGCTGGGTGCCCATCGGCGATAATAAAATTTACTGGTTTGCGACCAATAATCAACCCGCCGACGAACAGCTTGCGCCCGCTCAAAGAAAACAAAAAGTTATCGAATTATTCGGCGATTGGCATTCGCCTTTGCCCGAAACGATTGCCGCTACTGACGAAAATGCGATTCTGCAAAACGACTGTTCAGACCGCGAACCGGAAACGGGCTGGGCGAACGGGCGCGTTTTGCTGCTCGGCGACGCGGCGCACCCGACCACGCCGAACATGGGGCAGGGCGGTTGTATGGCTCTCGAAGATGCAGTCATTCTGGCTCGCATTTTGCGAAACCAATCGAATTTCTCAGACGCTTTCCGCCTATTTGAGCGAGAGCGTTTTGCGCGAACCAAATATGTCATTGAAAGGTCGCGCAAATTCGGCGAAGTCGGTCAATGGCAAAACTCTTTTGCCGTCGGGCTGAGAAATTTTTTAATGCGCTTTTACCCGTTCGCGCTGGTTCAAAAAGAACAGCACAAAATATACGGTTTTGAGGCTTGAACTCAGGTTATGCCGCACGATAAGGAATGAGAAGTATCTTGGTTTTTCAAACAAGTACAAATTTCCTATTGTTTTTTTAGACCTGTATTAAAGCTCGAAGCTACGTGAAAGCTAACGGGGAAATTGAAGTTGCCCTGTCGAAACAAACATCGCTTTTGTTTTGCGGCGGCGCGACGGAAACGAACGGCGGCAGCCAACAATTCAATGGACGTGAGGGCGAAACAGCGACTTTCTTATCACATTGTCCGTTAAACTTTAATACGCTTCTACGCGGTTTCGCGCCGCGTTAATTCCGTCATTGAAATTTAATCAAAACATTTTTCCGGTACATTTTCCATCGTGTTTTTTATCAGCATATCAACGACAGGTTTAAAGTCTTGATTGTTCTCTTCCCAAACTTTCAACTGTTCGTCGGCAGAAGTTCCGCGCTCGATAATTGTGTGAATGTGTTCAACTTCTTTGCGCGAGCCTAAATCGTCTAAAACGTCATCTACAAAATCCAGCAATTCACGTATTAAATCAACCGCGGGCACTTCTTTCTGCTTGCCCAAATCGAGCATTTTGCCTTGCAAGCCCCAGCGTACCGCCCGCCATTTATTTTCCTGAATAAGTCTTCGATGGTAGAGACGAAAACTTAAATTTTTATCCATCAGCAAATTTAGTTTAGCAACGATGGCTTGAAAAAGCGCGGCAACGGCAACCGTATCGTCAACGCGCGTCGGAATGTCGCAGACGCGAAACTCAAGGGTCGGAAAAAACGGATGCGGACGCAAATCCCAGTAAATCTTTTTCGCGTTGTCAATGCAGTTCATACTGATGAGCAAATCAACGTATTGTTGGTAGGTGGCATATGAATCGAAATGGTCGGGAATATCGGTGCGCGGAAATTTTTTAAAAACCTCCGAGCGATATGATTTCAAACCGGTGTGATGTCCAAGCCAGAAAGGGCTGGAAGTTGTCATCGCCAGAACATGAGGCAGAAAGTACCGTGCCGCATTCATAATATGTACACGGCGGTCTAAATCTTTAATGCCGACGTGAACATGCAGACCAAAAATAAGCAGTGAACGCGCCACCATTTGCAGTTCTTCGACGAGAAATTGATAACGCTCATCATCGAAAATTTCCTGTTCGCTCCATTTGGAAAACGGATGCGTCGAAGCGGCGACGATTTCCATTCCTTTTTTGCGTGCCAGCCAGGAAATAATGCAGCGCAGTTTTGTAATATCTTCCCGCGCTTCCTGAATATTGGCGCAAATGCCCGTTCCGACTTCAATCATTGATTGAATCATTTCAGGCTTAATCTTTTCGCCGAGAAGCAGTCTGCCTTCGTCCAAAATTTCCGAAACGTGCGATTTTAATTCGCGCGTTTGCGGATCAACAATTTGAAATTCTTCTTCAATTCCGAGCGTAAACTGTTCAAACATAATTTTTCTGAGTGGTAAGTTGTAAGTGCTAAGTGGTAAGTTTTTGCTTTTCACTAACCACTTAGCACTTACCGTTTAGAACTATTTACAATTAAACTTTAATTCTCATCTACTCTTAATTTTTCACTTTGTAATCCCGACTTGGCTCAAAGCGTAAGCGTATTCAAACGCGATTTCTTTCAGACGGTCGTAGCGTCCGCTTGAGCCGCCGTGTCCGGCGCCCATATTCGTCTTTAAAAGAATCGTGTTGTTGTCGGTTTTCATCGCGCGAAGTTTTGCGGCGAATTTCGCGCCTTCCCAAAACGGAACTTGGCTGTCGTTTAGCGAAGTTTCAATCAGCATATTCGGATACTTTTGTGCTTTGACGTTATCATACGGCGAATACTTAATCATATAATCGAACGCCACTTTTTCGTTCGGATTTCCCCATTCAATCCATTCTTCCGTCGTCAAAGGCAAAGTATCGTCAAGCATCGTGTTCATCACGTCAACAAACGGAACTTGCACGATTGCCGCTTTGAAAAGCTGCGGAGCCATATTAACGACGCCGCCCATCAGCATTCCGCCCGCGCTGCCACCTTGAATTACAAGCCGATCGGGCGAAGTATGTTTATTTTTGATGAGCCAATCGGCAGAGTCAATAAAATCATAAAAAGTATTTAATTTCTTTAACATTCTGCCCTCTTGCCGCCATTTTTCGCCGAGTTCCGAGCCTCCGCGAATGTGCGCAATTGCGTATATCATTCCGCGGTCAACCAGGCTCAAACGCGCCGTCGAAAAAGTCGGCGTCATCGAATAACCGTACGAACCGTATGCGTAAAGAAGCATCGGCGCAGAGCCGTCCAGTTTTGTTCCCCTTTTCATTATCAGAGAAATCGGAACTTTCACGCCGTCTCGCGCGACTGCCCAAAGTCTCTGTGTTTCGTATTTCGCTTTATCGTAACCGCTCGGAATTTCCTGTTGCTTCAAAAGGTCGCTTTTCTTGGTTTTAAAATTGTATTCGTAAGTCGAGTTCGGCGTAATCATCGAAGCGTATTCGTAACGCACAACCGGCATGTTGAATTCGGGATTAACCGAAACATTCATTGTATAAACATTTTCCGGCGTGGCGATGCGCTCTGATTTATTCTTTTTCAAATCCATCACGCGTAAGTATTCAAGCCCGTTTTCAACTTCCGAAACAACTGCGTAACCGCTGAAAAAACCAACGCCGTCAATTTTTATTGCCGGATTATGCGCGATAAAATCCTTCCAATTTTTTTCGCTAGCGTCATTTATCGGAGCGCGAACAACACGAAAGTTTTCCGCGTTTTTGTTGGTCGTAATGTAAAACTCACTGTTGTAGTGGTCAACTGCGTATTCGTGCCCTTCTTGACGCGGCAAGACAATTTTCCATTCATTCATCGGCGCATCGGCTGGCAAATAACGCGCTTCACGCATCGTTTTGGCATTAGACGTTAAAAAAAGCATTTTTTTGTCGCGTGAACGGGTTACGCCAAGATTGAAAAGCACATCTTTTTCTTCATAAACCAAATCGGTTTTGTTTGCCGCGAAGTCGTGGCGAAAAAATTTGTCTGAACGCTTCGTTACATCGTTTTCCTGCACGACAAAAAGAGTTTTATTATCGCTTGCCCATTCGACCGAAGTTACACGCTCGATTCGATTCGGCAGAATTTTTCCTGTTCGCAAATCTTTAATTTGTAAAGTGTATTGACGGTAACCGGTTGTATCGGTAGAAAAAGCGAGCAGATTTCCATCATCACTAATGTCGAAAGAGCCGATGGCAAAATACTTAAAGCCTTTCGCCATTTCGTTCTGGTCTAAAACGAGCTGTTCATCATCGCCGTTACGCTTTTTGCTGCGAAAATACATTGGATACTGCTTGCCTTCTTCGGTTTTCGTGTAGTACCAAAAATCACCAAGCCGGTAAGGAACGCTCAAATCGGTCTGCTTGATGCGTCCGAGCATTTCTTTATAAAGATTATCCGCAAACGGCGTGTGCGGTTTCATCGCCGCGTTTGTGTATTCATTTTCGGCTTCGAGATATTTTATAACTTGCGGGTTTTTCTTATCGCGCAGCCAAAAGTAATCGTCCTTCAATTCGTAGCCGTGTATCTTTGTAACTTTGGTTTCTTTTTTTGCAACGGGCGGTTTCATTTCGGTTTGGGCAACAATTATGATGTTGCCGGTGACAATAACTATAAATACAAATGTTAGAACATAAAACATTTCTCTCATTTTGCCAAACTCCTCTAATTGATTTTTTCGGAAAGATTTTACGAATTATACAATAAAACTTGCGTTTTGTTACAAAAAATAAAAAAGGCAAAGAGTTAATTTTCCCTTTGCCTTATTCTTACGTTAATTTCCGCACTTGCCGCCGCGCGGGCGTTTGATTTTTTATCTTTCGTCAATCGCAGTATATTTCAAATCACGCTCGCCGATGTATTCGGCACGCGGACGAATAAGTTTGTTGTTGCCGTATTGCTCTAAAATATGACCTGTCCAGCCCGAAATGCGGCTGACGGCGAAAATCGGCGTATATTGGTCAAGCGGGATATTCATCAGGTAATAAGTCGAAGCCGAATAAAAATCAACATTCGGATACATACCTTTTCTCTCGAGCATCAGTTGTTCGATTTTTTGAGACATCTCGAACCATTTCGTTTCACCTTTTTTCTCGCTCATTTGTTTTGAGAATTTTCTGAGCCAAGTTGCACGCGGGTCTTCAGTTTTATAAACGGCGTGTCCGATACCCATTACTTTTCGCTTTGCCGTCAGAGTTTCATCAAGCCACGCTTCAACCTTTTCAGGCGAAGCAATTTCGAGCAGAGTTTTCATTACATTAGTATTCGCGCCGCCGTGTAGCGGACCGGCGAGAGCGGCGATACCGCCCGTAACCGCGCCGTAAATATCTGCTAGAGTTCCGGCGATAACGCGCGTCGTAAAGGTCGAAGCGTTTAATTCGTGGTCGGCGTGAAGAATCAATGCTGTGTCAAAAATACGGGCTTCATCCGCATCAGCTTTTTCGCCGCGCATCATATAAAGAAAATTTTCGGCAATGCTTAAATTTTTGTCCGGTGAAATTATGTCTTTCCCGTTACGAATGCGTTCCCACGCGCCAACCAGCGTCCCGATTTGCGCAGTAAGTTTGACGGCGGTTCTAACGGCGGTTTCACGGTCTGTGCCGTGTCCTTCCTTATCATAAAACCCGAGAGCCGAAACAGTTGTGCGAAGAACGTCCATCGGATTTGCATCTTTCGGAAGATGCTTCATCATTTCCAAAACTTCAGCCGGCGCGTCGTAATTTGCCTGAAACTGTTTTTTCAAATCCTCGAGTTCATCTCGTTTCGGAAGTCGTCCGTTCCAAAGCAGAAAAACGGTTTCTTCAAACGTGGATTTTTCCGCCAAATCGTGAATGTCATAGCCCTGATAAATCAGAACTCCCTTTTCGCCGTTGACATCGCCAATTGAGCTTTGGGCGGCAACCACGCCCCGTAATCCGGCGGTTGCGGCTGATGATTCTGTTGCTGTACTCATGGTCTTATTTTCCTCGAATAAATTATATTTTTCCTATGTTTGAAGATAACAAAACTGCTTCAAACTGACAAGTAAAGCTGAAAATCTCGTTTTGTAATTAAAGAGCAATTACGGAAATGAAAAATAACATTCCGCGATTATTATTTTCCTCCAACTTTGCTCTCATTCTGACCGACGATGTAGCTATTCTTCGCTCGCACAACCAGATTAGGTCGTTTCACGCGCACGCGAATTTGCCTGCGCTCGCCTTTTTGCCCGACGGCTTCCGGATAATACCTAAGCGAATATTGTCGGCGTAATTCTTCGGCAATACCTGAGAATGCTGCGTCCAGGCTGGAAATCGTGCCGCCTTCAAAAGTTCTCCCGCCGCTGTTTCTGGCAAGGTCTTCCAAATATCTGCGCCCCATCTCATATTCGGCGCGGCTTGAACCGGCGACGCCTCCGCCTCCGATTTGAACATTGCCACCACCTAAAATAATTCCGATTAGGTCGCCGATTCCTACATTACCACTTCTCCGCCGGGGCGACGGATAACTCGTTCCGCCACTGTTGTCCCGCATCGCTTCGTAAGTATCATAGCGAATCGGATAAAAAAGCGCGTCAACTTCTTCGGCTTCTTTAACAGTGGTTTGATAATTGGCGCGACGGCTGGTCGTGTCAACGCCGTCCGTGAAAAGCACGACGGCTTTGCGCCCTTCAATCTGCCGGAGTTGTTGACCGATTACGTAATCAACCGTATCATACAGGCTTGTTCCCTCGCCAAAGTTCGCTCTTAGAATGGCATTGCGCAAAACGGAGCGATTATTGGTTGCCGGACTTAAAACTTGAACTTGTTCATCGAACGCAATAACCACGACCTTATCGTCGCGCCGCAACTGGTCAACAAAAGCAATCGCGGCGTCTTGAATCTCATTAATTTGATATTGAGTTGAAGGACTGACATCGATAAGAAGAATAACGGTAAACGGCTGTTCGACCGAAGCGAAACTGTCTATTTGCTGCTCGACGCCATTTTCAAAAATTTGAAAATCCTTTTTCAGCAAACCGGAAATAAATCTGCCATCCCGGTCGAGAACCGAAACCGGAATCGTTACGAGATTTGTTTCGACGCGAATAATTTCGTCGTCAACTTCTCCGAGGTCAGCTGATGAATTTGTTGAAGTATTTGTCTGACCGGTTGATCTTTTATCGCCAATTAAAACAGGCGGGCGTTTATTGGAGTTTTGATTTGAAGAATCGGTTTGCGTTGAAGTCGTTGGAGCCGTTACAACGCGCGGGCGGGATGTGCGTCCCGACTGCGCGAAAACCGAAATGCCAAAAAAAACCAGACATACTAAAACAATTAAAATCTTTTTCATAATTTTTGATTCTCCAATCGAAAAATTTAGTTTTTGGGGAATGTATTTTTAAGATTAAAGATTTGTGATTAGAGATGCCCAAGGTATTAAGGAAAATGTCATCCGGATTCTATTTCCTTTTGTCCAAAATCTTCGCTGCGAGTTCGTAAAACTTTCGGCGTGTCGGATTAATATTCGCAAATGGCGGTTTGCGGGCGTGAGTTCGATTGGTCAAAAGTATAAAAATTCTTTCCGTTTCGGGTTCAATCCAAAGACTCGTTCCGGTAAAACCGAGATGCCCGAAACTGTCTTTTGATAATGCTTCGCCGGCGGTCGAATCTTTTGTTTCGGCAAGTTGAAAAGCAATCGAACGCGCTTCGTTCAAGCCTTCCGTGAAATTTGTGCGGAATAATTTGCAGGTTTCGGATTTGAGAAGTTTTGTTTGATTTGGTAAAAACTGCTGCGCGATTTTGAATGTTTCAAAGGCATTCGAGAAAAGTCCCGCGTGCCCCGAAACGCCATTCATAAACCATGCATTTCCATCGTGAACTTCATCCCAGATTTGATAATCGCGGAATTTGTTTGAACTGCCTGCATTAGCAGGCGAGTTTTCAAAATCTAAATCAATGCACATTTGCCTTTCATACTCGTTTCCCTTTTCACTTGCGGCGATTCTTTTGCGCAGTTCTTTTGGCGGATTATAAAAAGTGTTTTGCAGATTTAACGGAATGAAAATTTCTTTTTTTGCAATTTCGTCAATTCTTTCGTTGTAAATTTTCTCAAGCAGAAAGGTAAGTATCAAAAAATTCAGATCGCTGTATGTAACAATTTGCTGCTCTAATGCTAACGGCGTTTTAATGATCTCTGTCAAAATTTCCGAACGGTTTTCTGTAAATAAATAAAAAGGCTTCCAGGCAATAAAATGAGAATTGTGAGCAAGCAATTCCTCAATTGAAACATCATATTTACCTCCTCTAGTTGATTCCGGCAATAAAAATTCAGTCAAATAATAATCAATCAATCTACCCAATTCCAATTGCTTTTTCTCAATCAATTTCGCGCAGAGCAAACCTACAACAAGCGGCTTCGTCAAACTCGCCAAATCGTAAATCGTATCAATTTTTGCTTCTATTTTTTCAGGCTCGGCTACCGCTAAACCGAGAGCATCTTGAAAAACAATTTCGCCTTTTTCCGCAACCAGATAAACCGCAGACGGAAAATCTTTCGCGTTAATCTGCTGTTGTAAAAATACGGAGATTTCTTCGGATTTCATTCTGGAAAGACCCTTTTGGCGTGGGTGTCAATTTTTTCCAAAACACCTAACGCTAAACTTAAAGCTCGTCTGCCGTCGCGGGCAGTAATCGGCGGTGTTTCATCGCTCAAAATAGAATTCAAAAACGCTTCGATTTCCGCCCGAAGCGGTTCGACATCCTTGATTTCAAGACGATTTATAGAAATTCCCAAAAGCGGATGAACGGCGTTCGGAGCAAGTGAAGTTATCGAAGCGAATTTTGTCGCATAGTCTAAAACAACATAAGAATTCGTTTGGTAAAAGCGCGTCTTGCGAATTTTTTCCGTGCCGATGCGCGAAGCCGTAATATTCGCAACCGCGCCATTTTCAAATTCGATGCGAGCGTTTGCGGCATCAACCTTATCGGAAATAACCGGAATGCCGACAGCGTGAATTGCCGAAACCGCAACGTCTTCGCCAACCAACCATTGAATCGCATCCAAATCGTGAATCATCACGTCCAAAACAACGTCAACATCCAACGAGCGATTTGGAAAAGGCGAAACGCGGTGAATCTCAAAATAAAGCGGTTTGGTCACGTGCGGGCGCAGCACAACCATCGCCGGATTGAATCTTTCGAGATGTCCGACCATCAGTTTCGCGCCTGATTTTTCGGCAGTTTTTATCATCAAATCGGCTTCTTCCAAAGTTCTGGCAATCGGTTTTTCAACTAAAACGTGAATGCCTTTTTCCAAAAACGCGCAAGCGATTTCGCAATGTGTTTCAGTCGGCGTAACGATTGAAACAGCTTCAACTGTATCCAAAAAACTACGCCAATTACTGATGAAATCACAGTTTTGCTCCTGAGCAATTTTTCGCGCCGTATCTTCATTAGCATCACATACACCGACAAATTCAATTTTCCCTTCGCGGGCAAGTTCGGCGTAGTTGCGGGCGTGATGTCGTCCGAGGCTTCCGACACCGATGACGGCGGTCTTTAAATTTTGGATTTTGGATTTTGGATTTTGGATTGTTTCCATAATTTGAACGTATCGAAATTTTCGGTAATACTTTACATTTTCCGACAAGATGCAAGAAATAACAAAAGATGGAAACCAAAGACCGAAAATCCGAAACCGAATAATTTGGGTTTCATTTGCGTTTATCATCGTCACCGTCTATTTTTTCGGACTGAACATTCCGCTAATCGGACCGGACGAGCCGCGATATTCGCAGGTGGCGCGTGAAATGTTCGAGAGAAACGATTTCGTTACACCGACGCTCGGCGGAGCGAATTGGTTTGAAAAACCCGCGCTTCTTTACTGGCTGCAAATTGTTTTTTACAAACTTTTCGGTGTTTCGGAATTTGCCGCGCGTTTCGGCTCGGCTGTTTTCGGGCTTTTGACGATTTTTTCGTTGTGGATTTTAGGAAGATTTCTAACCACAGAGACGCAAAAAAACAGAGGAAATCAAAAAACAAAGACCGTAGACAAAAAATTAAATACCGATTTTGCAAACTGGCTGGCTTTAATCGCTGCTTCTTCAATCGGATTAATCGTTTTTTCTCGCGGCGCAAGCTTTGATATTGTTTTGACCTTTCCGATTACAGCATCACTCGTCGCATTTTTTATCTTTGACCAATCAAGTAAAAAATCATTTACCACTTACCATTTACCACTTTTTACTTTTTACTTTTTCATCGGTGTCTCGCTGCTCGCCAAAGGCTTGGTCGGCATTGTTTTTCCTTTTGCAATTGTCGCTTTTTATTATCTTTTGCGCCGAAAAATGCCGAATAAAACTTTTGTGTTCAGTTTGTTTTGGGGAACGGTTTTAAGTTTGCTGACTGCTTCCGTTTGGTATGTGCCGATGTATCTGCGGCACGGCTGGATGTTCATTGACGAGTTTTTTATTCAACATCACTTCCAGCGTTTCTCTTCGGATAAATATCAGCACGCTCAGCCGTTCTGGTTTTTCTGGCTGGTTTTGCCTTTGATGACATTGCCCTGGCTGCCGTTTTTTCTGGCTTCGATTTGGGATTTTATCAAAGTTCAAAGTTCAAAGTTCAAAGTTCAAAGTAAATTCTCGCTTCTGCCTTTTTCCTCTTCTCCTCTTCTCCTTTTTTCGCTTTCCTGGCTGCTCGTTCCGCTCATATTTTTCTCGCTTTCCGGCTCAAAACTTCCCGGCTACATTTTGCCTGCTTTGCCAGCTGCGCTGATTTTGACGGCTCAAAGCGTTTTTAGATTCATTCAAAAATCGCCGCCGCGAAAATTTGCTTTACAGTTTTTTGCTTTTCTTATTTTCGGCGTCACGGTATTTCTTTTGCAATTTATTGTGCCGCGGTACGCCGAACAGGATTCGGTGAAAAATTTAATTGAAACGGCTGACGCGAATGGTTTTGCAAACGAAAAAGTCGTCAATCTTTACGTTGTCTCGCATAATGCGGAATTTTACGCGGCAAAAAGGCTCGTCCGTGACGGCACGGGAAAGTTGAAGCGTTATGACGATTTTTCCGAATTGGTAAATGAACTCAAACGCGAAAATTTGCCGCAGATTTTAGTGCTTGTTCCGACGCACGCTCTCGAAAACGTAACCGAAAGCGAATCGGTCGAAGCCAGAGTTTTAGGTGAAAACAGCGAAACAACGATTGTTTTGATAAAACCGAAAAATTAACTCGCCGCCGCGCGTTTCAATCTGTCCATCAAAGCCAATCCGATTCCTTTTTCAGCCACCTTTTCGCAGTAAATCGTTCGGACATTTTCTCTATCGCACTGACGAAAAAAATCAAAAACCGAATGCGCGTAATCTTCAACCGACAAGCAAATTTTTTCTAACTTAAATTCTGCGTCTTGTTCGTTTAACCCAATAAATGCGCTGGTTTTTGAGCTTTGTACTTTGAGCTTTGTACTTTGAACCAAGACAATTTTTGCTTGCGGGGAATAATGACGATGTTTCAAACCCGGACTTTTCGGCGTTTCCGATTTTGAGATTTTATAAAGTCTAGTCTGCGGCTCAATTTGTTGCAATTCTTTAAGCGTTACCGCGCCGGTTCGCAAAACAAGTGGAAATCCGGTTGTACAATCCAGAACAGTTGATTCGAGTCCGATTTCGGTTGCTTCGCCTTGCAATATACAATCAATTCGCCTGCTTAAATCTTCAAGAACAGCTTGCCAGGTCGTCGGGCTGGGCTTGCCGGAAAGATTTGCCGAAGGCGCGACAACGGGCGTTTCGCAGTTTCTCAAAAACTCCAAAGCCAATTCGTTTTGCGGCATTCTAACGCCTATTGTTTCGAGGTTTGCGGTTGCGGTAAACGGAACTTTATCAGATTTCGGCAAAATCAAAGTCAACGGCGCGGGAAAAAACGCTTCGATAAATTTTCGCGCCGTTTCGCTCGTTTCCGAAACAAGCAATTTGATTTGTTCCAGATTTCCGACGTGAGCAATCAACGGATTATCGTTTGGTCGGCGCTTCGCTTGAAAAATTTTGGCAATCGCTTTTTCGTCAAAAACATCCGCGCCCAGACCGTAAACCGTTTCGGTCGGAAACGCCACAATTCCGCCGCGCTTTATAAACTCGGCGGCTTCGGTCGGAGATTTGGTCAAAATCGTTTTCATCAGAGAAATTTTCCCGCAAAGGAGCGAAGAACGCAAAGAAGAATAATGCAAAATGGAAAACGGCGAATGGAAAACTTTAATGCTTGTATCTACCGTTTTCCATTTTCCGTTTTCCATTTCTTCCCGCTTTTGCGTTAAAATTTTCTTAATGACACTAGAAGAAAAACTTAAAAATCTGCCTCTCTCGCCCGGCGTTTACATTCACAAAAACTCGGACGGCAAAATCATCTATGTCGGAAAGGCGAAAAACTTAAAAAATCGCGTTCGCTCATATTTTCAATCGGGACGCGGACACGACCGAAAAACGCGCGAATTAGTTAAACGCATCACCGATTTTGAATTTATCGTTGTTGATAATGAAGTCGAGGCTCTCGTTTTAGAATCTAATCTCATCAAAAAACACAAGCCGCGTTTCAATGTTTTATTAAAAGACGACAAGCAATATCCACATTTGAAAATGACGAACGAGCCGTTTCCGAAAGTCGTTATTACGAGAAAAATTCTGCGCGACGGCGCATCGTATTACGGACCTTTTTTGCCCGCGAGTTTAGCCAGAAAAACTCTGGATTTAATAAATCGCACATTTCAGATGCGAACGTGCGACATCGAAATTGACGGAAAATTGCCGCGTCCGTGTCTCGAATATCATTTAAAACGCTGTCTCGCGCCGTGCGTCAAAGAGCTTTGCAAACCCGATGAATACAGACAGGCGACGAGCGACGTAAAACTTCTTCTCGAAGGGAAAAATAAAGAATTAGCGGACGATTTGGAAAAAAGAATGTGGCATTTTTCCGAAAGCGGCAACTACGAACTCGCTGCTAAATTCCGCGATTTACGCAAAACAGTTGCCGCCTTAGCAGAACAGCAGAAAATGGCGTTGACCGCCGAACGCGACGTTGATATTTTGGGCTTTTATCAAGAAGGAGTACGACTCGCGCTCCAACTTTTCACGATGCGCGAAGGCAAAATCGTCGGACGGCGCGAATTTTTCTGGGAAGATTTGGACGCCGAAAATTTCAACGCTTCGGAATTTTTGAGCGAAGTTTTAGCGCAGTATTATTCGACCGATTACGTGCCGCTCGAAATTCACGTTCCCGTTGATTTTGAAGACCGCGAAATTTTAGAAAAGGTTTTGACTAAAAGACGCGGGCGCAGAGTTCATATTTTTGAACCGAAACGCGGACAGAAACGCGAATTGATTACACTCGTCGAAAACAATGCGAAAATCGCTTTTGAACAACGCTTCCGAATTTTAAAACCGGACACGCAAAAGGTTTTGGAAGATTTGCAGGAAATTCTCGAACTTCCCTATTTCCCTGAACGCATTGAATCTTTCGACATTTCCAACATCTCCGGCGCGGAAAACGTCGCCGGAATTGTCGTTTACGAAAACGGCAAACCGAACCGCGCCGAATATCGCCGCTTCATCATCAAAACGGTTGAAGGCGCAAACGATTTCGCCTCGATGAACGAAGCCGTTTTTCGTCGCTATCGCCGAATATTGAACGAAGAAAAACCGCTTCCGCAATTGATTTTCATAGACGGCGGCAAAGGTCAGATTTCCGCTGCGGCAGCAGCAATGCAAACGCTCGATTTAGAAGCGATTACGATTGTCGGACTCGTCAAACCGCCGAAACGACACAACGAAATCTCGCATCTTTTGCGCTTCGGCTACGAAGATAAACCGATTTATTTTGAAACGAATTCACCAGCATTTCGCCTCGTCCAGCAAATCCGCGACGAAACGCACAAAACGGCAATTCAGTTTCACCGCAAACGCCGCGAGACACGCGATTTTACGTCGGATTTATCGGCAATCGCGGGTGTCGGCGAGAAAAGAAAGCTGCGCCTTTTGCGAAACTTCGGCTCGATTGAAAGAATTGCGAAGGCATCTGTTGAGGAACTTGCGCCGTTTGTCGGTGCAAAAACGGCGCGTGAAGTTTTTGAGCATTTTGAGAAGCAAAGAAAGTTTGCACAACGGTAAAATTAAGGCTCGTCGCATTCGACGGTTCTGGTTCGCTTAAACAGTTTTTTGAATTCTCTTTCGTTTTTCTCGGGACTATCCTCGCGGTCAATCAGCGCGTTTGCGCAGTTCCACCAACCGAACGTCATTACTTCGACTTGCGCGTATTGAAATTTTTCGGGCGAATTCAGCTCTTCCTCAAATTCTTTTTTGACACGCTCCGGGGCGCTATGTCCTTCCTGAATTTTCTCGTTAACCTCGCGCCAGACGGCGAGCAAATCGTCGCCGCCGTTGGCGAGCGGAGAAGCATATTTCCGCACGCACGCATCGGCAAATGTTATGTCTCTCAGACGCGCTGGATTTGCGTAACCGAGTATTGTCGCCCGCGAGAGTTGATAAACTTGTTCCAATTCTTTCAATTGTTTTTGTCTCAGCGTTTCCCAGTATTTGATTTTGACAATATTGAGCTGTTTCAGAGCGTTAACCCGCACTTCATATTCCTTATCGAGCGTGGCGACGTTTAATTTTTCGATGTCCGCGTATTTAAACAGCACGGCGTTAATCGTGTTCGGAAAAAAATCCAGATGAAACAATTT
>MWVV01000229.1_pt1 | contig 20350 bp, 19 predicted proteins | sample 1047281 | NCBI WGS metagenome assembly MWVV01 (sample SAMN06349986, study PRJNA376086) | soil metagenome | isolation source: PT-2 sample Antarctic (ecotone) soil | place: Antarctica | collected 2015-01-13 | reverse complement strand
AAACGCTGGCTTCTATAAGCTCGTTCGTCGAGCGGCGCGTCGACGAATTTTTGTCGCAGAGAGTATCACACGTAGTTGACGAAGAAGCGTTTGACAAGATTCTCAGCTTTTTAGAATCACGCGTTCACTCAATCGTCAAGCAGAAAGTTTTAGAGCAAAAGGTGCGCGAATTCGTCAGCCGCCGCGTCGAAGATTTGGCGCACACGCAAACCTCTCTTGGGGAAATGTTCACCGGCGACGCCGTTTTACTTTTAAAGGAACGCGCCGCCGAGCAGATAAATCCGATTGTTCATCAAATCGCCGAAATCGCCACCGCCGAGCGGACGCGCAGCCAAATCGGCGCGCTGATAAAACGCGAAGTACAGAATTATTATGAAAATCTGGCGTTTATAAAAAAAATGTTTGTCTCGCGCGAAAATCTGCTGCGCGAAGTCGATGATTTGGTAAACGAAAGTCTGCCGAAACGAATTGAGGAAACTTTGCGCGGCGATTTTTTCGCCGACGAAGCGAGAAATTTTATAAATACGGCAATCGACAACGCGATGTCGCGCCCGCTGCCGGAAGTCATCGGCACAATCGCGCCGGAAAAACTGGAGATGTTCAAGGCGCAAATCTCGAAAAACGTTCTGGCGCTCTTGCAGGGCGAAGAAATGACGACACAGCTTTCGGCTTATTTAAGCGACACGCTTTATAAAATTCGCCCGCACAGCATCGACGCGATTTTGCAGACGGTTCATCCACAGGCTGAAGAAAAATTGAAAAATATGCTGTCGAAAGGTTTGGTCGGCGTTTTGACGCGCGACGAAACGTCGAATATCGTCAACACGGTTTTGTCCCGACAAATCGAACGCCTGCTCGCCACGCCAATCGGCAGGCTTTCCGAACACGTTTCCGAAGAACAGTTTCTGATCGTCGGAAAAAATCTGACGGAAACAATCATTTCCGCCGCGCGAGAAAAACTGCCGCAGGTCATACAGGATTTCGATTTGGGCGGCGTCGTGCGCGAGAAAATCAATAATTATCCGGTCGAAAAACTCGAAAATCTAGTGCTTTCGGTCGCCAAGGAACATCTTCGCAAAATCGAGCTTTTCGGCGCGCTGTTCGGTTTTATCATCGGCGTCGTGCAGGTTTTTCTGTCTTACTGGGCGTTCACTAAATAAGAGGTCCACGAAATTAATATGAAACAAGCGAGAATTTTGCTCGTTAGTTTTTTTAAGTTTTGGTAAATAAATTTTTGGGGGAAAAACTATGAAAAAATTCAGTTTAATGGTTTTCGCGTCGGTTTTGGCATTCGGTTTGATTTTCGTAAATGCCTGCGGCTTTGCCGGTTTCAATAATTTCAACAACGGCATACAAGGTTCGGGAACGGCAAAAAGCGAAACGAGAAATGTTTCCGGTTTCAGCAAAATCGACGCCGGCGGCGCGATTCACATGGAAATTTCAAGCGGAAAGGACTTTGCCGTTACGCTTGAAGCCGACGATAATCTGCTCGAACACATTAAAACCGATGTGAGCGGCGACACTTTGAAAATCTACACGCAAGACCGCATTTCTCCGAAAACAAACATCAACATCAAAATTTCGATGCCGGAATTAAAAGGCTTAGACGTTTCGGGCGCATCGAGCGCGAACGTTTCAAACGCAAAAACCGAAACGCTCGAACTCGAAGCAAGCGGCGCGTCGAAAATAAAACTTGACGGCGAGGCTATAACTTTCAAATCAAACGCCAGCGGCGCAAGCAGAATCGATGCGGAAAACCTGCGAGTAGAAAACGCGGAAGTCGAAGCCAGCGGCGCGAGCAGCACAACCGTTTCGCCAAGCGGCGAGCTGAAAGCGAACGCTTCGGGCGCAAGCAACATTTATTACACGGGCGAGCCGAAAAACGTCGTCAAAAACGCTTCGGGCGCAAGCTCGGTTAAGAAAAAATAAACTTAATGGAAAATGGAGAATTTAAGAGTAATTTTCCATTTTCCGTTAGTTTAAGTTTCTACCGCTTTTGTTTGTATTCCGATCAAAATGCTTTGTGTGTCGAGTCCGACTGCATAAATGTCGATTTGAATTTTTCCGATTTTGAAAACCTTTAAATCTTTCAAGTTCTTCTCAAGCAAACTTTTTAAGTCCGCAAATTTCAGCGCCGTCGCCTTTTCTTCCTCACCGAACCAACCTTGATTATCACTTAACTGCCCGAAAAATTCCGAAAAATCTCTTTCTTCAATTGCCGCGTTAGGCGCGCTTTTCGTTTGGGACAAAACTTCCGTTGCAGTAACGGCTGCGGCTTTTTGTCCCGTAAACGGTAAAATTCTAGCGTCAGTCTCGCTCATATAACACAAACCATCGGTTAAATTCTCTATTTGCGCGAGAAATTCTTCCGTTTTTGAATTTACATCCTTATTCAAATTCATTTTTTTAGACTTTTTTATTTTCTTTTTTACTTTTTTCATTGTTTCGAGGCTCGTTTCCGACGCTTTTGGCAAGTCTAACACAAAGAAAATTCCTGCCAAGTGTATGACGTAAAAGGGCTTTATCAGACAGGAAAAAATAATTTTATTTGGCTGTGGATTTCTCTTGCAATATTAATTCTTTTTTGTTAATCTTTGACCCGTTTCCCAAGAATTTAAATCTTGTAAGTTATTGAAAACAAAACACTTAAGGTGATAGCTTAAGTTTTAAGCAACTTTCCACAAGCCTGTGGAAAAACTTGTGGAAAACTTTTGCTTTACAGTTTTCAAAACCTAAAAAGCTGATGTCTTATAAGGGTTTGTAAAGATTAAACGACGGAAAACTTTGAGACAGTTTTGACGGAAAATTTTCTCAAATTCTGCTTAAAGGTTTTACTAAAGATTTAATAAAAAATCGTGGAGAGAAACTTATGAATATAACAGTAGAAAACAAAAATGTTTGGAGCAATATTCTCCAATCGGTGGAAAAGCGTCTGAATAAACAAATTTTCGATGCATGGTTTCGCCCGATTCAGTTTGACGGCTGCGACGAGCAGGATAAAATTCTGCATTTGCGTGCAAGTCAGGTAAACAAGGATTGGGTCAGCAGTTATTATTCAGAAGTACTAACGCAAACGCTCAAAGAATTAAACTTAACTAATTACAGCGTCGATTGGGAAATTGAAGAATCCGAAATTGGTGCGGAGGATTTTGCTGCGAATAATGATGAGGACGACGAATTTTTCTTTGAAAAACAAAAAACCATTGTCAGCCAGCAAAACGCTTTTAATTTTTTGGACAAGCCGAAAACCGAAATTTTACCGAAAAGCAGTTCGACAAATTTTGTTGACATCGAACCGATTGAAAATTCCCTAAATATAAAATATACATTTCCGACCTTCGTCGTCGGCTCTTGTAACCAGTTCGCACATGCCGCGGCACTGGCGGTCGCCGAATCGCCGGGCAAAACTTATAATCCGATGTACATTTACGGCGGTGTCGGGCTTGGCAAAACGCATTTAATGCACGCCGCCGGACACGCCATCAAGGAAAGAAACCGGCATTTGCGCGTCGCATATATTTCCGCCGAAAAGTTTATGAACGAGTTGATAAACGCGATTCGTTACGATAAGACGCAGACTTTCCGCGAAAAATACCGCTCGATTGACGTGCTTTTAATGGACGACGTGCAGTTTATGGCGGGAAAAGAGCGCACACAAGAGGAATTTTTCCATACTTTTAACGCGCTTCATAATGACCAAAAACAAATCGTCATCACTTCGGATTGTCCACCGCGCGAGATTCCTACGTTAGAAGAACGCCTGCATTCGCGTTTTGAATGGGGCTTAATTGCCGACATAGAGCCGCCGGATTTGGAAACCAAAGTCGCAATTCTTAAACGCAAAGCCGATTTGGATGGCGTCAGTCTGCCCGACGAAATCGCGTTTTTTATCGCCAGCAAAGTTAAAAGCAACATCCGCGAGCTTGAAGGTTCGCTTGTTCGCCTTGTTGCGATTTCATCTTTGCGCGGCGTGCCGATTTCAAAAATGCTCGCGCAGGACGCGATGCGAACGATTATCGACAACGAACAAACCGAAGGCTTAACGATGGATAGGATTTCAAAAACCGTTGCTGCACAGTATAAATTGTCGGTTGATGAGTTGAAATCAAAAAACAACGCTCGTCAGATTGCCGTCCCACGACAGGTTGCGATGTATCTTTGCAAAAGATTGACGAAACATAGTTTTCCCGAAATCGGGCGCGATTTTGGAGGAAAACATCATACAACAGTTATGCACTCGGTCGAGAAAATTGACGCCTTAATTAAGGATGATAAAAATTTCCACAGGGTAGTCAGCGAGCTAATAGACAATCTTTGCAACTAATTAAAATTATTTTAACGCTTTTTTAACAGGAGATTTCCACAGCGTAAAATTTATCGTAATGAGATATTTTGTTTGTTTGCAGGTATTTAAAAAAAGATTTCCACATTTCCACAAGTTGAATGAAAAATTTGCCTGTGGAAAAGTAAATAACTATGAATCTGTCGAAAATTTCCACAGATAAAATTTTTATCCACAGGTTTTCCACAAGGGCTGTGGAAGTATAATTGTTGTGAGGATAGTAGGTTAAGTCGGTTTTCCACATTTCCACAGTCCCTACTACTACTACTAGATAAATATTAAGGTTTTAAATTAGTTTAAATAGTAAAAGGGGCGGGCAAATAAAAGTAAAAGTTAAGGTATAATCAGGAAAAATTCAGGAGTAGAAGAAATGGAATTTGTAATCAAGCAGAGCGCGTTAAAAGACGAACTCGGATTCGTGCAAGGTATCGTCGAAAAGAAAAGCACGATTCCGGTTTTGTCGAATATCTTAATCGAATCGGTCGGCGAGAATACAATACGCATCGTCGGAACGGATTTGGACGTTACGATTCGCTGCGAAGCCGAAGCCGACATAAAAAAAGCCGGTTCGATGTGCATACAGGCGCGCAAGCTGTTCGACATCGTTCGCCTACTGCCGGACGCCGACGTGCATTTTACCAAAGAGGAAAACGATTGGGTAAAGTTAAAATGCGGCAAATCGAATTTTCGTCTGGCGGGCGTCAGCCGCGAGCAGTTTCCCGAAGTTCCGAGCTTCAAAAGCGCGCCGATGAAATTGTCCGCCGAGATTTTCAATCATTTTATCCACAACACGGCTTTCGCCATTACGAACGAGCAGTCGCGCTTTACCCTGTCGGGCGCAAAATTTATGATTGACGGCGCGAAGGCGCGGATGGTTACGACCGACGGGCATCGTCTCGCTTATATCGAAAAGCAATTGACCGGAAAAGGCGACGACGGCGCGACGATGGACGCGCTGATTCCGAAAAAGGCTTTGATGGAGCTGACGAAAATCGCGCGCGCTGACGCCGGTGAAGTAAGTTTCGGCGAAGACGAAAATCACATTTATTTTGAAGTTGGCGGCAGACTTCTGATTACGCGTAAATTGTCGGGCAGCTTTCCGAATTACGAAATGGTTATCCCGAAAGACAACGACAAAACCGCCGTTTTTGACGCCGAAGCTATGAAAAACGCCATTCGCCGCGTCTCTTTGATGGCGGACGAGCGCACACGCTCGGTGCGGATTACAATCAAGCCGAACGAAATCGAAATCGGCGCGCAAAGCTCCGAAGAAGGCGAAGCCGACGAGCGCATCGCCGCCGAATACGCGGGCGAAGAAGTAACCATCGGCTTTAATTCACAGTATTTGCAGGAATTTCTAAACGTCGTCGGTTCGGGCGAAACCGGTTCAGCCGAATCGGGCGAAACGCTCGAAAAGGAAACGGACGGCGACACCGTTCGCGTCAAAGAAAACGCCGGACGCCTGCGCATCGCGTTTGAATTCAAAGACGGCAACGCGCAAACCCAATTGAATATCGCAGGCGATAAGAATTACGATTACAAATACATCGTAATGCCGCTTAGGATATGATTTGAGCGGTTTTTCCGCTACCGACAAGTCGTGGGTCGCTGAGCGAAATAAAAAATCGTTTGTGAAGCTTGCGGCTTTTTTGTGTGAGAAGTTCGCCAAGAAGTTTTCCACCTATGGAAAATTCTGTGGAAATGTCTGGCGCTTTTAAGGATTTTACTCCAATCATAAATATAAAATTCTTGCAATTAATAAAATCTCTTTATCAAATAGCTCTTTACAATATAAAGTTCTTGACAACAACTATCTGTTCGTTGTATATTCGCAAAATCGTATGACGAAAATTCAGGCAATAAAGACAAAACAAGATAGTGCCGACGAATTGCCGAGCTTGCACGGGCGCGCAATAGACAATTTGCGGTTTATCCGCGAAACGATGGAACGCTCGACGCATTTTACGGCTGTTCCCGGCTACGGCGGAATTTTTATGGGCTTGACGGCGCTGGGTGCGGCGTTTATCGCCAACCGGCAGCCGTTTGTTAAAGATTGGCTGACGGTTTGGATAGTCGAAGCGCTTCTTGCGTTTGCCGTCGGTTTGTTTGCGATGTGGCAGAAATCGAAAATCGCGAAAATGCCTTTGAATTCCGTGCCGGCGAAAAAATTTGCGTCGAGTTTTCTGCCGCCGTTAATGTGCGCGCTCGTTATCACGCTCGGATTATGGCGGTCTGAACATTTTGAAGCGATGATTCCGATTTGGATTTTGCTTTACGGCGCGGCTGTCGTATGCGGCGGGTCTTTTTCCGTTAAAGCCGTTCCGGTTATGGGCTGGTGTTTTATCGCCCTCGGAACAGTTGCTTTCGTCGTTCCGGCGAGTTTCGGTAACTTGATTATGGCATTGAGCTTCGGCGTTTTACACGTCATTTTCGGAAGCATTATAGCAAGGAGATTCGGCGGCTGATGAGCAATAAAAACAGAGCGTTAAAGCTGGAGAATTCAGGCAGCGAAAAAACGCCGCTGCAATCTTTAAAAATCGAAAAGGCGGCGGAAAAAGTTTCTGGAGAACTCGATAAAGTTATTCACGAGCGAATGCGGCTGGGCATTATCAGCGCGCTGGCGGCGAATGAAACTTTGTCTTTTACCGATTTGAAAAATCTGCTCGGCACAACCGACGGAAACATCAGTGTTCACGCCCGACGGCTAGAAGAAGCCGGTTATTTAACGTGCGCCAAATCCTTCAAAAACCGCGTGCCGCTAACCGAATATAAAATTACTGACGAAGGAAAAAAAGCGCTCGCAAAGTATTTAAATCATATGGAAGCATTGATAAACGCGGTTAAAGGGAGGTGAAACGATGGGCGTTCTTCTATTGCTGATAACAATTGTCGGAGTGATTGCAGCCTTTATTTTACTATCGATTTCGATATTTACGAAAAAAAATTGGTTGAGAAAGTTTGTTCTCGGCACGGGTGCGGCTTGGTTTGTTTTTTACGCAATTTTACTGTTTGCAGCTTCGCTTTCCAGCCGTGAAAAAAACCTGTCGCTAAACGAACCGAAAGCCTTTTGCGGTTTTTACATCGATTGTCATCTTCACGCGGCAGTTTCGGAGGTCAGGAAAACGAAAAGGCTCGGTGAGAGGACGGCGAACGGTGAATTCTACATTGTAAAAGTCAGAGTTTCGAGCGACGCGAAGCGGGCGACGCTCGGTTTATTAACCGTCGATGCGCAAATAATCGACAATCAAAATCGTCGTTTCGAGCGCGATTTGCAAGCCGAAACACAGCTTGGCGAGCAGCAGCCGTTTGAGCGTCGAATTTTGCCCGTCAAAAGTTTTGAAAAGCAAATCGTTTTCGATTTGCCTAACGACGCCGAAAATCCGCGTCTCGACATCCGCGAAGGCTACGGCGTTGACCACGCAATCGAAGCAGTTTTAATCGGCGACGAGGACAGCGTTTTGCACAAGCGAAACTATTTTACGTTGGAGCAGCAATTACAAACGGCAGACGTAAGAAAATGAATTGTCAGACGGCAATCAGAGATTAAGTTTTGAGTTGTCAATAGTTTACGTGTAAAAATATAGAATCAAAAGACAATCGTTTTGATGATTAAATTTATATGAAAAAATTTGATGCGGTTATTGTTGGCACAGGTTTAGCCGGTTTGCAGTGTGCCAAACTGCTTTCACAAAACGGCGCGAAGATTCTGCTCGTCGACCGTAAAAACGATTTGACGAAAGGCGTTCACACGACCGGAATTTTTGTTCGTAAAACGCTGGAAGATTTCGATTTTCCTGCCGGAACGCTCGGAAAGGCGGTGAAAAACGTAACACTTTATTCGCCGAAATTGAAAACGATGAATTTAACGAGCGAAAAAGACGAATTTCGCGTCGGAAAAATGGGCAAACTTTACGAAAGTTTTTTACACGAATGCGTCCGTAACGGCGTCGAGTTTGCGAGCGGAACGCGATACGTCTCAATCGAAGTCAAGCAAGCCGGAAGCCTTGTCAAACTCGAGAAAAACGGTAAAAGTTTTGAAATTGAAACGAAAGTTTTAATCGGCGCCGACGGCGCGCGGTCGCGTGTCGCGAAGAATTTGAATTTAGACGAAAACAAAGAATGGATTGTCGGTTGCGAAGAAGTTTATAAATGCAATTTTACGATGGACGAACCGCGTCTGCATTGTTTTCTTAACGCAAAGCTCGCGCCCGGTTATCTGGCTTGGATTGCAAACGACGGCGAAGAAATTCACGTCGGCGTTGGCGGCTACGCGGAAAAATTCAATCCGCGCGAAGCGTTGAAGTGTTTTCGAGATAAAACGGCTGGCAAAATTGTTGACTTAAACGCGGCAGAACTTTTGGAAACGCGCGGCGGAAGAATTCCGGTCGGCGGAGTTCTTCGACGAATCGCCAACGAACACGGTTTGCTTGTCGGCGACGCGGCGGGCGCGGTTTCGCCGCTGACAGCCGGTGGTTTAGACCCGTGTTTGAGGCTTTCAAAACTTGCTGCGGAAATCGTCTTGAAAAGATTAGAAACCGAAAACCCGCAAGTTTTGCTCGACTATTCGGGCGAGCTTTTCCGCGCCCGTTTCGTATCGCGCCTTTGGATGCGGCGCCTTATTGCGCTTGCCTCGAATCAAACGCTTTTGGAAATCGGTTTTAATCTGATGTGCAGAAAATGGGGCGAAAAATTCACCCGACACGTCTTTTTCGGACGCGGTTCGTTCCCTGACGTAAAAATTAAGGGCGCGAAAATCGAAAATATGCAAAATGCCGCAAATTTATAATCAAATTTCTTGCCTCTTTCGACCGTTTTGAATTAGCATTTGTAATATGCTTTTTTCAAATTCCAATGACTGTGTTTTGTTGCTCGTCGAAATGCACAAAACGCTTTTATTTATCGTATCTTTGACGCTTTTTTTCGTTGCGTCGGTCGGAGCGCAAAGCGAGTCGGCAAATGTTCCGAAAGATTGGCTGACATTGGCTGAAAAAACCGATTATAAAAAAACTCCGCGCTACGGCGAAACAATCGCCTTCAGCCGAAAACTCGACGCCGCATCGGATTTAATTTCCTATAAAAATTTCGGCAAAAGCGGCGAAGGCAGAGATTTGCCGCTTTTAATCGCCGCTGCCGATAAAGCTTTTACGCCCGCCGTTGCGCATAAACAGGGCAAGGCTGTCGTTTTCATCCAAGCCTGTATCCACGCCGGGGAATCGGACGGAAAAGACGCAGGATTAGCTCTCCTGCGCGATATTGCGATTACAAAAACGCGCGTCGAATTGCTCGAAGGCGTAGTTATCATTTTTGTCCCAATTTATAACGTTGACGGACACGAAATTTTCAGTTCGTATAATCGAATAAATCAAAACGGTCCTGATGAAACGGGCTTCCGCGCGACTTCCACAAACCTCAATCTTAACCGTGATTATATGAAAGCCGACGCGCCCGAGACACGCGCTTGGCTCGCGCTCTGGAATCATTGGAAACCCGATTTTTTTATCGATTGCCACGTTACTGACGGAGCCGATTTTCAATACAACTTGACTTATGAATACGCCCATTTCGCGGAGGTTTCGCCGTTTATAAAAAATTGGATGGACGTCCATTTCGACGGCAGAGTTGTTCCGAAAGTAGAAAAAGAAGGCAATCTTTTAACGCACTATTTAGAGTTTAACGGTCGCGACGTTTCAAAGGGCATCGCTTCGTTTATAGCAACTCCGCGCTTTGCCACAGGTTATGCACCGCTCAGAAACCGCGCCGGTTTACTCATTGAAACCCATATGCTGAAGCCTTATAAGTCCCGTGTTCGCGGAACTTACGACGTATTGCGTTATACTGTCGAGGAAGTTGGCAGAAACAAAGCAAGTCTTTTTGAAGCAAATAAAAAATCTGTCCAAGAAACCATCGAACGCGGGGAAACTTACAATTCTGGGCGAAATTTCCCGCTCAGACTGGAAATTACCGGAAACTCAAAACCTTTTAATTTCAAAGGGGTGGAATTTACCCTGAAAGACAGCGCCGTTTCAGGCGCAAAACAAATAGTTTACGGAACTGAGCCACTCAATATTAACATTCCAAAATTTGACGAAGCGAAAATTACAGTCGCTGTTGCGCCGCCGCTTTATTATATAATTCCGTCGCAGTGGAAAGACGCCATCAGCATTTTACAGTCGCACGGTGTAAGGTATCAAAAACTCAAGAAACCTTTAACAATCGAAGTCGAAAGTTATCGCTTGACCGAACCAAAGTGGTCGCCGAACTCGTTTGAAGGTCGCATAACAATGGCTTTTAAAGCAAATCCAATTCGAGAAACGCGGACTTTTCCGTCAAATTCTATAATTATTCCGCTAGCGCAGGAATCGGCAAACGTGGCTATTCATCTGCTCGAGCCAAATTCACCCGATTCATTTGCTTTTTGGGGATTTTTTAACGCTATTTTCGAGCAGAAGGAATATGCCGAATCGTATGTTTTAGAAAAACTGGCTAGTGAAATGCTTGATAAAAACGAAAATTTGCGAATGGAATTTGAAGAAAAACTCAAAGATGAAAATTTTGCTAAAAGCCCGTCGGCACGTTTGAGATTTTTTTATGACCGTTCGCCTTATTACGATAAACGTATAGGTCTTTATCCTGTCGGCAGAATCGTCAATAAATTTATTATCGAATAATAAAGCTACCTTAAAAATGAGAGACGAAAATCATAAATTGCGCGCAATTTATTGCGCAATTTTTCTCTGTCTTACTCTTTCAATTAAACAATTAAACTTTAAAATTTTTTATATAATTTAATACCGCAAAATTGTTTCATTCATTTGTATTTACTGGCTAAATCAAACTTATTTTTATATTATGGAAATATACTTTTATAAAGCGTTTCGGTTATTAAAAAATTAGTATTCAGAATAATTTTATGATTTTCGATGAAAACTTTGACGTGATTGTCATCGGCGCCGGTCATGCGGGCTGCGAAGCGGCTTCAGCTTCGGCGCGTCTTGGTTCAAACACGGCACTGGTAACAATAAATTTAGATTTAATCGGTCAAATGTCCTGCAATCCCGCTATAGGCGGCATTGCCAAAGGTCATATCGTTCGAGAAATTGACGCGCTCGGAGGAATTATGGGACGCGTTATTGATCGGACGGGCATTCAGTTTAGATTGTTAAACCGCTCACGCGGTCCAGCCGTCCAATCGCCGCGCGCGCAGGCTGACCGCTCGCTTTACCGAACAGAAATGCGGCGTATGCTGGAGGAAACTTCTCTCTTGCATCTTAGACAAGGCTTGGTTGTTGATTTAATCGTCGAGAAAAATTCGATTGTCGGCGTCGAATTGCAAGATACTAGAAAACTTGGTGCAAAGGCTGTTATCATTTCAGCCGGAACTTTTTTAAATGGAACTATTCACGCCGGCAAAAAATCTTTTTCCGCCGGACGCTCTGGCGAGCCTGCTTCAATAGAATTAGCCGATGCGCTTAAAAAATACGGTTTCCCTGTTGGTCGTCTCAAAACCGGAACTCCACCACGTCTCGACGCTAGAACTATTGATTGGGATGCTTTTGAAGCGCAGCCTGCTGATGAAAAACCGGTTGCCTTTTCTTTTGCGACAGAAAAAATTGAACAGCCGCAAATCACCTGTCATATTGGCTTCACGAACGAAGATTTACACAATGAAATCCGACGAAATTTACATTTGTCGCCGCTTTATTCGGGTAAAATAAAAGGCATCGGACCGCGCTATTGTCCTTCAATCGAAGACAAAGTAGTTAAATTTGCCGATAAAAACCGCCATCAACTTTTTCTTGAACCCGAAGGACATGACACTAATGAAGTTTACTTAAACGGTTTTTCTACTTCATTGCCGGCTGAATTACAGCAAAATTTATTAAAATTAATTGATGGATTTAAGGACGTTAAAATCATACGTCCCGGTTATGCCATCGAATACGACTTTGTTGACCCGCGAGAGCTTCGACCAACTATGGAGACATCGCGTATAAAAGGTCTTTTCTTAGCCGGACAGATAAACGGGACAACAGGTTATGAAGAAGCTGCCTGTCAAGGTTTGATGGCTGGTATTAATGCCGCTCTTTTAACGCAGAAGCGTGAATCGGTCCAATTAACGCGAAACAGTTCTTATATCGGAGTTTTAATCGATGACCTTATTCGCCACGGCGTGGACGAACCGTATCGGATTTTTACATCACGCGCCGAAGCGCGTCTTACTTTACGACACGATAATGCCGATCAAAGATTAATGCCTTTCGCAAAAAAATTAGGACTTTTATTTGACGCCGACGCGCAAAAATTCGACGCAAAACTCCACCGCATAAGTCGTCTAAAAAGTGTTTTAGATAATACGCGCTATAAACGTTCGGATACAGAATACGCATCCATTTCACAATTATTAAATGTAGAAGATTTGGGCGATTCGATTACACTTTCTCAACTATCAAAGCGACAAAATGTTTCTTCCGAATTGATTTTCAAATTATTACCTGAAATCGTTAAAAAGGAATCTACCATTTCAGATTTAGAAACCGCTCTCGCCGATATTTTATATAAGGGTTATGAACAATCGCAAAATAATGCGAACGAACGCGTAAATAATAACGACAACCTTAGAGTTACGGATAACATTGACTTTAAACTTATCAAAGGTCTTTCTTCAGAAATGTTGGAACGTCTTGAGCGTGCCAATCCTCGAACTTTCGCTGATATACGAAACATTCCGGGTTTGACGCCTTCCGCCGTTTCCGCCCTACTGGTTTTTCTTAGCTCGCCAGTTCAAAATAAAAAATTAAATGTAGGACGTGCCACCTCAGAAATGCCCTAAGAAATATCTATGTGGCACGTCCTACATTTATAGGATTCGTGTATAATGGATGAAATCTAAAAACAACCGGTTTCAAACAAATATGGGAAAAATAATAGCCGTAGCGAATCAAAAGGGCGGTGTCGGAAAAACCACAACATCAATCAACTTGGCTGCAAGTTTAGCTGTAGAAGAAAAAAAAGTGCTGTTAATCGATGCAGACCCGCAGGGAAATGCCACATCAGGAGCGGGGATACCACGTCTTGCGTCGAGAAAAACGCTCTATAATGTTTTACTGATGGATGAAGATTTGGAAAATGCAATTTTATCAACTGATTTACCAATGTTATTCGTTCTACCAGCGGATAAAAACTTATTCGGAGCGGAAATCGAATTAATAGATACCAAAAAAAGAGAATACAAGCTAAAAGAATTATTGAGTAAAATAAAAAATAAATACGATTTTATAATTATTGATTGCCCGCCGTCATTGGGTTTGCTAACGTTAAACGCATTAACGGCTGCTAATTCACTTCTTATACCGATACAATGTGAATACTTTGCATTAGAAGGTGTAACCGAGCTGTTTGATACTTTAGCAAGGGTAAGAAGAAGTCTTAACCCTCAATTGATTATTGAGGGATTGCTGTTGACGATGTATGACGAAAGAACAAATTTATCTGCCGCCGTCGCGCAAGATTTAAGGGAATTTTATGGCTCACAAGTATTAAAAACAGTTATTCCCCGAAATGTGCGGCTGGCGGAAGCGCCAAGTTATGGAAAACCAATTGTCTTATATGATATTCGGTCGAAGGGTGCAGAAAGCTATATGCAATTGGCAAAGGAGATATTAAACAATGAGTAGAAAAGTTTTGGGACGCGGCATAAATGCATTATTAAATAACGAGGACAACAATAACAGAAATGGCGAACTATTAGAAATAGATTTAGATTTAATAGAGCCGAATTCGGAACAGCCGAGAACAAACTTTTCCGAAGAAAGCCTGGATAATTTAGCGCAATCTATAAGGGCTAATGGAATTGTGCAGCCAATTGTTGTTAGACAGCGCGGTTCAAGATTTGAGATAGTTGCCGGGGAGAGACGCTGGCGCGCTTCTCAAAAAATCGGTCTGCAAAAAATTCCGGCAGTCGTTAAAAGTATCGCAAATGAAAAGTTGTTAGAACTGGCTTTAATCGAAAACATACAACGACAGGAATTAAACGCGATTGAAGAAGCAAAAGCCTATAAAAATCTGATAGAAAAGGTGGGTTTAACGCAGGAAATGATAGCCGAGCGAGTGGGGAAAAACCGAACGGCGATTACGACATTTTTAAGACTGCTTAAATTGCCCGACGATATTCAAAAACTATTGGAAGAAGAAAAAATAACAGCCGGACATGCAAGAGCTTTGCTGATGAGCGAGGATAAAAATTTTCAAAGAAGTCTGGCAAAAAAAATAATCGAAATGTCGCTCTCGGTCAGGGAAACGGAAAAGGCGATAAAACGGTTTGGCAAGGAAGATACGCTAAAAACTGACAGAAAAAAAATGGCAGGGCAGAAAGACGCAAACGTAAAATCTGCCGAAACCAAACTTCGCAGGCAATTAGGCACACAAGTTCAAATTTTACCGGACGGAAAGGGAACGGGGGGGAAAATCGAAATAGAGTATTACAGTAACTCGGATTTAGAGAGAATATATCAGGTTTTAATGAGTAAAAAGCAATAGACATAAATATATGAAAGAAAAAAGATTAACCGAAATGGTTTCAAGTGCGGGTTGAGTGGCGAAATTAGCTCCGCGCGACCTTGCTCAAGTTTTGAGCAAATTACCAAGTCAGAATTTTACGGAAAATGTTTTAGTCGGATTTGATACAGCCGATGATGCGGGAGTATTGCGTTTAAACGACGAAATCGCTTTGGTGCAGACAGTTGATTTTTTTACGCCGATTGCGGATGAATCTGAAACATACGGAAGAATCGCCGCCGTAAATTCTCTGAATGATATTTATGCAATGGGAGGAACTCCGATTTCGGCTCTATCGATAGTTTGTTATCCGCAGAAAGGCGATTGGAATGTTTTGGGTGAAATAATGCTTGGCGGGCAGAAGGCGTTAAACGAAGAAAAAGTAGTGGTTTTGGGCGGTCATTCGATAGATGACCAAGAAATGAAATTTGGGTATGCCGTTACGGGTGTGGTGAATCCAAAAGAAGTTATAAAAAATTCGACTGCAAATGAGGGCGATATTTTGATTTTGACAAAGCCGATTGGCACGGGTGTTATTAGCACTGCTATTAAATTTCAAAAAGCCAGTAAGTTAACAGTAAAAGCGGCATTAAAAACAATGACGACTTCCGCCGCCAGCGCGTCTAAAGCAATGCGAAATGCTAAAGCGAATGCTTGCACGGATATAACCGGCTTCGGGCTTCTCGGACACGCTTATGAAATGGCAAAAGCGAGCAATGCAACATTTACGATAGAATCAAAAGCTGTGCCGCTTCTGCCTGACGTATTAAATTTAATTGAAAATAAAATGTTGACGCGCGGAGATAAAAACAACCGCGAATACGTTGGCGAAACGGTAAAGTTTGAGAAAAGCGTAACTAAAGAAATGCAAAGCGCCTTTTTCGACCCGCAAACAGCGGGCGGTTTATTGGTAAGTGTAGATGAAAAGGGCGCGGAGAAAATGTTGAAAGAGGTTGAAGGTGCGATAGCCATCGGCAGAGTTGAAAAATATAAAAATATTTTGATACGAGTCGAGTAGAAAAATTTAGCCGGCAAACGTTTGTAAATTCGGAAGCTGTTTTTAGGAAGTAAAAGAAAATGTTTTATTTATTTATCTTTGAATCAATCGGAACTTCGGAGCTTATGCTTATCGGTCTTGTCGCCTTGATAGTGTTCGGACCGCGAAAATTGCCGGAGCTGGCGCGCACGTTCGGCAAAACAATGACGGAATTTCGACGCTCTACAGATGAATTTAAGAGAACTTGGCAGCAAGAAGTAGATTTAGAAGAAGACACAAGGGGTTCTTCAAAGATTGGCGATTTGCAGACGCAAAACATATCGGAAAATTCAATCAGCCGCACCGATTTACAAGCTCCGTCAACGAACGAAGAAATTTACAAATCGCAACAACCTGAAATAAGAGAAATAGACAAAACAGTTTTTGATGAAAATATAGAAGCCGAGAAAATAGAGAAGTCGAAACAATCTGAGATAGCCGGTAATTTTATCGCAAAACGTGACTGGTTGTAAATTGATGAAAAGACGGAAACCTGTCTATTTCCGTATATGAAAAAAGAAGAAACAAGTCAAAAGGAGAAACATCTCGGTGGTCAAATGTCTTTTCTGGAACATCTTGACGAGTTTCGCCGTCGGCTTGTAAACTCTGTAATAATTATAGTTATAGCGTTTTTTTTGTGCTGGTTTGTTTCAGATAAGATATATAATTTTCTGTCCGTCCCGATTCGGCAGGCGCTTTCCGAAGCTGAAAGACGCGACCTTCCGGTCGAAGGCTTAACGGGAAACGAAAAGGTTATGGCGCTCACTAGTTTAAGCGAAGGCGATACGGGACGTTACATATTTTCTCAATCCACGACTTTAGGTGCAGGCGTAGTCGCGCCGGGAACTTCGATTTCGGCAAAAGTAGCGAAAGATTTTACGGGAAAAATCGGGCTTTTCACCGAAGAGGCAATAATCACAAACAACGCCGTCGTTCCGAAAGGAATCCGGCTGCCTGTCGATATTGAAAATCCCGCCTCGGACAACGCCGACGCCAATGAAAAACTGATTGTAACGACGGCGGTCGAGCCGTTTACGCTTTACGTAACGGTTTCGTTATACACGGCAGTCGCGCTGTCGATACCGTTTCTTTTGTTGCAGATTTGGGGCTTTATTTCGCCCGCGCTCTACAAACACGAACGTTCATACGTTACGCCGTTCATCGGGCTTTCGTCCGTCTCTTTCGTCATCGGCGCGGCGTTCGCTTATTACGTTTTGTTTCCGCCGGCGGCGAAATATCTGCTCGGACTCGGCGAAGATTTTCGTTTATACCTCAAAGCGAGCGATTATCTGGATTTTATAATTTTGATAATGCTGGCAATGGGACTTATTTTCCAAATGCCCGCAATCACATACGTTTTATCGAGAATCGGGTTGGTTTCGGCAAAATTTTTGGTGAGCAATTGGAAGATTTCGCTCATCGTAATTTTAATTGTCGCGGCGGTTGTCTCACCGACCGCCGACCTACCAAATATGATGCTTTTCGCCGCACCGATGATTCTGCTTTACATTATCTCGATTTTCATCGCGTGGTTTTTCGGCAAGAAAAGACAGAAGGATGCGGAAATCGAAAATCTATGAAAATAAGCGGCTTAATTTTTTGCTATCCGCGGCAAAACTTTCAGTAGATTTTTAACTTGTTTAATGCCCTCTATTTCGTTGACAACCTGTAATGCTTTCACCATTTGGTGCGTCTTTGCAACCGTTCCTCTCAATGTAACAACATTGTTTTCAACATCAATGACAATAGTGGCGTCTCTGAAATCACTCGTTTTGGCTAAAGTCGCCTTTATCTTAAACCAAATCCATTTATCGTTTTCGCCTTGACCAATAACACTGCTCGACTCTTTCGCTTGTTTTGTTGAATCAATTTCGTATTTGCGTAATTGTCCGGCAATAGTTGTTTGCCCGCCACCGAAAATCTGATTGAGCATTTCTCCCAAACGATAACCGGCAAGCGCGATTTGTTCCTGTGCGATTTCAAACGCCATTTTTTTGTAGTTTTCCGAAGGCATCTCGCCGAATTTTAAGCTCGCAGGATAAAGTTTTGTCGAAGCGATTTGAAAGCCTTCCTGCTGCCAGCCGTCAAACTGCCCGATTTGCAAACGATTTCGCATTCGAGAAGACGGATATTTTTTCGTCATTTGCTGTGCGATTGCCGGTAAATAATCCGAATCGCAAGCGTCATTCACGCGCGGAATGTTGCGCCCGACAATCGAGTCCCAATACCAGTGCAGGCTAACGCGGTCGTTGCCGGTTGCGCCTTTCGGAGAAAGCATAAAAAGATTTCCGCCCTGGTCGCCTTTCGGGTCAAATTTTGTAACGCGCGCCGAAGCGTGCAGCGGCTGGTGAATGTCGCCGCCGAGATGCAGGACCCACGCGAGCGCAATCGCTTTGTCGGCGTCCGAGACGGAAGCATCGCGCAGCATTTTATCAAAAGCGAAAAGACGCTCAACGGCGTTTTCTTCATCTGATTTCAAATCGGTAACAATCTCGACTTTGCCTTTCGACTCGCGCCAAAATGTGTCGAGATAATGCCAAGTCCCGTGATGATATTTGGCGTAGCGATTTTTGAAATCCTTATTGCGCACAATGTCTGACCACGTGGATGCAATCATAAAAAGCTCGCGCTCACGCGTCGCCGCCGAGCGCGAATCCTGCATATAAAACACGCTCAAATCGGAATCTTCCGGCGCGCTAAGAAGAATTTTCGCCGCCGCCGCGCGCGCCTGCGGCGTCATTTGCTCCCACGCGATATAAGCGGTCAGCTTGTGTCCGGTGTCGTCCCACGCGCAAATGGACGCGGCGGAAATTACAAAAATTACGAGGAAAAGAAAGGTTTTTACAAGCTGAGTTTTTAACATTTATTTATTCTCCGAAATATAAAAATAATCTTAACTAAGATGTGATATTAAAGAAAGAGAGTAAAGAAAAATTCGTAAATTTTAGTTTCGATTTTCTTTTGAAAACCGTATTGGAACAAGCAAACTATTTGGAGAAAACAACATCATAGATGCCGCAAAAGGCTCGCGCAAACGCGACGGGAAAACAAAAATTTTTATCAAAATCAAGGGAAGTAATACAATGCAGGGAATTTTAGAACAGAACACAATAGCCGAATCCTTTATAAACCGAAACGGCAAAGTTTTCGGCGGCAAAATCGGATTTATCGGAACGCTTTTCGGCTGCTGGCACAAAAACATCAGCCGTCCTTTTACAATCGGAAACGCCTCGTATTGCGCTTGCCTCGATTGCGGCGCGCGCCGACAGTTTGACGCGGAAAATTTGAGAATGGTCGGCGTATTTCATTATCCGCCGACGGTTTCGCCAATCGAAAATGTAAATAACAATTAAGTTTTCCTACTGCTGAAATTTTCATTCTTCACAATTAGCGGAAGCGCGGTTTTTTATAAGCCGCGCTTTTCTGATGGAAAAAATACACTGAAGTTTTTACGAGTTAAAAGAGCGTTTGGAAAAATAGACAACTCGTTTCTTAAAAATATTTTCAAAAAACTTTTCCGATTACGAGCGCCGAGTTTTTCGAGCCGAAGCCGATGCAGTTGCACAAAACCGTTTCCACATCCGCATTTTCGCGCGCGATGTTCGGCGTGTAATCCAAATCGCACGCTTCGTCCGGCGCGTCTAGATTTATCGTGGGCGCAATGATGTTTTCACACAAAGCAAGCAGCGTAGCGCCGACGCCCGCCGCGCCGGACGCGCCCTGCGGATGTCCTATTTGCGATTTTGTCCCTGACATCGGAATTTTATAAGCCGTTGCGCCGAAAGCGTTTTTGACCGCCTGCGTTTCGATTCGGTCATTTAACTGCGTTGAAGTTCCGTGCAGATTTACATAATCGATTTGTTCGGGTGAAACATTTGCATCCTGCATCGCAAGCTGCATCGCGCGCGCCGGCTCGTTGCCGTTTTCTTCGAGCCGGACGCGGTGATATGCGTCGCAGGTTGAGCCATAGCCTTTTATTTCCGCGTAAATTTTCGCACCGCGCTTTTTCGCGCCGTCCAAACTTTCAAGCACGAAAATCCACGCGCCTTCGCCTAAAACAATTCCCGAACGATTTTTTGAAAACGGACGCGAAGCACGCCTTGGCTCATCATTCCATTCGTCGGTTAAAACCGTCATCAAATTAAAGCCTTCGAGAATGCCGCGCGCAATCGGCGCATCAACGCCGCCCGAAAGCATAAAATCCTGACGCCCAAGCGCGATGTGCTGTGCCGCGTAAGCTATTGCGTCGGTTGAACTTGTGCAGCCGGTCGAGATGACGTGCGAAAGTCCGTGCAGTGTTATTGGTCAAGGCGAAAACGATAAATGGATTTGGTTTAAGATAAAGGCGACTTTAGCCAAAACGAGTGATTTCAGAGACGCCACTATTGTCATTGATGTTGAAAACAATGTTGTTACAT
>MWVV01000228.1_pt1 | contig 20358 bp, 17 predicted proteins | sample 1047281 | NCBI WGS metagenome assembly MWVV01 (sample SAMN06349986, study PRJNA376086) | soil metagenome | isolation source: PT-2 sample Antarctic (ecotone) soil | place: Antarctica | collected 2015-01-13 | reverse complement strand
GGATTTATACATTGCGCGCGGATGTTTGGCGCGCTGCGATTTGCAAAATTACGAAAATCGTTTGATGAATCAGCTCTCCGGCGGCGAACGGCAGCGCGTCGTTTTAGCCAGAGCTTTAGCGACGGAAGCAAAAATTCTGCTGCTTGATGAGCCGACGGCGAATTTGGATTTAGCGCATCAGGCAATGCTTTTTCGATTAATAAAAAAACGCTGCGAAAAAAAAGGAGCATCGGCGATTGTCATTACGCACGATTTAAATCTTGCATCGGAGTTTGCCGACGAAATTTTGCTTTTGAAAAACGGAAAGATTTTAGCTAAAGGAGCACCCGAAACAATTTTAACCGGCGAAAATCTGCAAACCGTTTTCGGCGTAAAGGTTTTGCTTGACGAAAGTCCGGCAAGTAAAAAAATGCGCGTGACAACCGTTTATTAATGATGAGTTTACTAACCGAGACAATCAAAAAAATCGAGTTTATCGACCAAAGTTGGCTTGAAAAAGCCGAAGCGCGACAGTTGAGTTTAACGAAGCCGCCGAAAAGTTTGGGGCGGCTTGAGGAAATCGCTAACCGTTTGTGTGCGATTCAGGAAAAACTCACGCCGTTGGTTGAAAATCGGCGAATCATCATTTGCGCGGCTGACCACGGCGTTTGCGCGGAAAACATAAGTCCTTATCCGAGTGCGGTGACGGCGCAGATGGTCATCAATTTCCTGAGTGGCGGCGCGGCAATCAACGCTTTTGCAAAAATTGCGAACGCGAAACTTTCCGTCGTTGACATCGGCGTAAAAAGCGCGATCCCGGCGCTTGAAAAGATATATGAAAATTCGTCGAATGTTCTGCATCGACGGCGCATCGCAGACGGCACGCGCAATTTTACGAAAGAGCCAGCGATGAGCGAAAGAGAGATGTTTGCCGCCATCGAAGTCGGCATAGAACTGGCTTTGGAGTCGAAAAGAAACGGCGAAACACTGCTTGGTTTAGGCGAAATGGGCATCGGCAACACAACGACGGCAAGCGCAATTTGTGCGGCTCTGACGCGCCTCGCGCCTGAAGAAACGACGGGACGCGGAACCGGCGCGGACGATGAAATGCTGACCCGGAAAATCGAAACGGTACGCTGCGCCTTAGCGGTTACTCAGCCGGATTCAGGTGACCCACTCGACGTTTTGCGCAAAATCGGCGGTTTTGAAATAGCGTGTCTGGTCGGCGTTTGCGTCGGCGCGGCAAGCGAAAAAATTGCGATCGTCACCGACGGATTTATCACTACGGCGGCGGCGGCGCTCGCCGTTAAATTATGTCCGCCAATCGCCGGTTACATTTTCGCTTCGCATCTGTCAGCGGAAAAGGGACATCATGCGCTGCTCGAATTAATCGATCAAAAACCGCTGTTTGATTTGGAAATGCGGCTCGGCGAAGGTACCGGCTCCGCTCTGGCAATGAATATTATTGCCGCGTCGGTCGCGGCTTTTTGCGAAATGGCGACTTTTGAAAAAGCCGGAATCAGCGAGAATAAACAAAGGGCGGCACGGTAGAAGAAGGAGAAAAATTGAAAAGATTCGTTGTCGCGATTTCGTTTTTAACCAGAATCCCGATTCCGCCGAATTTAATTTTTGAAGCGAAAGATGTCGGACGCGCGACGCTTGTTTTTCCACTCGTCGGAGCGTTGCTCGGTTTAATTCAAGTCTTATTTTTGAAAGCTTTTGAGTTTGGCGGATTTTTCCCGAACAGTTCTTTGAAAGTCGCCCTCGCCGCGATTTTACTCGTCATCGTCAGCGCGTTTTTAACCGGAGCGCTGCATTTTGACGGGTTGGCGGATATGTTTGACGGTTTCGGCGGCGGGCACGATAAAAAAAATATTTTGCGAATAATGCGCGATTCAGTCATCGGGACTTACGGCGCGACGGCTTTGTTTCTGTTAATTTTGCTTAAAGTGACGGCAATCGCGGCGTTGATTGAAACCGGAGAGGCGTGGAAATTTTTGATTGTCGCTCCTGTGTTCGGACGTTGGGCAACGGTTCCGCTCGGAAAATTTATGTCATACGCCCGCGCGTCAGGCGGACTCGGCGCGTCGGTCACGGATTTTGTCGGCTGGACAGAGCTCGTCGGCGCAAGCGTTTGCGCATTGATTTTTACATTTGCGCTTCTCGATTGGCGAAGTGCTGTTGTTTGCTGGTTGGTCGTAATTTTTCTGACCATTTTTAATGCGCGCCTATGCAAAAAAAAAATCGGCGGCGTGACGGGCGACACGATGGGCGCGAATACGGAAATTTGCGAAGCGGCAGTTTTGGCGGCAGCGGTTTTTCTGGCGCGATGAAAAATTTCAAAATGTTATTTTTAGTTTGTAACCGAAAAATTATGAATTTACCGGAAGGCGTAACTAATCGTATTGTTCTAGTGCGGCACGGCGAACTGTTGGAGACGGCGCGGGGACGTTGTTACGGACGGCTCGACGTTGGTTTGTCTGACAACGGCAGGGGGCAAATCGAAAAAGCTTGCGAGTTTTTACAGAACTTTGAGTTTTCCGCCGTTTACGCGAGTCCGCGCATTCGGGCGCGGGAGAGCGCACAGATAATTGCCGCGCAGAGCGAATTGTTTTACGAAACAAAAAATGATTTTGCCGAAATTGATTTTGGTGATTTTGAAAATTTGACTTATGAAGAAATTGAACAAAAATTTCCCGGAAGCTATCGGCAATGGATGGAAACGCCAACGAAAGTTGAATTTCCGAACGGTGAAAGTTTCGTTCGAATGCAGACCCGAGTTTTGCGGGCGGCAGCGGATTTGCGCGCCCGGTACACAGACGAAACCGTCCTCATTATCGCTCACGGCGGCGTAAACCGCATTATTCTGGCGCATTTTTTGCGGATGAATGACGAAGATATTTTTCGGCTTGAACAAAATTACGCGAGTGCGAGCGTAATCGATTTTTACGGCGAATTCCCGCTGGTGAAAATTATGAATCACGGCTTTAAATAAAAATGTGAAATTTCGCTTGGAAGTTTCACCGGGTGTTGACGCTTTGACGTCAACAAATCTAACTAATCACAAAAACAAATGGTGTAAAGGAACGCGGTGCAATTCCGCGGCTGCCCACGCAACCGTAAATACATTCAACAGTTATCAATTATTAGAAAAAATTAATGATTGTTAACTGGTCAAAAGTCGGGAACTTTGACTGTTTGTTTAGGCAAATAACCACTTCCGCGCTGGGCGGAAAAGGAAAAAGTATGAGAATCATAAAAATTTTAAGTTTAATTTGTATTCTGACAATCGGCATTTTAGCGCAGCAAAGCGTGACTGTTTCAGGGCAGTTGACCGATGAAGGAAGAACGGTTGCCAATCAGAAAATCAAACTCGTTTCGGCAGACAAAACATTTGAAACAATCACCGACACAAATGGCAATTATCAATTTGCAAATATTGCAGGCGGCAATTATCTACTCGTTTACAATAATAAACAGGCGAGCGTCAAAGTCGCGGACGGTCAAGTTTCGATTGCGGAATTAGCTGAAGTTGTCGTCATTTCGGCAAGTACGACGCAGACGCTCGACGAAGTTTCCAAAACCGTCAACATCATCGACGCACAGGAGTTGCGCGACCGTGCCGATTTTTCCCTGATCGAAACTTTGCGGACAATCCCCGGTTTTCGAGTTCAGCAGCTCGGCGGTTTTGGACGTCTGGCGTCAATAAAAACGCGCGGGTTGCGAAATCAGGACACGGCGATTTTGATTGACGGCGTTCGTTTCCGCGACGCGACGGCGATTACGGGCGACGCTTCGCCGTTTTTGTCGGATTTTACTTTGACGAGCGTGTCGAAAATTGAGGTTTTGCGCGGCTCGGGTTCATCGCTTTACGGCACAAACGCCATCGGCGGAACGATTGATTTCCAGACGCCGAAACCGCAGTCCGGCTTTCACGGGCAAATCGGCGGCGCGGCGGGCGGTTTGGGCTTAAGACGTTTTCGCGGAAACGTCTCAAACGGTACGGACGACGGCAAATTCGGCTTTAATTTAGGCGTGTCGCGCACGCTTTACACAAAAGGAATTGACGGCGAAGACGACGCGCGCAACACAAATTTTCAAACGCGCGTCGAATACAATCCGTTTCAGAAAACAAACGTTTCGGCAAGATTTTTTGTCTCGGACGCCTTTGTTCGTCTTAACTCGAACCCCGATACGATCGGCTTTTTGCCTTCGTCAAATGCGAGCGTTATCGACGCGAGACCAATTTCGCGCGATTTGCTCGAACGATACGGAAACGGTCAACCAATCGGAACGAATTTTGGCGACGCGAATTTTATTCCCGACGCGAATGATCCGGACAATTTTCAGAAATCAAAATTCTTCAACGGTCAGCTGGTTGTTACGCAAATCATCAATCAAAATTTGGTTTTTCAAGGTTTTTATTCAGGCTTGAAAACTTCACGCAAAAACGACAGCGGCATCCGCGGCGTCGGATTTCAGAGCGCTTCGACTGGATTTTTTGACGGTACGATTCACACCGCGAACGGACATTTCAATTGGTCGCCAAATCGTGCCAATGAAATCACAATCGGCTACGAATTTGAACACGAAAAATTCGGTAATGACGGTTTGACGCCGAGCGGCGAGGGTAATTTTTCAACCCGCGCTCGTCAGTCGAGTAATACTCTTTACGCACAGGATTTGCTCCAGTTTTTCAATAACAAACTGCAGATTGCGGGCGGTTTTCGGGCGCAGTTTTTTAATTTAAGAACGCCTACATTCAGCTTAAACAACGCGCCATACGCAAATTTAACTTTAGAAAATCCGCCGACCGCCTACACTTTCGACGGCGCCGTTTCATATTTCTTCGACAAAACTAAAACAAAAATCCGCGCTCACGTCGGCAACGGCTATCGCGTTCCGTCGCTTTATGAACGGTTCGGGACATTTTTCAGCAGTTTCGGAACGCCGCAATTTGTCGCGCTTGGTGACCCGAATCTGCAGCCTGAAAAAACCATTGCTTTTGACGGCGGCATCGAGCAAAATCTGTTTGGAAACCGCGCGAAATTGACGGCAGTTTATTTTTACACCAAATTAATCGACACAATTGGTTTCACGGGCGTTGCCCGAAACATCGACGCGACCATGCGACCGTTCGGCGGTTATCTGAACACGAAAGGCGGCATCGCGCGCGGCGCGGAATTCAGCGGGCAGGTTCAACCGACCGATTCGACCGACTTTTTTGCGTCCTATACTTTCACGAACAGCGACCAACGCGTGCCGCAGGTTTCCGGCAGCCGCATTATCAAGACGCTCGGCATACCCGCACATCAGTTCACACTTGTGGCGACGCAAAGATTCAAACGAGCGTGGATCAATTTCGATTATCTGGCGACCAGCAATTACCTCGCGCCGATTTTCAGCAATTCGACTTTTCAAACCTACGTTTATCGTTTCGCAGGCAACCGCAAAGCCGATCTGACGGCGGGATACACTTTTCCTCTGAATAAAGAAGAATTTAGTTTACGCATTTTCGGCACAATTGAAAATTTGTTCGGCGACGATTATTACGAAAACGGCTTTCGCACGCCGGGAAGAAATGGCAGACTCGGTATAAGTTTCGGCTTTTGATAAAGATTTTGAGTTCACCACTTTGAACGCGCTGGCTCCAAACCAAATCAAAACCAAATCAAGTTACGGTTTGAACTCAAAACTCTTTTAATTTTGAATAAAAGCAAAACGCAGATTATGATTGTAAAATAAATCTGCGTTTTATTTTATCAAAGGAATATTTATGAAAAACGGTTGGGAAGCAATTATCGGAATGGAAATTCACGCGCAGTTGGCGACAGAAACGAAGATTTTCTGCGGCTGCGCGACAAGTTTTGGCGACGAACCAAATGCTAATACTTGTCCGGTGTGTTTGGGCTTGCCGGGCGCGTTGCCGGTTTTAAACGAAAACGTCATTAATCTCGGGGCGAAAGCGGCGTTGGCTTTAGGTTTGAACATTAACGCGAGTTCGGTTTTCGCCCGCAAAAATTATTTTTATCCGGATTTGCCGAAAGGTTATCAGATCTCGCAGTTCGACAAACCATTTTCATCGAACGGGGAATTAACTATTATGACTGCTGAGCGCGATGAGACGGGGCGCGCCGCTGAATTTAAACCGATGACGATTCGCATCGAGCGGATGCATCTCGAAGAGGACGCGGGGAAAAATGTCCATGAAGGTTTACCGGAAGTTGACAAATTTTCCTACGTTGATCTGAATCGTGCCGGAACTCCGCTCGGCGAGATTGTCACCGCACCGGATTTTCGCTCGTCGTGGCAGGCGTATGATTATGTCAATCACGTTCGCCGCGTTTTAACCTGGGTCGGAGCGAGCGACGCTGATATGGAAAAGGGAAATCTGCGCTGCGAGGCAAATGTTTCGGTCAGGCGGATCGGTGAAGAAAAATTTCGCAACAAAGTCGAATTAAAAAATCTCAATTCGGTGCGTTTTATGCAGAAGGCAATTGAGTTTGAAATTGAGCGGCAAATCCAGGCGCACGAAGCGAATGAGCCAGTTAATCAGGAAACGCGTTTGTGGGACGACAAAGAAAATAAAACGCGAATTATGCGCTCGAAAGAAGACGCGCACGATTACCGGTATTTTCCTGAACCGGATCTGCAGCCGCTCATTGTTTCTGCTGAATTTGTCGAAAAAATTAAAGCCGAAATGCCGGAATTACCGGACGTGATGCGCGACCGTTTTATGAATGAGTATGAACTTTCCTACAATGACGCTTCACAAATCGTTACGGAAAAAGGTTTAGCGGAGTTTTACGAAGCGGCGGCGCGAAGTTCGGACAGTCCGCGCGTGACGGCAAATTATGTTTTAGGCGAACTGACGCGCGAACTCAACGCCTCGAACAAATCTATTTCAGATTCTCCTGTTTCGCCAGAAAACTTAGCCGAACTCGTGAAAACTTTAAATACCGGAAATATCAGCAATAATCAGGCAAAAGAAGTTTTAACCGAAATGTTCGAAAGCGGAAAAACCGCTGATCAAGTCATTAAAGACAAAGGATTCGAACAAATTTCTGACACCGGCACGATTGAAAAAATTGTTGACGAAACAATCGAAAAGAATCAAAATCAAGTAAGCGCGTATCGCGGCGGCAACGAAAAACTTTTCGGCTTTTTCGTCGGACAAGTGATGAAAGCTTCAGAGGGCAAGGCAAATCCGAAAGTCGTCAATGAAATTTTGAAAGCAAAACTGAATTCCGAAAATTTATAGGAGCCGATTTATGAAAATTTTACAGCAGGCGTTGTTAAACATTTTGTGCCTGGGTTTATTTGTTGTTGGCGCAACGGCACAGTTCTCGAAAAATGATTTAAGCAGACCCGGTAGGTCGCCGGATGAACAACAGAAAATCGCTGAACACCAACAGCAGCGGGCGGTAGCGCGACAGAATAAAAATCTTGAACAGCTAAAAGAAACTAAAGATTTATTCAAAATGAACCTATCAGTTTGTCTCGAGAAAAAAAAGCTGTGATTCGCAGTACAAAAAAATATGCTGAATCGTTGGAGAAAATGCTTGCTGCTGTTCCGCCCGAATACGAAGCCGAGTATGCCGAATTATTAAAAAACAAAAAGAATCATTTAATACGTCTCTACGTAGATAAAAACTGCGACATTTTGGACGATAAAGTTATTTCAGCCCAGGAAAGTGAGAGATGCGCCGATGTCATTCCGGTCGCCGGCGGCGGCTCGCGTTATTCATTTAAAGAGAAAACAAATTTTTACTTCGGAAGTTACCGTGCCGACATACACTTATCCGACAATAAGTTTATTGCCGGAAACGAGTTAGCTAACGGAATTATCAGCGAAATAGGAGATGTAGATTTTAACAGTACAAATTTTGATTCGGAGTCCCTGAAATTTTTAATCGAAAGCCAGCCGAAGAAAAATTTAACAGAAGTTAAAAAGTTCAACGTTTCGTTGAGAAAAGGAATTATATCCAGAGGGTTTGTTTACTTTAATTCTGTACCCGTTAAGTTGAATTCTACTTATGCGCTTCGTTCAACTGCATACAAACCTGTATTGAAAAGCATATATAAAGATAAAGATGAATTTACAGTTGAAACAGTTGATGTGAAGGGAACTATTAAAGACATTTTTGTTGTATTCAAGGTAGTCGGACAAGGAAAGGATGGCAGCTTAATTCTGTTGTGGAAAAAGCTAAACTAAAATTTTTTTGAATTTTATTGTGAGAAAGATGAAGAAATTTTCTTTAGCATTATTATTTGGACTTTTTCTGGGCGTTTTAGCAGTCACAGCTCAAAATCCGACCAGCACTCCCACTCCGAGAGAAGAAACTGCAAGAATTATAAGGGAACAGCAAAAAGCAAATGAAGCTTTTAATAGAACCCGAAACACAAATCAAGTAGCGACAAGAACATCCAACCCAAGTCAAATACAAGTCTTTCTACATCCAAAATTAAAACCTCTTTACCGAAATCCGACTAAGGAAGAACTGAAAACATTATCTCCAAATATTGAAGAAGTGAACAAATATGCTGATTTTCTGCGGCAGCCGAACACCGGTTTGATTAAATTGGCAGCTGATTTAGGCTGTGCTGAAAACACGAAAATAGTTGTCGCCACGGCAGATTGTTTAAGGTATACGATGCCAGGCGCGGGAACTTCCTTTTCGTTTCGCACAAAAAACTACCGGCTTCGGAGGCTTGCGGATTTAACTTTTACAAACGATAGTTTTCAGGCGACAGGCGTTTTGCTGCACGGCATTTTTGTTAAAATCGGCGATGTTCCCCTGGAAAAAGTTGATCTGCAAACAAAAGGCTTGAGCTATCTGGTGAATTTTCAGCCGGAAACTGATTATGAAAAAGCGGGCGTTATTGATCGGCAGTTATCGGAAGGGGTTTTTAGCGACGGTTTTCAGTATCGGCGCGGTTTTTACGCGGTCGAAAATACGACGTATGTTTTGCGCTCAATCGCTTATGACGGAAAATATTTTCGCGCCGTCGAAGGTGTCGCCTATAACGAATTCGCTTTCGATAAAAGACGCGACGTAACCGTCGCTTTTCGTATTGTCCGCAAAGATTCGGACGGAAGCGTGACCATTTTGTGGAAGGAAATTTTACGAAAAAATTCGCCGAAAATTAAATATCAGAAGCGTCTCGACGAAACGAATATTGAGAAAAATAATTTTCTGGCTGTAAAAACTTATAAACGATGAATTTAGAAAATAAAATCGCCGTTGTCACCGGCGGCACAAAAGGAATCGGTTACGCCATTGCCGAAAGTTTACTGGAATCGGGCGCAATGGTTTTTATCTGCGCGCGAGATAAATCAGACCTCAAACGCGCGCTCGAAAAACTTTCGGCGTTGGGCAGAGTTGACGGCGAAATTTGCGATGTACGCGGCGAAGAACAAATTCAGATGATGCTCGCTGAATGTGAAAGGGTTTTCGGCGGCGTGGATATTCTGGTCAATAACGCGGGCATCGGCATTATCGGAAAAACGGTCGAGGAAATGTCGGGTGATGAATTTCGGCAGACGCTCGAAACAAATCTGTTTGGTGTATTTTACGCCTGTCATCACGCGATTCCTTTGATGAAAAAACGCGGTGGCGGTTACATTTTCAATATTTCCTCGCTCGCCGGACAAAACGCGCATCCAAAAATGGCAGCTTACAACGCCTCAAAATTCGGCTTAAACGGATTCTCAGAAGCCTTGATGCAGGAGGTTCGCGCCGATAATATCAAGGTCAGCGCGATTTGTCCGGGTTCGGTCAATACATATTTTGGCGGCGAAAAGCCGAGCGACGATAAATCCTGGCAATTGCAGCCGCAGGATATTGCTCAAACAATTTTGGATTTACTAAATATGAATTCTCGCGCACTGCCGAGCAAAGTGGAAATTCGCCCCGCGAGTCCGCCAAAGAAATAATAAGTAATTTTTAATTTAAGATGAAAAGAATTTTTACAATACTCGCAGCTTTGCTTTCGTGCGCAAATTTTCAGGCGTATTCAAATACTCTCTGCCAAAATCTACAACCAAATTCAACCGCCGGCAATCTCGAAAAATTCGTCTATAAAACTTATCGAAGCGAAAAGGGAAAGGAAAAACAGCTGTCGATTGGGCTTGTGCGTCCGGTTGACAATTTGCCATCGAAAAAAAGACCGCTGATCATTGGCGTTCACGGCGGCGGGTTTGTTAATTTTTGCCCGTTTGAACCGTGTTTTGTGAAATTCAGCGAAAACATTTTAACTGAAAATTTTACTTCAAAGGGTTATTTGACGGCTTCGGTTCAATATCGACTTAATTCGCCGCTCGATTTCGGACCGCCCATGATTAAGGATGAAAAACTTCTCGAAGTGCAGTATAAAGCGACGCAGGATGTGCGTGATGCGATCAAATATATTTTTGCGAACGCCGATAGATTTGGTGTCGATACCGAAAATGTTTTCCTCATCGGGCGCAGTTCGGGCGCGATTACCGTTCTAAACGCCGCATATCTCGACGACTCGGAAATTCCAACTGGTTTATCAAATAGATACGGACAGCTTGCCAAAAAAGAAAATATCAAAGGTGTAATCAGCTTGTCGGGCGCGATTTATGATTTGGCGTATTTAGCAGGTAAAGACAAAGTCCCGATGTTAATTATACACGGTCGCGAAGATTCTATCGTGCCGGCAAATAAAGGTTTTTATCTGGGAATGAAACATCTCACACCGGTTTATGGCGGAAAAGCCATTTTTGATGAAGCGGAAAAAAGAGGCATCAAAGCGCAGGGATTTTTCTACGATTTCGGACACGATTTTCCAAGCCGCTTTGTCAGCGATATTTACAAAAACGCCAATCAGTTTATCAGCTCGAATTTAACTTGTCAGGAAAAAAAATCGTCGGAGAAGTCATTTATAAATCTTTTGTCTCACTAATTTGTTACGAAAAATTATAAGAAAAAGAGAATGCTCAAAAATAAGCATTCTCTTTTTTATGTGCTTCACAATAAAGAATATGAATTTATTGTGCCAGATTGACCGGAGCCGGATACCCTTTACCTTTGAGCGCTGCCACCACAAACATTACTTCTTTTTTTCCTTTGATATTACGCGTCACCGCGCCGTCATTAGCGTTGACATTAGCATTGGAATTTTTATTTTTTGCCAATGTGCCTGAAGTATTTGTGTTGCTCGAATTAATGTTGGCATTTGAATTGCCGACTTCCACGGCTTGACCGCCGGCGTCAACTGCCATCTGTTTTAAGCCCTGAAGAATTTTCGCGCGTTCCGGTTCTGGGATGTCTTCAAAGGAGACTCCGTAAATTTCAAAAACTTTACGCAAATTTTCTTCCGTGTTTGTCCCGCGTTCGTAAACATCGCGGTAAATTTTTAGTTTGCCGTCTTCGACCACAATTGTTTCATAGCGTAATTCGACCGGAACTGTGGCTGCTAATTTGAAATCTTTGGTTTCGGTTTTTTGTTTTTCAAAACCTTTAATTTCCAGCTCGCTCAGAGGAGTATTAGAAATTTTTGAAAGATTGAGCGCAAAATCCTGAACCTGCGCGTTTGTTAAACCGACGCAGCCGTGCGAAGCGAATCCGCCAAGCCGCGCGGCTGCTTTTCCTCCGTGAATTAGAGAGGGTAAGCCAATCGGAATTTTTATTGGTCCGAGCGGATTATCTTTACTGCCTGCTTCGACGGTTTTGCCAGCCTGAATTTTTCCTTTCACCCAGGCTTCATCAGGGGGTGTCCAGGTAGGATTAAAAATTATCGTCGAGGCTTTTCGCATTCCGCTTGGCAGAGGAAATTCCGGATAACCGATGCCGATTTTATAAGATTTAACTAATTTTCCTTCCTGAAATAAATCCATCCGATACGCCGGAGCGTTGACAACAACTCGAGTATCAGTCGGAATTGAGTTTAATTTAGTGGAATTTTTATTTTCAGGACTTCCTGAAGAATTAGCCGTTTCATCCGGTCCGCCTGACCATGCTTCACGCACGAACTGAAGAAATCTTGTCGATTTTTCGTCGCCGAGAATTTGGCGAATTTGATTGTTCGAGCGTTCAACAGCGGCGCGCGTTGAACCCGTATCATCATCATCACTTAAATTTCCAACCGCATCCTGAGCAAGTTTCTTTAACTTGTCAACTTCTTCATCGGTTATGCCGAGCTTGGATTTTAGAGTCTGCGCAAAAGATTCATCCGCGAACATTGCGTTGAGAACCGGCAAAGTGACAGGCATCTGCAAATCGGCTTCGCTGTTTTGAACTTTATTTGCTGCCGAGTTGGCGGCGGAGTTCATATTTGTCGTCAGCGCGTTTGTATTGGAATTTGAATTGACATTACCTGTTTCAGGCGGCACGCAGCCGGTTGCGAATAATGTCAGCGCAAAAAAAAGTAACGTCAATTGTTTGTTGATCTTCAGGTTGCTGAATCGTATTTTCATATCTTGTTTCCTTTATAAAAATGTATCGGTTTAATGCAAAATTTTTCGCTCGCATTCTTTAAGCAAACGTTATGCCCTTGAAATATTGGGAATCGAAAATATATCTGACTTTTTTAATCGCAAGTAAACTCAGTTGATTATTGAGACTCAAGCGCGTCTTTCAACAGCGGAAAGGGGTTTATTTCCTCCGCGTCAAAAATGCGTTTGGGGTCGGTCGGAACTGAAATCGAAAAATGGAGATGATAGTTGCCAGCGCCGGAATTTCCCGTGTCGCCGACGTAACCGATGATTGTTCCCTGCTTGACAAAATCGCCTTCGCGCAGATTATCAGCGCGTTTTTGCAAGTGCCCGTAATAATATATAAAATGCTGATCGGCACTGCGTTGATAAATTGTGATTCCTCCGCGCTGACTGTCAAAAAACTTGGCGATTTCACCATCCGCAATTGCCAGAACCGGCGTGCCGAGCGGCGCGATAATATCTATTGCGTTGTGGACGCGCCCTTCGGATCGAGAAGCGGTAAAAGTATCCTGCAGCTGCTCGCGTTTGATACCCGCCACCGGAATCATTAATGAATCAGAGTTCTGAGAGGTGGCGGAAGTTTCCGGTTGTTGCGCAAGCTCAGGTGGCGGAGTTTCACTCGGATAGATCGAGGGTATCGGCTGAGGTGTCGGCACGAGAGCAATTTCTGTCGGATCTGTAATATAATTTTCTGAAATCACTTCTTTGGGCAGCAATGATTTCCAAAAATTTTCGTAAACGTAAATTGCGGCAAATAGATGAACGATTAATAAATAAAAAATCAGTCCAAACTTGCTTAAGATTGATAAATGCCGTTCCATAAAACGTATTCTATGCCGTTTTTGCAGGATCAACAAGATAATTTTGCAAAAAAAATCAAATTAATAAAAGTGAAAGAAACGAAGCCGAAAAACTTATGTTTACAGACAATTTGCCTACCGGGTTAAAAATTTCGTCCGATGCGGTCGGGCAAAGAATTCTAAAGGAATACGGCGCTGTATTTGTTGCCAAAGGCGGCGCGATTCCGCCAAATAAAATCATTTTTAAGAATGAAAGGGAAGTTTCAGCTTTCCAATCAAAAATTACAAAAACAAAGGAAAATATCAACGGAATTGAATTAGAACTGCAAACGCCAGCGATGGAAAAATTGATTGACGCCGCCGAAGAAGCCGCGCAAAATAATCTAACGATTACGCCGCGCGGAACTGATTCGGCAAAAAGAAGTTACGCGGAAACTGTCGAGCTTTGGGCAAGCCGCGTTAATCCCGGCTTGGCTCACTGGGTTGAAGCGGGCAAAGTGAGCGCGGCAGAAGCCGCGAAAATTCGCGCTCTTTCACCATTTAAGCAAGTTTCAAAAATCTTTGAACTAGAATCACAAGGAATGTTTTTCAGCAAGGATTTATCAAAAACAATCATTTATTCAGTCGCGCCGCCCGGAACTTCACAGCATCTCTCGATGCTTGCCTTTGACGCGAACGAACACGAAAATCCAAAAGTTCGCGAAATTCTCGCTCATCACGGATGGCTGCAAACAGATGTTTCAGATTTGCCGCTCTGTACATTTTTGGGCGCGGAGGAAAACAAACTGAACAAGCTGGGCTTGAAAAAAGTTTTTGATGGCGGGCGCGTTTTTTGGCTGCCTGATTTATAAATTAAATTTTAAGTTAATAAATTATTTTGTTTCCGTCGTGTGAATAGAACGAATGCGGTGACGAGCTTTTTTCGCGCGGCGAATCGTATTTCGGCGTTTGAGACTTGTTTCCGCCCAGCTAGATACTTGTTTGAGGGGATGCCACTCGAAACTCTCGAGCGGCAGAACTTCGCTCGAAGCGTCTTTCAGTTTTATCGTTCCGAGGGCGAGGGAAAATAAAATGACGTTAAAAATAGCTCCGAAGAGAATCACCGTCCAGCCGGGAACAAGTCCGACCTGCGCGCGATTGATAAAAGTTTCAAAAGTTGTCGCAGGAAACGGATGAAGATAAACTTTGAGCGTCCAGCTTAAAGCGAGCAGAATAAAAATCCAGAGATAATTGCTGCGCAAACGTCTGCCGACCGCTTCCCATTCGCTAATCGTAAAATGCGGCGACAATAAATCCGCTGCAATATGCTCTGCCCATTGCTTGTCCGGCGGAATCGTCTGGTGCGAAAGCATCGGCGCGAAATAACCGGTTTCAAGAACGCGCACACGATTTGCCCAAACTTCGTAATAACGATAACGCCGCGCTTCCATAAAAAGAAAAATCGAAACCAAAATAGAGTTGATCGGAATGGCGAAATGCGGGTTGTCGGGCGAACTGAAAACGAAGGAAAGCGTCGCGCCGGCGGTAATCACCGCCCAGTTGGTGGTCGCGTCAAGCCGACTGCGCCAGACATTAGAACGCTGCACTTCGCCGCGATAAAAATGGACAAGCGCGGTATTAAATTCCGCGGGCGCGAGTTTTTGCGGAAGTGAAAGCGGAGTAGTTTTGGGTTTTTCACTGCGGGCGCGAACTTCTTCGGCGAGTGATAAAAAATCTGAATTTCCATCTTCGGTTTTTATTTGTTCATCAGCTTCTAATTCAAATGAATCGCCTGCAAACCGAACTTCGTTTTTCATAGCTATTTATAGGATAAGCTAAAGTTTGCTGCGTGTCTTCCTGCAAACTTCAAATTAAGAAGTATCACTTCCATTCTTCAGATGCAAGAAATTTTAAAAGTCCGGAGAGTTCTGAGACAAGGGGTTATGTTTGATGAAAATTTAATTGATTCTTTTTAACTCTCCGGATCTTCCAGACTCCCAAGACTCTCGATTTTGTTTGGCTTAACACCTCGATTTCATAAATCTATATTTTTAAATTGCGGTTGCGCTACAATCACCAATGATGATGGAAGCAGATGAATTTTGGATGCGGAAAGCAATTAAAGCCGCCGAAGCCGCGCGTGAATTTGGCGAGATACCGATTGGCGCGTGTTTAATTGATAAAAACGGGGAACTTATATCAATTGCCGGAAACCGCACAATCACCTTTTGTGATCCGACGGCGCACGCGGAAATTTTAGTTCTGCGCGAAGCCGCCGTAAAAATCGGCAATTATCGGTTGACTGAAACAAGCGTTTATACGACTATTGAACCTTGCGCGATGTGTGCCGGCGCACTCGTCAACGCTCGCGTTAAGCGGCTTATTTTTGGCGCGAAAGACGAAAGATTCGGTGCAGTCACGAGTGTTTTTCGCCTTTGCGATACAAGCTCTTTGAATCATCAGATTGAAATCACGGCAGGTGTATTAGCTGAAGACTGCCGGGAAATAATGCAAAATTTCTTTCGCCAAAAACGCCAAAAAATTAAAAATTAAAATTCAAAATGCAAAATTTATGCAAAATTTTTGAAGTGCTTTTTTAATTTTAATTTTTAATTTAATCACGGAGAGGTCGCATAGTGGCTTAGTGCACCGGTCTCGAAAATCGGAGTGCCTTAACGGGTACCGTGGGTTCAAATCCCACCCTCTCCGCCATTTTGAATTTGGATTAAAATGATCGTTGTTAACTTCTTATTTTTGCGAAGGCGCAATGATAAGTTAATTGATTGCATTAAAATTATTCTGAACTTTAAAACTGTTCGACTTTGGAAAATGTGATAAAGTATTTTCTTTTGTTCAACCAAGGATTTTTGATATAAAAAACGGAAGGGTGCAAGAGCGGTTGAATTGGCTACATTGGAAATGTAGTGAACCTCAAAAGGGTTCCGTGGGTTCGAATCCCACCCTTTCCGCCACGTTTTATTTTGGATTATAAGAATTCTTTTATAATTTAACTAAATGGCAGGTTACTTTGCCAATCCAAAATCGATTTATGGCTTCAGGCTCCGCACAATGTTTGAGTTGTGAACTCCGCTAGATTGGGAACAAAGCAACGGCAGCAATTTCAGCGTGTGTTGCGGTTAAGTCTGAAGCCTCCCATTTTTTGTTGGATAAAAAACTCCGAAATCGTAAATTTATGATTTCGGAATTTTTTTGCTTTATATTTCGATTGAGAAGCTATTTTTTATTACCAATTGCCTTTTTGAATTGTCCTTCAAACATCGTCACGTAACCGATCAACTGCGGCTGCGCTTTGAATTTCGCTTTTGCCAAGTCAAACGCTTCCTGCCCGCGTGGGTTGGCGAGCCTGACAAGGCTTACTAAACCGTTGAAGATTGATTGATATTCGTTATTTTCGAGAGCTTTTTTGTAGCCTTCAAAAATCAAAGGGAACGCCCGCGGGTCGCCTTTGCCGCTGGAAGCGACGATTCCGAGAGCGGTCGAACGCACGTTAGAGGTTTGCGTTTTGTCAATTGCGAATTTCAAACCCGTATCGAGCGCCCGTTTGTCGCCTAAAACTGAAAGCGCGCGCAGTCCAGCGATTGTTAGACGGTTTTTCCACGAAGGCGTGTTGACGAGTTTTGCAAGCTGGTCATAAGCGCGTCCGTCTTTAGTTAGTGCTAAAGCGGCTGAAGCCGCGTCAATTACGCTGTAACTCTGGTCACCCAACGCCGCGGAATACAAATTGGCAAACTGCGCGTCTTTCGTTCTGGCGAGCATCGCAATCGCTGCCGCGCGGACGTTTGGATTTTGGTCTTTCGCGGCGGCAGTGAGAGCGCTGGTTAATTCTGCAGAAAACTTCGGCGCGGGCGCGTTATCACCAAACATTCCGTCAATCTGACTTTGCGGATTTTCGCCTGTCGGCATATCGGTAATAATTTGGCGGCGCAGTCTCCACGAAGTTTCCTTGTTAATTGCGTTGGTTAAAGCGTTGATAATTTTTGTTTTATCTGTTGCTGCTGTGGTGGTTGCGGCAGATTGTTTGGCGAGTTCTTCCATCGCCCAGAGTCTGCCCAAAACATCTTTGTCGTTTTGGAATTGAAAGACGAGTTCATCCGTTGATTTATTAAACTTTAATTCTTTAATCAAAGTTCCTTCATTGTCGAAGCTGACGATCAGAGGTTTTGCGGCGGAAGCAAAAGTATAAACATTCTCAGCTTGCGGCTTCAGCCAAACTTTTTCGATTTTGTTGTCGATTTCAACATCAATCCAACTTTGAAAAAATTCAACCTGCGGGAATTCGTTGGTCGCATCTATTTTCTGCGTTTGTTTGACGCTTAAAGTTAACTGTTTTTTCGCGTCGTCGTAATTCTGAGTGACTTCAAAGATCGGATGTCCCATCTTAAAAAGCCACTGGTCGAAAAACCAATCCATCGATTCGCCGGTTGTTTCTTCGACGGCAATACGAAAATCTTCGGTTGAAACCGGCTGGTTGGCGTTTGATTTTAAGTAATGATTTATTGAGCGCCACCAATTTTCTTCGCCCAGATGTTTGCGCAGCATATGGAGAACCGCCGCGCCGCGCGGATAGGCATATTGGTCAAACATCGCGTCTTTATTCGGATAATATTTAGTCACAATCGGGCGGCGATTACCTTGATTCCACGCGCTGAAATAACCCTGCTGATTGCTTCGCACATTATTGAAAAGAAAATCTTCGTGACCTTTTTTATATTCGTGATAAAGCCCGTCAAAATACGTCGCAAAACTTTCGTTAAGCCAGATTTGTCCCCAATCGCGCGTCGTCACGTAATCGCCGAACCACTGATGCGCGAGTTCGTGCGCTTGCAAAGAATCGGAATCTTCGTCGAGCATTTCGCGCTCGTCGTGGATCATTTCTTCAATCATCGTCGTGGCGGAAATATTTTCCATTCCGCCGCCAAAATCCTCCACAAACGTCTGCGAGTATTTCGGATATGGGTATTTAACGCCGGTTTTTTCTGAAAAAAACTTCAGCATATCCGGCAAGTTTTTCACCGTCGCGGCAACTTCCTTTGTTTCATTAACGTAGCCGTAATTAACAATCGGAATGCCTTCGTAATCCTGTTTAACTTCGGCATATTCACCGACGACTATGGAAGTTAAATAATTGGTGTAAGGCGTGTCCATTTTCCAGTAAAATGTGCGCGTGTTGTCGGCGTTTTCTTTAACTTCGAGAAGTTTTCCATTGGAAACAACCGTAAAAGGTTTTTCAACCGTCGCCCGCAACTCACTCGTGCGAAAATCATTCGGCGAATCGTAAGAGGGAAACCAGTAGCGGTTAAATTCCGTTTCGCCCTGCGACCAAATCTGGCGCGGCTTGTTTGGATTTTCCGCCGTCGGTTTGATGAAACGAAGTCCGCGCCCGAAACTTCCAATCGCTGTTTCAGCGTCGGCTTTGTTGACGTAACTTGTGCGATATTCAACTTTAACTGCGATGTCTTCGCCGCGTTTGTATGTGCGGTCGAGAATGATTTCAAGATTGTCATCCTCTTTTTTCGCATCGTAATTAAATTTCAGCGCCGCGCCGCTTGCCAGAGAAACCGCGCTGATATTCATCGCCGCCGCGTCCAGATAAAATTTGTCCAAATCCTTAAAGGGCGCGAGTGTCACGGTTGTCGCGCCGAAGGCTTGTTCCTTGTCCCAATCAAAACGCAGATCAATCGAAACATTTTTCACGTCGATTGTGCGGCTGCGAACATAATTAACGCGCGGAAGTTTTTTAATTTTCGCGTCGTCCTGTTGAAACGGAAATTCAAAGAGCGGTCGCGCTGCCGCCGTCATCTGCGAAAAAGATAATACAAAGACTAAGCAGAAAGCCGAAACTTTCAAACTGAATGATTTTGGACTCATATATTTTCTCTCAACATTAGATTTGTGTTCAGGGAGTTTTTTGTTTGATGCAAAATACGTTTAAGAAATTAGTTTTGTTTCATATCACGCGGAAAAATTGCGTTATCAAACTAAATTTCACCGTTTGGAAGAAAGCCGTTTGAATGCTATTTTCATAAAAATAAAAGTTTTAAGGAGACGATTTTTTATGTCCATAGAATTAGATGATCGCGGGCGCGCTTTGGAGAACGAATATTTTCGCCGCCAGGAGCAGGAACTTATCCAGAAAATGAAGGCAAAACTCGGTGCGGAAAAAGTTTCGGCAGGCAGTGCCGATTGCCCAAAATGTGATGGTGGCAAACTGGTTGAAACAGATTATGAAAATATTAAGATTGATGTATGCAATAATTGTACCGGAGTTTGGCTTGACGCGGGCGAACTCGCTCAGATTGCCGTCAGAGAAGATAACAATAACAGTTGGTTTTCAAAATTTGCTAAGTAAAATAATTAAATGAAAATTCAAATCTTCAAAATAAAATTCGCTATATTTTTGTGCGCTTTCTGCGTGTTCGCATCACCTTTTTACGCGCAGGCGCAAGCTGTCGGAAAAGCGAAAGTTACTTTGCCTTCGACGGTTGAAAATTTTAAGTTAAACAGCAAATTGATGGCGCGGGAAATGCCGTATCGTGTAGTTGTTCCGGTGAATTATAAAACCTCGAACGATAAAGCCGCTTATCCGGTAATTTATCTGCTTCACGGTTTAACCGGACATTTTGACAATTGGGGCGACAAAACAAAGATTGCCGAATACCTCGCGCCGTATAATTTTATCGTCGTGATGGCGGAGGGCGAAAATGGTTGGTATACCGATAGCGCAACCGTTCCAAATGACCGCTACGAAACATATATCACGCAGGAACTGATTCCGGAAATCGACAAGAAATTTCGCACGCTTCCTGCTAAAAAACATCGCGCCGTCGCGGGGCTTTCGATGGGCGGTTACGGTTCGATCAAATTTGGCTTGAAGTATCCGGAAAATTTCGCACTGGTCGGCTCGTTCAGCGGCGCGCTCGGCGCGGCTTCTTGGACGGAGAAAACTCTCGGAAATAATTGGAAAGCTTTAACCGATTCGATCATGAGCATCTACGGCGCGGACGGCAGCAAAACGCGGCTGGAAAACGATATTTTCAAATTAGTAAAGGAAATGCCCGCCGAAAAAGTTAGTCGGTTGCCGTTTGTTTATATGGACTGCGGCACGGAGGATTTTTT
>MWVV01000227.1_pt1 | contig 20387 bp, 14 predicted proteins | sample 1047281 | NCBI WGS metagenome assembly MWVV01 (sample SAMN06349986, study PRJNA376086) | soil metagenome | isolation source: PT-2 sample Antarctic (ecotone) soil | place: Antarctica | collected 2015-01-13 | reverse complement strand
GCCGTGAACATTCGATTCGGTGATCAGAGGCGCGCAGATCGTAGAACGAATGCCTTGCGAAACAATCGATTCAGCGCCGGAAAACTGTGAGTCGGTTGCCGCGTCCTGCGACAGAAGCGCGACTTTTTCGCTCATCACTTTTTGAGTAATTGTCCGGCTGATCGAAAATTTTTCAGACAAACTTTCCAGCTTCGCGTCTCTGGCTCTGACGGCAATCGGAAAAAGATTATAGCTCAAAATTTCGCCGCCCGATGTTTCTTCCGCGAGAAGCGCGACGACTCTTTCCGCCGGCGTTCCGCGAAACACCAAATCCGTCGCTTTGACAAACATTTCCTTCAAGTCAAAAACCGTGCCAAGCGACTTGCTCATTTCGTAAAGCAAATCCAAAACTTGCGCCTTGCGCCGCAGTTCCTTAATTTCAGCTGGCGTGGCAATCGCGTTTTCGACTGAAAGATTTGCTGAATGCCCAATAATTTCCTGAGCGGAAATTAAAAGCTGAGTATGTCCGAGCGGTTGATCATTAAAGTTAAGATTTGCGGAATCGCTGTTATTACTAGATGGAAAATCAGTCGAGCCGAAAAGATTTTTTTCTTCCGGTTTTTGAAGTCGAGGCGCGTCGATAAAATCTAACTGCTGGAATTCGAGTTTTGTTTCACCGATGGCGATGACATCGCCCGATTCGAGATTTTTTTCAAGTTGCGCTACTCCGTTGACAAAAACGCTGTTGACGCTGCGCTGAATCTGTCCGTTTTCAAAATGTCCGTCGATGAGTTTAACCGTTTCCGCCCCAGTAACAATTTGCGCGTGGCGGCGCGAAACGCGGCGATCATTTAGAACAATATCGTTATTTTTGGCTCTGCCGACGCTGTAATTTGTCTGCGGCTGCAAATTTATCTGCCACGTTTTTCCGTCCGGTTCGGTGATTTTAAGAGTTGCGTTCACAATTTTTTATTTATTGTAAATGCTAAACGGTAAATGGTAAATTGATATTGCTTTTATTTTTCCAAAGAGCAATTTTACCGGCTGCAAATGATTTATTTTGACAACAACGCGACAACAAGTGTCGCGCCCAAAGTTTTTGAGGCGATGAAGCCTTTTTTGACGGAGTTCTACGGTAATCCTTCATCAGCATACGACTTCGGACGCGAGGCGCGAGCGGCGCACGAAAACGCGCGCGAAGCTGTTGCCGCGCTGCTCGGCGCAGCAGATTCAGAAGAAATAGTATTCACTTCCGGCGGAACCGAAAGCGATAATTGGGCGATTTTGGGCGCTCTCGAAGCCAACCCGCAAAAAAAACACATTGTCACCACGCGTGTCGAACACGAAGCCGTTCGCCGTGTTTGCGAAAAATTGGAGCGTGCTGGAGTTGAAATAACCTGGCTTGAAGTCGATGAACAAGGTTTTCTAGATTTGGAACAGCTCAAAAAATCTCTCCGCGCTGACACGGTTCTGGTTTCCGTGATGCTTGCCAACAATGAAACCGGAATTTTATTTCCCGTCGAAGAAATCGCGCTCACTGTCAAGGAAAATTCCGCCGCGCTTTTTCACGTTGACGGCGTAAACGCGGTGGGGAAAGTTGAGATTAATCTGAAGAACACTCTGATTGATTTATTCAGCGTTTCGGGTCATAAATTTCACGCGCCCAAAGGAGTCGGCGCGCTTTATGTCAAAAAATGCATAGAAATTCCTTCGCTATCCATCGGTGGCGGGCAGGAAAACGGGAGACGCGCCGGAACGGAAGCGATTCATCAAACAGTCGCGCTTGGCGCGGCGGCAAATTTTGTCGCAGAGTTAGGGGTGATGAAAAAGATTGAAAAACTGCGCGACAGGCTCGAAGACGAAATTTTGCATAAAATTCCAAATTCTCGGTTAAACGGTACCAATGATCGGACAAAACGCCTGCCGAACACGTCAAGCATTTCCTTTGAAAATATCAACGGCGAAGCGATTCTCGCAAAATTGAGCGACGCGGGCGTTTTCGTGTCAACCGGTTCGGCGTGCAACGCGCAGGCACACGCAGCTTCGAGCGTTCTGCAGGCAATGAACATTCCGTATTCACAGGCAATGGGCGCGATTCGTTTTTCACTCGGAAGATTTAATACTGTTCAAGAAGTCGATTTTCTTCTGGCGACGCTGCCTCCAATTATCAAAGAATTATCCGCTATTCTGCCGCGTTTATAATTTCAAAAATTCTTTTTTTAAATAAACTTTAGATTGTTTCCGGAATCTCTATTTTTGATGGGTGCGCTTAGATTTGCATCCGAATCCGGTAGGCGAGCGAATAAAATGTGCAGAAGGTAAAAATACCTTCTAAATTGAAATTAACGCCATCTTCAGATGAAAGTTTACTTAATTGACAGATGATGTTTGAAAATAATGAACGGAACTTGTCGGCATGTGCGGCTGGACTATAGAAACATTTATATTTTTGCTGACAGCGACATCTGGCTTGATAATTTATGCCCAAATAAAGTAGCTTAAATTTAAATGTTTTAATACTTCTTCAGCTGGGAATAAAGATTGTGGCTCAAGCTATTCTAAAACGCATCGCGTCGAATGAAACAAACGCCGTCCAGGATTGTCTGGATGCTTACGGCGGCTTGGTTTGGTCACTTGCGCGGCGAATGCTGCAAAAATCGGAGGAAGCCGAGGACGCAGTTCAGGAAATTTTTATCGACATCTGGAAACACGCCGGACGTTTTGACGAAACTCAGGCATCTGAAACAACTTTTGTCGCGATGATTGCGCGCAGGCGACTGATTGACAGAATTCGCAAGCAAAACCGGCAGCCGGGTGTCAATTCAATGGACGATATTTTAGTTGAACCTTCGGGGCAGGCTCATAAGGATATTCAAACGAATATTGAGGCGAAAGAAGTCGCGCAGGCGATGAACGATTTGCGCCCCGAACAGCGGCAGATTCTGCAGCTTTCAATTGTTCAGGGCTTTTCACATCAGGAAATCGCCGACGCGCTGACAATTCCGCTCGGTACGGTTAAAACTCACGCGAGACGCGGTTTGATTCAGGTTAGGGAAAATTTGGGTTTGGGAGATTCTAATGAAACAAAGGAGGCGACAATATGAATGAATTAACAAAAGACAGACTGTTTGAACTCCTCTGTGACCAAACCCTTTTTGGACTAAACGAACAGGAATTGGGCGAGCTTGAACAACTCAAAAATCAATTTCCAGATTGGCGCGAAAGTGAATCATTTGAATTAGCGGCGGCGGCTGTCTCTCTCTATTATCTTAATGAGATTGAGCCTTTGCCGGCGGATTTGCGCGGCAAAGTTTTATCCGGCGCGATACAATATTTTAGTGGAGTTCCTCAAAATATTGTTAGTTTTCCGCAAACGAAAGTAGGAAGCATTAACCCGAATGCTGCGGAAACGAACAGTAATGTTTACGAATTTCAGCCCAAACGCTCTTTCTGGCAATCGCTCGGCTGGGCAGTCGCGGCGGCGGCATGCATCGCTCTCGCTGTCAATATCTGGACGAATCGCTCGCGTCCGTCGCCGGAAATCGCGCAAAGACCTGAAGTTATTCAAACGTCTCCTGTAGTTGAATTATCAGCGGCGCAAAAGCGCGAACAGCTTCTCGCGTCAGCTTCGGATATGGTTCAGACAACCTGGACATCGGCGAAAAACGAAAAGGAAGTTTTAGGCGATATAGTGTGGAGCAATGAGCGACAGCAGGGTTATATGCGTTTTCGCGGTTTGCCGGCAAATGATCCTAATAAGGAAAGTTATCAGCTCTGGATTGTCGACGAAACACAAAATCAAAAAACTCCCCTCAGTGGCGGCGTCTTCAACGTTTCGGCAGACGGCGAAGTTGTTATTCCGATTGACGCTCAATTAAAAGTAAAAAAACCGAAGATGTTTGCCGTGTCAAAGGAAAAAACCGGCGGTGTCGTTGTCTCCGATCCTTCCAGAGTAGTCGCCGTTGCCAAAATATAAATTGTTCTATTTTTAGACGAGTAGAAAAAGGTAACGCAATTCAGGCTTTGCCTTTTTCTATTCGCGAAACGCCTCCTACTGAGGATTTCAATAAAGACAGCACAATCTAATTTGTGCTCTTATAAACCAAAAAGGTTTGAAGAATTAAGCACTAATTTTCCTTGCTTACCGCTTTTTTTTATGTTCCAACTCCGTTAGTATCTTTGATAGCTTTTAAGGAGAAACGAATGAAAAATTGCTTGTCTAAAATTTGTCTGCTTTTCGTACTTTTTGTTATTTTAACCGCTTCTGTTCGGGCGTGGGATGACACGGGGCACAAACTTTCCGCTTACATCGCATGGGAACGGGTTTCGCCGCAAGCACGCGAACAAATTACAAAAATTCTTCTCAGCGCGCCGGAGGATTCGGATTTGAGTGTTTTTTATTTGCAGGACTCGCGTTCAAACGCCGCCCGGCAGCGCGAGCTTTTTATGATTGCCAGCACCTGGGCGGATATTGTCCGCGAGCGAAAATTTAAGAATCGCTTCGAGAAGTATCATAAAGGAGACTGGCATTACGCCGATACTTTCTGGCGGCAGACAAACGGGAAAGTGGAAATTTTAGAAAACTTCGGTGAATCGAAAGGAAAAGCTGTCGATGAGCTCGTCGAATTTGATAAATTGATGCGCGACGCGGCGGCTCCGGATTCGGACAAAGCGATTGCGTTAGCTTGGTTTCTGCATCTTGCCGGCGACATCCACCAACCGCTTCATACATCGGCGCGCGTCACTGAATTTGAACCGAAAGGCGATCAGGGCGGAAATCTTTTTGAACTGACCGCTAAAGACGCGCCGCGCGAGGATCGCGTAAATCTGCACTGGTATTGGGATTCAATCATCGGGCGCAACGTTCCGCGCGTCAATGATGCCTGTGATTCCGACTATTTACCGGCAATCGCTCAAACTGTTACAAAAAATTACCCGTTTTCAAAAATGCAGAATCGCCTGAAAATCGGCAAATTTAAAGAATGGCAAGCCGAAAGTTTTGAAATCGCTACTAAAGAACTTTTCCCCGCCACGCTCGTTCGCTACCAGATGCCGACGGAAACATACAAAAAACGCGCCTTTGAAATCGCCCAGGAACAGATAGCTTTAGCCGGTTACCGGATGAGCGAAACGCTTAACCAAATCTTTGGCAGTCAGGACTTAACTAGAGAACAATATGATAAAGGCAAAGATAAATATGAAAATGATGCAAAACAAACAGGAGCCAAAATTGGGCAGGGTGTAAATGATTTATGGCTTTGGACAAAAATTCGCACGGCGTTAGCTTCAACAGCAGATTTAAGAGAGTCGACGATAAATGTAGATGTTGAAGAAGCGGTCGTAACTCTCAGAGGAACTGTTTCAACAAAAGAGCAAAAGGAAACAGCATTGCGTGTTGCGAAAAACATTGACGGCGTAGTTAGAATTATTAATAACTTAAAAATTTCACCAAGCAAATAAAATAACCGCTTAATAAATTATTCGTCTTTTTTATTAAAGGCTTTCAACCTGCGAATCGCTTTGTCTTTTTTTGCCGAAAAACCACGCGACGAAAATTGAGATGACATACAAAATCATCATCGGGGCGGCGAAAAGCATTAGATTTAGAGCGTCTCCAGTGGGCGAGACAACGGCGGCGACAATTAAGATAATGACAATTGCAAACTTCCAGTTTTTGATGAGAAACGCGGCGGAAACAACTCCGATGCGGGCTAAAACATAAGTTATTGCGGGCATCTGAAAAACCAGTCCCATCGCTAGCATTATCAAGGTTATAAATTCAAAATAAGGAGTCGCGCCCAGCATCAGACGAAAATCTTCGCTGACTCCAAGCAGATATTTAACCGCCGGCGGAAACAAAATATAATAAGCAAATGCGGCGCCGGCAACGAATGAAACGCTCGAAAGCGCAATAAACGGAGTAACATACGACCGTTCGTGACGATAAAGGGCGGGCGAAATAAACCCCCAGATCTGCCACAATAAAAATGGGAGCGAAAGCGCGATCGCCGCATAAAGCGAGACCGTTATATAAAGCGTAAACCCTTCGGTCGCCGTGGTGACGATTAATCTTTCTTCAGCGCTCGATTCCTGTAGATTCTGAAGATTAAAATCTGCGGGCAGTTTAATTCCTTTCGGCAAGATTGCATTTCCGACCACCATTAGATCATCGGTGAAAAGTCCGAGATTGCCCGAAGCATCCCTCAACGTTTTGGCTTTGACAGTTGTTCCCGGCGACACGACGCTGACACCGCCGAGCTTAGTTGCCCGATCAAAAACGTAATTAACCGCTTCGCCTTCCTGCAAATTACTTAAGGTTAAAACTTTTTCATCGCCCGTCAACCCTTCAATTGGAATATCTCGACGAGATGCTTCCGAGAGCGCCTTCCGAATCGGGACGGATAAAAAGTCGTAAATTTTACCAGAGACAGCAAAACACAGACCAAACGCAATAACCAAAATGATTACTGATTTCACGAGGCGACGACGGAATTCGTCTAGATGATCTAAAAACGACATCTGTCCGCTTAATTCTTCCTCTTCCAAATTTATTTTGTCGCGTTTCATTAAAAAATTTTTATATATGTAGAAATATTAGAGCCAGTCGCGTTTACCGTTTGTTTTAGTTTCTGTTTCCGTTTTTTTCGTAATCGTTATTTCCCTGCCCGGAAAATTACTTTCAAAATCTTCCTTACTTATTTCTTTTATTTGCGGTTCGGCAACTATATTTTTCTCAAAACCTGTATCTTTTGCAATAGTTGTGGTTTCAACCACTGCCGGGATTTTAACCAGTAAATTCGGTTCATTTTCGGTATCCACCAACTCATTTTCAAACGAAACTTCCTGCGTCCAGGTTTTTTTGAAATCATCGCCCGTACGCCGTAATTCCGCCATCGTTTTACCGATTGTTCGGGCAAACTCGGGTAATTTTCGCGGTCCGAAAATTATCAGAGCCACCACGCTTATCAGAAGCAATTCTGATGTTCCGATTGACTCAAAGATAAATAAATAATGCATTTTTTTATTCTACTTCAATTAAAACTTTTTTAAATGTCTGAACCGTTCCGATGATTTTCGCATCCGAAACTTCATTTAAAAACCGCTCAGCTTTATTTTCCTCTAAACTAATCAATAAACCGCCTGCAGTCTGCGGATCAAATAACGCGCTCTGCATTTCTTTTGTAATATTTTCGCGGAATTTTATTGTCTCTCCCACATATTCACGATTATTTTTATCGCCACGGGTCAACATCTTCTGTTCGATCAAGTCCAAAACATCCGGCAGCAGAGGGATTTTTTCAGAATCAATTTTCAAGGTTATGTTACTAGCTTTTGCCATTTCAAAAGCGTGTCCGAGCAACCCGAAACCAGTGACATCCGTGCAGCTGTTGACACCTATCTCCTGCATAATTATAGATGCTTCCCGAGCGGATATGGTCATTGTTTTTAACGCCGCGTTTATTGCCCTTTTACTTGCTTTTTCAGCCTTTATCGCCGTATTGATAATGCCTGTCCCAATTGGTTTGGTCAAAATTAAAACATCCCCGTTTTTTGCTCCGGAATTTTTTACAACTTTGTTCGGATTTATGATTCCGGTTATCGCATATCCAAATTTTATTTCTTGATCATCTACTGAATGCCCGCCTAAAACCACGACACTTTCATCATTAAGCGCTTTTTGCCCACCCGCCAAAATTTCTCCTAAAACTTCCCAATCGCCTTTTTGCGGAAAACAAACAATCGAAAGCGCCGTAAGAGGTGTTCCGCCCATCGCGTATATATCATTCAGAGAATTGACCGCGGCGATTTGACCATAAATTTTCGGCTCGTCCGCTACGGGCGTAAAAAAATCCACCGTCTGCACAAGTGCGGTTTCATTATTCAATTTGAACACACCGGCATCATCGGATGTTTCAAATCCAACTAAAACATCTTTGAAAAAATTCTGTTTTGGTAATTTGCTCAAAACTTGAGCAAGGTCGCGCGGCGCTAGTTTTGCCACTCAACCTGCACACGATACCATTTGAGTAAGTTTTATTTTTTTCATAAACCTAATGTTTTCAGTTAGTTACGCCCATCAGCAAATCGTAAATTCGATTTAAGTCAGCCTCGCTGTAATACTCGATTTCAATTTTTCCGCCAGTTCCCTTCCCGTCCGGAAGAATTTGAATTTGTGTCCCCAGATGACGCCGCAATTTTGTTTCCGCGGCTTTTGTATTCGGGTCAACTTTCTGTTTTTCTATTTTCTTCTCTTCTGCACTATTGCCCTTTTGTAATTTTTTTGCTGCTTTTTCTGTTTCTCTAACCGACAAAGACATTGCAACAATTTTCTTTGCTAATTCCCTTTGTAAATCAATATCCTCTGCCATCAAAATCGCTCTGGCGTGTCCGGCAGATATTTTTTCCTCAACTACTAAATTTTGAATATCATCGGGTAGTTTTAGCAACCGAAGAAAAGTTGTAATCACTGTCCGATTTTTACCTACTCTTTCAGCGATCATTTCCTGAGTTAATCCCACTGTTTCAACTAAATTTTTATACGCCCTCGCTTCTTCAATCGCGTTTAATTCCTGTCTTTGTATATTTTCAATCAAAGCAAGTTCTAGAATTTTTTCGTCCTTAATTTCCTTTACAATTGCGGGAATTTTTCTAAGCCCGGCTCTTTGTGAGGCTCTCCAGCGTCTTTCCCCAGCTACTATTTCGTATTTTGCTCCCTTCTTTCTAACGATTATTGGCTGTACTACTCCATTTACCTTTATTGACTGCGCCAATTCTTCTAATTTTGTTTCTGTGAAACTTGTTCTTGGTTGACTTGCATTTGGCTCAATTATATCGAGGTCTAATTCAAGCAAAACTTCTTTCCCGCTTCTATCTTCATCACCTAATAACGCGCTTAATCCTCTTCCCAGAACTTTTCTATTCATGACTTAAAATCTCCTTTGCCAGCTGAATATAACTTTCAGCTCCACGCGAACGTACGTCGTATAAAATTATCGGCTTACCGTAACTTGGTGCTTCGGCTAATCTGACATTTCTTGGAATAATCGTTTTCAAAACCTGTGCGCCGTAAAAATCGCGCAAATCTTTTGCCACTGCTGCCGAAAGATTGGTTCTCTCATCATACATTGTTAAAAGGAGTCCTTCGATCACTAATTGTGGGTTAAGTCCGCGACGTAATCGTGCAAAAGTATCAAATAATTCAGTTACTCCCTCCAATGCATAATATTCGCATTGAATTGGAACCAAAAGTGAATCTGCAGCCGTCAAACCATTTAACGTCAACAGACTTAGTGAGGGCGGACAATCTATGATAATAAAATCGTATTGGTCTTTAATTGTACCGAGCAGGTTTTTAAGTTTGTATTCGCGATTTTCTGCTTCTACTAATTCAACCTCGGCACCTGCTAGATTTTTATCTGCTGGCAAAACCCACAAATACGGTAATTCAGTTGGCAGAATAATGTTTTCCAGCGGTTCGTTTAGAATTATTGCGTTATAAAGAGTTTTTCTCGATATCGCTCGCGGGATCCCCGAACCCGAAGTCGCGTTTCCTTGCGGATCAGCATCAACAAGCAAGACTTTTTTTTCTTTAACCGCCATGCTCGCGGCTAAATTTACACAAGTTGTGGTCTTCCCTACACCGCCCTTTTGATTTGCTACCGCTATTATTTTTCCCATATTTTTACATCTTCTGTTTTAAATAAAAATAGCACAATTTCTCTTTAGTTCATATTTGAGTTGATAAAAAAGTAGCACGTGCCACAAATTTATATTTAATGTGGCACGTGCTACTTTTTTATCATCATCTAATTTTTATGAGCAGTAAGTTGAACCAAAACTGTTGAGATAGCTGCCGGGGTCATACCATTAATACGTCTTAATTGACCAAAAGTATCAGGATTTGCCCGTTCAAGCCGTTCCGCCATTTCGTGAGAAAGCCCGCTGATATTTCTATAAGAAAACGCTTTAGGCACGCGTAAACTGTCGTGATGATAAACACGCTCAGTGACAGTTCTTTGATTTTCGATATAGCCACTGTAAAGAGAGTCCGCAAGAGTTGTTTCAAGCTCGCTTAAATTGACTATATTTTTTATATTTTGAGGAAGCAAACGAAATATTAAATCGGAATTTACGCCCTGTCTTTGTGATAACTGAGAAAGAGTAATTGCATCACCAAGATCAGTTTTGAGAATTTGAGAAATTCCAGCATATTCCACATCAGAGCGTTTGAACCGGGTGGAATTAATAGTTTCTCGAAGAAGGGAAATTTTATCTCTTTTTATATTAAATTTATTCCAGTCTTTATTATTTAATAAACCAATCTCAAAACCTTTTGGCGAAAGTCTTTGATCTGCATTGTCGTGTCTCAGAAGAAGGCGATCTTCCGCTCTAGAAGTAAATATTCGATATGGCTCATCAACCCCGTGCTGAATTAGATCGTCAACTAATACGCCTATATAAGCCTCATTTCTTTTGAGATAAAGAGGATTTCTTTTTTGAACATAAAAAGCTGAGTTAATACCGGCGATCAAACCTTGGCAGGCGGCTTCTTCATAACCGGTTGTTCCATTAATTTGACCTGCGAAAAAGAGTCCCTTAACGCGAATTGTTTCCATTGTCGCCTTTAATTGTCGCGGATCAATAAAATCATACTCAATCGCATACCCAGGACGTATAATTTGAACCTTTTCAAATCCATCAATCATTCTCAGTAAATCCTGTTGCAAATTTGATGGAAGGGAAGTAGAAAACCCATTCAAATATACTTCGTTCGTATTATGTCCTTCGGGTTCAAGAAAAAGTTGGTGCCGATCTTTATCAGCAAATTTCACCACTTTATCTTCTATTGAAGGACAGTAGCGAGGACCTACGCCCTTAATTTTACCCGAATACAAAGGAGATTGATGCAAATTTTCACGAATTTTTTGATGTAGATTTTCACTGGTATAACCGATATGACAGGAAATTTGCGGCTGCTCAATTTTTTCAGTAGCAAATGAAAAGGCAACCGGGTTAGCATCCGCGCCCTGTTCTTCAAACGCATCCCAGTCAATTGTTCTTCCATCCAGACGCGGAGGAGTCCCGGTTTTGAGTCGTCCAACGGGGAAGCCCAATCGTTTTAAATTTTCCGCAAGGTCTATCGAAGCCGGTTCACCCGCTCTTCCGGCTGAAAATGTTTTTGGACCGGTATGAATAGTTCCATTTAAGAATGTTCCGGTTGCGAGAATTACCGAAGAAGCTGCCAATCTGCGACCATCCTGCATTTCAACGCCCATAACTGCATTGTTTTCAACAATTAATGCGACAACAACCCCCTGTCTCAGATGTAGATTAGACGTAAATTCCAGAATACGGCGCATTTCTGTGCGGTAGAGCGCCCGATCCGCCTGTGCTCTAGGCGATTGCACGGCGGGACCGCGAGAGCGATTGAGAAGCCGAAATTGGATGCCGGTACGATCAATAATCCGCCCCATAATTCCACCCAAAGCATCGATTTCGCGGACGATATGACCTTTGGCAATTCCGCCAATCGCCGGATTGCAAGACATTTGTCCGATCAGATCAAGATTTATTGTAATGAGAGCGGTTTCAGATCCAAGCCGTGCAGCAGCAGAAGCAGCTTCGCAACCGGCGTGACCAGCTCCGATGACAATAACATCAAATTTTTCATCAAAAATCATAACTATTGATTATCTCATAAACAAAATCAGCACGTCAGTATAAAATGTCTAAAGCCAAGCAGATATTTTATTAAATTGTAATAATTTTGCCAAACTTTTCACAAAAAAGTGACTAAATAAGAGTAAAGGAAGAAATATTCACAAATAGTTGCTACGATCACTAATTGTGGGTTAAGTCCGCGACGTAATCGTGCAAAAGTATCAAATAATTCAGTTACTCCCTCCAATGCATAATATTCGCATTGAATTGGAACCAAAAGTGAATCTGCAGCCGTCAAACCATTTAACGTCAACAGACTTAGTGAGGGCGGACAATCTATGATAATAAAATCGTATTGGTCTTTAATTGTACCGAGCAGGTTTTTAAGTTTGTATTCGCGATTTTCTGCTTCTACTAATTCAACCTCGGCACCTGCTAGATTTTTATCTGCTGGCAAAACCCACAAATACGGTAATTCAGTTGGCAGAATAATGTTTTCCAGCGGTTCGTTTAGAATTATTGCGTTATAAAGAGTTTTTCTCGATATCGCTCGCGGGATCCCCGAACCCGAAGTCGCGTTTCCTTGCGGATCAGCATCAACAAGCAAGACTTTTTTTTCTTTAACCGCCATGCTCGCGGCTAAATTTACACAAGTTGTGGTCTTCCCTACACCGCCCTTTTGATTTGCTACCGCTATTATTTTTCCCATATTTTTACATCTTCTGTTTTAAATAAAAATAGCACAATTTCTCTTTAGTTCATATTTGAGTTGATAAAAAAGTAGCACGTGCCACAAATTTATATTTAATGTGGCACGTGCTACTTTTTTATCATCATCTAATTTTTATGAGCAGTAAGTTGAACCAAAACTGTTGAGATAGCTGCCGGGGTCATACCATTAATACGTCTTAATTGACCAAAAGTATCAGGATTTGCCCGTTCAAGCCGTTCCGCCATTTCGTGAGAAAGCCCGCTGATATTTCTATAAGAAAACGCTTTAGGCACGCGTAAACTGTCGTGATGATAAACACGCTCAGTGACAGTTCTTTGATTTTCGATATAGCCACTGTAAAGAGAGTCCGCAAGAGTTGTTTCAAGCTCGCTTAAATTGACTATATTTTTTATATTTTGAGGAAGCAAACGAAATATTAAATCGGAATTTACGCCCTGTCTTTGTGATAACTGAGAAAGAGTAATTGCATCACCAAGATCAGTTTTGAGAATTTGAGAAATTCCAGCATATTCCACATCAGAGCGTTTGAACCGGGTGGAATTAATAGTTTCTCGAAGAAGGGAAATTTTATCTCTTTTTATATTAAATTTATTCCAGTCTTTATTATTTAATAAACCAATCTCAAAACCTTTTGGCGAAAGTCTTTGATCTGCATTGTCGTGTCTCAGAAGAAGGCGATCTTCCGCTCTAGAAGTAAATATTCGATATGGCTCATCAACCCCGTGCTGAATTAGATCGTCAACTAATACGCCTATATAAGCCTCATTTCTTTTGAGATAAAGAGGATTTCTTTTTTGAACATAAAAAGCTGAGTTAATACCGGCGATCAAACCTTGGCAGGCGGCTTCTTCATAACCGGTTGTTCCATTAATTTGACCTGCGAAAAAGAGTCCCTTAACGCGAATTGTTTCCATTGTCGCCTTTAATTGTCGCGGATCAATAAAATCATACTCAATCGCATACCCAGGACGTATAATTTGAACCTTTTCAAATCCATCAATCATTCTCAGTAAATCCTGTTGCAAATTTGATGGAAGGGAAGTAGAAAACCCATTCAAATATACTTCGTTCGTATTATGTCCTTCGGGTTCAAGAAAAAGTTGGTGCCGATCTTTATCAGCAAATTTCACCACTTTATCTTCTATTGAAGGACAGTAGCGAGGACCTACGCCCTTAATTTTACCCGAATACAAAGGAGATTGATGCAAATTTTCACGAATTTTTTGATGTAGATTTTCACTGGTATAACCGATATGACAGGAAATTTGCGGCTGCTCAATTTTTTCAGTAGCAAATGAAAAGGCAACCGGGTTAGCATCCGCGCCCTGTTCTTCAAACGCATCCCAGTCAATTGTTCTTCCATCCAGACGCGGAGGAGTCCCGGTTTTGAGTCGTCCAACGGGGAAGCCCAATCGTTTTAAATTTTCCGCAAGGTCTATCGAAGCCGGTTCACCCGCTCTTCCGGCTGAAAATGTTTTTGGACCGGTATGAATAGTTCCATTTAAGAATGTTCCGGTTGCGAGAATTACCGAAGAAGCTGCCAATCTGCGACCATCCTGCATTTCAACGCCCATAACTGCATTGTTTTCAACAATTAATGCGACAACAACCCCCTGTCTCAGATGTAGATTAGACGTAAATTCCAGAATACGGCGCATTTCTGTGCGGTAGAGCGCCCGATCCGCCTGTGCTCTAGGCGATTGCACGGCGGGACCGCGAGAGCGATTGAGAAGCCGAAATTGGATGCCGGTACGATCAATAATCCGCCCCATAATTCCACCCAAAGCATCGATTTCGCGGACGATATGACCTTTGGCAATTCCGCCAATCGCCGGATTGCAAGACATTTGTCCGATCAGATCAAGATTTATTGTAATGAGAGCGGTTTCAGATCCAAGCCGTGCAGCAGCAGAAGCAGCTTCGCAACCGGCGTGACCAGCTCCGATGACAATAACATCAAATTTTTCATCAAAAATCATAACTATTGATTATCTCATAAACAAAATCAGCACGTCAGTATAAAATGTCTAAAGCCAAGCAGATATTTTATTAAATTGTAATAATTTTGCCAAACTTTTCACAAAAAAGTGACTAAATAAGAGTAAAGGAAGAAATATTCACAAATAGTTGCTAGATGGCAGCGACCAGGAAGTTGCTGATTTAAAAACAATTTATAATAAAATGGAGCTTTAAAATTTATATGTATCACCATTCATTTCGAAAAATCATTCTTGGCATTATCAGAATTTGTGACATTTTCAATATCTGAAATTGGAGAAATTAATTCGTCAAGCTCTTCATGAACCGCATCCTGTAAATCGTTATCACCCGTCAATTCATCCCAATCATAGCCGAGGAAATATCCGAGCCGATGAAGTTGTCTTTCCCAACGTTCACGTCCGGAAATATATTCTTCCAAAGCGATTTTGTCATCAGTTCTCGTCTTTATGCCGGCAGACTGTAATTCCCGTATAGTACGGTAAAAGCAGTGTTTACGCCTTTTTAATTCTGCTTTGGGCGTTTCAATAGATTGCTGCAATTCAATTTCCAAATTAAGGGCGACGAGAAAATCATTCAGAACGTGCAGAGCGCTTTCTTCGAGCGTGTCTATCTCCGGATGATCGGTTATGTTAATGTATTCTTCCTGATCGAGACAAGTATTGATAATGTTTGACGCTTCCAGAAGAATAAAAAGCACACGCGGCATACTTTTATAAACGGAGATCGAATGATAATAGTAAATAACCGGATGTTCAAGATGCGATTCGAGAAGAATTTGAATGTCCCGCGTTCCCGTTCGAAAAATTTCTTCTAAACCGTAGAAATTGCCGCGCCGAAAATAATGCGTAATAAAGCCTGCGACATCGGCGCCGTGCTTGGCTTGATGATAGAATGATAAAGCAACGGCGCGTTTAAGCTGAACCGCACCGGAAACCGTCAGAAGATATGTCACAACAAGGGAAATGACTGCCACCCCCGAAAAACCTTCCAGCAAAGCGATAAGACGCATAAAATCAGTGCGCGGCGTCACATCGCCATAGCCGATTGTCAACAGCGTAACACCGCTGAAATAAATAGCTTCACGCAATGGTTGGTATATTTCTGCGTTTGAATTAATATGAAAATCTTCAGGCAGACGCGGGAAATAAATAAGGGCATACCCAATAAGGAGAAAAACAAGAAGAAATCCGGTCAAAATTGGTAAAAGCAACGGACCAACCGAGTTCAAGATCAAATGCCGCGCTCGCTGACTTTGGCGATTCGCAACGTTGCTCGCCATTAACCAAAGCCAACGATTTATTTTTTTACTGACCGGTCCGGGATGCTTATGCGCCCGCAAAACAGTCATATAAATTTCAAAAATAACCAAAACAATCAGCAAAACACCTATAAATGTTGAAATCCACTTCATCAATTTTTTGATTAATCAGAACCTTTGCACACCAAAATATAATAAAAATTATCAGTTAGTATATGAGCTTGGTTTGATATTTAGTAAAACATAAATAAATTTTGCTGATTAAATATGTTCCAAAATCTTGAACACAGCAATAAATTTGATATTAACAAATAAAAATTTTATTAGTTAAAGGCTGATATAACCATTCAGGCTGAAAAACAAAGAGCAATTTCTATTTACCAATACAAAATGTTGAAAAGATTCGGGTTAGCATATCTTCAGTGGTAGTTTCTCCGGTAATATCGCCTAAAAATCGGATTGCGTTGTGGAGACCGATAAGAATAATTTCCTCATTCGCTCGCTCGTCGATTAAGTGGCACGATGCTTCAATCTCCAAAATTGAACGTCGGAGTAAATCGTTATGACGCGCATCTGAGATTAGAAAGCCTGCGTTATCAATCTTATTAGCCAAAAAAGGTTCAACAATGGCGTTTTGTAAATCGATCAAGCCTTTGCCGGTTTTCGCGGAAATATGCAAAACGGGTACTTTTCCTTCGAGATATATTTCCGACTGACTTAAGTCACTCTTATTAATTGCAAGCAAATGATTTAAGTCTTCTACCTGATTAAACAAATCAATGTCTTCAGCAGTTAGGGTTTCTGAACCATCGAGCAAAACAATAACCAGATCAGCATCTGCCATTGTCCGTTTTGAGCGCTCAACGCCGATGCTTTCAACCGTGTCGGCGGTTTCGCGAAGTCCGGCGGTGTCAATTAGTGAAATCGGTATATTCTTTATCGTCAGTCTTTCGTGGAGCTGATCGCGTGTCGTCCCCGCGATAGCGGTTACAATCGCTCTCTCGTGTCCGAGTAAAGCGTTGAAAAGACTCGACTTTCCGACGTTCGGGCGACCGACAAGAGCGACTTTTATGCCTTCGCGCAGAAGTTTTCCCGCCTGAAAAGTTGAAGCCATTTTTTCAAGTTTGGCAGAAATTTTCAAAAGTTTTTCTTTGATATTTTGTGCTTGAAGAATTGGTAAATCATCCTCGACAAATTCGATGGAGGATTCTAAAACTACAATAACATCGAGCAAATCATCTTTTAAAGGCTGAAGTTCACCGGAAAGTTCACCGCGCAATTGACGAACTGATTGACGTGCGGAAGCGATTGATTGAGCGTCGATTAAGTCTCTAATCGCCTCAACCTGACTCAGATTCAAACGTCCGTTTGAGAGCGCTCGCAGCGAAAATTCTCCAGCTTCAGCCATTCGCGCGTCAAGTTTGAGACATAAATCAATTATCTGGCGCAGTACAATCGGCGAGCCGTGACCGCTTATTTCAATCACATCTTCGCCCGTAAATGACTGTGGAGATTGGAAATAAGTGACAATCGTTTCGTCGAGAATTTCGTTTGTTTCCAGATCAAAGATTTTTTTGAGCGCGGCGAAACGCGGGCGGGGATGGAAGTTTTCATCGCGGACGAGTTTGCGAACGATGAGAAGCGAATCTTTGCCGCTCAAGCGAATCACTCCGATACCGCTTCGTCCCAGAGGTGTCGCGAGGGCGATAATAGTGTCTTTCATAGTTCAATTTTTAGTTTTAAGTTTCGGCGCGGCTTACAACTAAAAACCTGAAAAGCTGAATTTATTTGAGGCGCACTTGCAGCCGACGGTCATTGCCGACGCCAATCGATTCAGTATGCAAATCGTCTTCCTTCTGTAAATTGAGGTGAATGATGCGGCGTTCCGTCGCGTTTAAGGCGCCAAACGTAAAAGGCGTTTCATTTTTTCTGACATTTTGCGCGGCAAAACGCGCCATTGCCTGAAGTTCAGCCCGGCGAGTCTGGCGAAAACCGTCTGCATCACAAATAATGCGGTGTTCGCGATCCAACTCCCGACCAAATATTTGAAACAACAAAGTCTCAAACGAATCGAGCATTTCGCCGTTTTCCCCGAGCAGAAAATGTGTGTCTTGACCTTTTAAGTTTAGTAAACAACCCTCATCAGACCATTCAGCTGAAACGCTTAAATCAAATTGTAAATCCGAGACAATACCGGCTAAAAACTCCTGCGCTTTCTGACAAACTTCATTCATAAAAATATTGTGGATCAGGCTATAACTCTTCTTCTCTCAGGACGTTGAAAGTTTTGGTTTTACTTTTTTGGCATTTTTCGGAATGCTCTGAACAATTTCGGTGGTCGGCGGGACGTTGGTTTTGTTCATCCGATTGATAATAACTTGCTGAACAAAACTAACGATGTTGCCGAAGAACCAATAAAGTAGCAGTCCGGCGGGCGCGCTCCACATAATCCAGAGCATCATTACGGGCATCAGATAAGTCATCATTTTCTGCTGCATCTGCTGTTCGGGCGAAACGGTGGCGGCTTGCGGCGTAAACTTCATCGAAAGAATCATCGAGAAGGCGAAACCGAATTCAAGCAAGTGCCAGGGGTCGCCGGCGGAAAGATCCGGAATGTATAAAAATGACGCTTGCCGAAATCCGATAGAAATAGTAACCGCCGTATAGAGAGCAATTAGTAGAGGAAATTGAAGAAGCATCGGCAGACAGCCGCCAATGGGCAGCGCGTCCTTCGTCATCCTCAATTGTTCCATCTGCAATTCACGCATCCGAGGGTCGTCAGCCGGAATGCCTTTGCTCTGCATATCCTTCAATTTATCCTGCAACTCCTTCATTTTAGGCGCGTTACCCGAAGCCTTTTTGAAAGACCTCGATTGATACCAGCGCATCGGGAAAAGCAGGGAATAAAAGAACAGCGTAAAAATAATAATTGACAGCCCGTAATTGTTGGTGAAAGAATTTAAGAAGGTTAAAGCATAAAGAATCGGTACTGTAACAGGTTTGGTAATAGCTCTGAACCATGAATAGCTGCTGAAATTGATAAAATTTTCAAGATCAATCGGTCTGCCAACTGTACCGGTTAGAATGTCATTATATTGATTAAGAATAAAATAATCTTTCGTGCCGGTGTAAATTTTGTTAGTCGAACCGTTCGCGTTAATTGGAACATACGCCGTTAACAGATGGCGTGTTTCTTTAACTGTTTCCTGGCGCGTAATCCATCTAAAAATGCCGTCATAGAAGGGCTTAGTATCCACTTCATATTTCGAGGTGCGATATTCAAGCCCGTTTGATTTCTGCGCCGGAATCGCCGCCATCGCAAAATAAGCGTCGCCCACGCCCGCCCAATCTACATCTCCGTTTATCGCCAGTTGTCCGGCTTTTCCTCCGCTTGGAATAAGGGAAACTGGTGTATGTCGTTCGGTATCGCCATTAACAAACGCGACGGCTTCCGACTCGATATGATAATAATTGTGATGATTGATGCCGTGGTCGCCGATGCTCGCGCCGATCAGAAGTTTTGTGTTCGGAACAGGTTGACCGTTCTTTGTTAATTTAACCTGTAAGTCTGAAACGTAGCTGTCAGCATTAAATATAAAACTTTTGGTAACTTCCAAACCGTTTGCTTCATCCCGCAAAACATAATCAACTTGTTTTGTCTGACCTTCGCTGAGTTCGACATTTTCTTCACTAATGGAAACGCTATAATTGCGCTCGTTAATAAAGTTATCGACATTCGGGTCGCCGGTCGCCAGTCGAAACGGAACTTCGCGCGGGTTGCGGATGAGTGATTCTGGTGAGATGAGTTCGAGCGGTTTTTGTATCCCTTCAGTCGCGCCGTCGGCAAAAAGAAGTTTTTCGCCTTTTGGAGACTTATTCTTAATCAAAATCCAACTCGTCGCCACTGCGCCTTTCGAGTCAAGTTTAACCTGGTAAAGCGGCGTTTTAATAGTTACTTCTTTATTCGGCGTTTCATCAGAAGAGGAAGCGGGAAGAGATTGTGTTTGAGCGGTTTGATTTTGAATCGTCTCCGGTGTCGGCGTCACATTCGCAACAACTTGCGCCGTATTTGTATTTGCCTGCTCAGGTTTTTTCGTCGGAAAGAGATATGTCCAGCCGAAAAGCACCGCCATCGAAAGCATTGAGGCAAGAATAAATTTGAATTGTGTTTGTTGTTTAAAATCCGCCATTTTTATTAATTATTTTACAGGATCGTGACCGCCCTTACAGAAAGGCTGACACTTTAACACTCGCTTCGAAGCCAGCCACATTCCCTGAATTGCGCCATATTTTTCAACTGCCTGCATTGTATATTCAGAACAGGTTGGCGTAAAACGACACGAAGGAGGCAGAAAAGGCGAGAGAAACGTCTTGTAAAGTCGCAAAAAATCTAAAATCAAATACTTCACTTTGCAGCATTTACGAGGCTTGCTTCGCCTTTGTTCAAATTAATTTCGTGGTGTTTAACTTTTTCGAGAATTTTCCGAAATTCGTCTAACGGCTCCGCCATTTTAACGCGCAGAAGACTTCTGCGTGCATTTAAAACCCAGTCGTATTTGCCGTTTAACTCGCCTAACTCCGGTTTGCAGAGGCGAAATGATTCACGAAGCAGACGTTTCGCCCGATTTCGCTGAACCGCGTTGCCGATCGCTTTTTTTGAAGCCGTTATTCCGAGACGCTGAAAGGAAGTTTCCGACGGCAAAACAAAAACCGTCACAAAACGCCCCTCAAGACGCTTACCGTGTTCATAAACCC
>MWVV01000226.1_pt1 | contig 20614 bp, 17 predicted proteins | sample 1047281 | NCBI WGS metagenome assembly MWVV01 (sample SAMN06349986, study PRJNA376086) | soil metagenome | isolation source: PT-2 sample Antarctic (ecotone) soil | place: Antarctica | collected 2015-01-13 | reverse complement strand
AATTTGGAAACCGAATCGGGCAGATATTCGTAGGCACCTCGCGAACCGCTAACCGCACCGCCGATGCGCGGCAGAATGTTTGAAAAATAAAACTGAAACGCCTGCCGAAAGCCGGGAAGAATTGGTGTGGAAAATTCTAAAACGACAAGTTTTCCGTTTTTCTTCAAAATTCTCGAAAGCTCGTGTAAACCATTTTCCCAGTTGGAAAAATTTCGCAGTCCGAAAGCTATTGTTACCGCGTCGAAAGTATTATCAGCGAAAGACAAATTCATTCCGTCGGCTTCCAGATACTGAATTGCCAAATTGTTTTTTGCGTTTTTATCCGAAGCTACTTTGAGCATCGGGCGGCAAAAATCCGTTCCGAAAACTTTTGCTTTGCCCGAAGTTTGCAGTTCAAGCGCCAAATCGCCGGTTCCGCAAGCCACGTCAAGAACGAGCGCGTTTGGATTGTCTAAAATATTTTTCAGCTTTTGCGCGACGAGTTTGCGCCAGCGTTTATCGATGTTTAGTGAAAGAAAATGATTGAGGAAATCGTATTTCGGAGCGATGCCAGAAAACATTTCGCGCACAGCTCTGGCGTGTTTTAGTTCAGCGGCGGTCTTTTCGTTTAGCATTAAAAATTTTAATTATTTGGAGTTGCCATCGGTGTATTCTGGATCATTAACACCGTCACCGAAGGTTCTTTTTTGAGACGTTCAATTAATTTATTGACATCGGCGGCGGTTATGTTTTGAAGCGCCTGCAAATCCGTTTTGACCGAATCGAGTTTGTATGTGTCAGCGTCCAACCACATCTCGGCAACATCTTTTTTATTCGTTTCATTTAACAAATGATTTTTTGCCTGCATAAATTCAGAATCACTGATCGGCTGGCTGAAATAAGATTCAATCAATGTTTTATTTGTTTGCGCTAACGCTGCAGCGTCCGTAGCGGAAACGCTTAATAACATCATTCCGGGCAAAAGGCGGGATTCCTGATGAACTTCGCCGGGGTGTCGTTTTCTCAAAAAATTGGTCAGAACGCTCGATGCCCAAAAATCTTTGTCATTTCGCCCTAATCCGCGAAAGGCGATTCGCAGCTCGCTTCGATTTTCATCCGGAGATTTGATTGTCAAAACTGTCGTGTCCGGCGCGTCGGGCTGGCGGAAAGTAGCCGGAACCTTTTTATCCGCTTTAACCCACGAACCGAAAAAACGGCGCGCGGCGCGTAAAGCTAACTCCGGTTTGACGTTTCCGCTGATTGCCACCGTTGCGTTGTCGGAAGTTAAAAACTTTTCTCTAGCAAGCAGCAAATCGGCAAAATCAATTTTGGCAAGCGATGCGGTGGTTCCCATCTGCGCTCTGCCGTAGGGGAAATCACCAAAAAGTCGTCTGGCGGCAGCGCGGTCGGCAATATACGCCGGATCTTTTTCTAATTCTCTGACTTTTTCAATCTGCACGGCGCGAACCTTTTGCGTTGTTTCCTTATCAATCTGCGGATTGGTGACGGCAACGGCGACTGTTTCGAACATCGTTAAAAACTGTTCGGAATTAGCTGTTGCATTAATTTGGATAAAGTCATAATTGCTGATGATTTCCAGACTTCCGCCTAAATCTTCACGAAAAAATTCTTTTGCGGTTTCGTTCGGGAACAAAACTTCGGCAAGCAGAGCCATTACGCCTTCTTTATTTTGCGGATCAAAAGCCGAACCGTTGTGAATCCGAATTTTAACTATTGCTTTACCGGCTCCCGGCTCGCTCCAGACAAGTGTTTTCAGTCCGTTAAGAAGTTTTTCCTGGCGCGGAGCCTGAACTTTTGCCGTCTGCCCAAATAAATGCGCGACAGTCAGGAACAAAAAAGCAAACAATATCGTAGATTTATGCAAAAGGTGTTTAATTTTCATCGTATTTATATTATAAAAGTGTTGAGTGCAAATTGTTAGTTGCTCAATTTCAGGTTTTTAGTTGTCAGGCAGTTGTCAAAACATTGAATTACCTGTTAGCGCCGCTTCTGCAAAGAAAATTTTAGATTGCAGCAGGCATCGCGTCAAACTGTAGAAGCATCTATAAATTTGTTGTATCCTGATAAGTTTAGAGTTGTTGGTTTCTATTGTGAAATTTAACATATAAAAAAACACGTTATAATAATTTTAGTTAGGTGTGAAAATTGTTCAAAGCTTTGCCGAAAAAGGTTTTATAAAGAATCAAGTTTAAGAGGTTAGTAAAGATGGGAAAAATTGTAAAATATTGTGCCGCTTGCGATGAAAGTTTTGCCGAAAAGTTTGGGTTCTGCCCGAATTGCGGTCAGGCGATGTCGGCATTTGAGATGAATCCGATGGGCGGGCAGACAGCCGCCGGTGAAGAAGCAACGGCGAGCGCGTCCGACACCGTAAATTTCACTGCTCAAACCACTTCATCAAATTCTTTTGATAAATCTCCAGTCGTTGAATCATCACTGAGTTCTACTGTTGTCCCTTTTTCCGCGCGGGAAACGCAAAACCTCGCTGCCGAGAATAAGACTGAGCGTTTTGCCGAAATCAGTGCGGAAAGCGCGACATCCGCGCCGGAAACCGAAAATATCTTGACGAAAAAAGCGGTGGCGGTCAATGGCAACGGCAACGGTTATTACGCATCAAATCAAGATTCGCGAAAAACTTTTGGTGCGCCCGCAAATCTCAAAGATGACGGATTTCGCGTGACTGTAATGGAAGAAAAAAATGTCAAACAGCGCAATCTTTTGCTGCTTGGTTCGATGTTTTTTATGGTTATGCTGTGTCTCGGCGGTGTAGTTTATTCACTTTTTGCAAAAGATTTATTCATCGGCGCGATTGACGATGGTGGAATATTCGCTTTTGTTCCGGTCGTTGATGAACCGCCCATGGAAGTTGAAGAAAAGCCGAAGCCGAAAGATAACAAAGATGCCGGCGGCGGCGGCGGTGGCGGTCGCAAAGAAGAAACACCGACTTCGAAGGGAAGACTGGCAACGCAGACCGAAGAGCCTTTGATTGCGCCAACAAAGACAATTCCGCAAAAAGATAATTTTGAGTTAAAACAAATCGCTTCGACGCAAGGGAATATCAAGCGAAAAGCGACCGACGAAGCTTACGGCGACCCGAATTCAAAATATAGTTTATCGTCCGATGGGACAGGTTCGGGCGGCGGACAGGGCTCCGGCACGGGAACCGGACAGGGAAGCGGACGCGGAACCGGTGAAGGTTCAGGAATCGGTTCGGGAAGCGGACGCGGAACCGGCAACGGAAACGGCGACGGAAGAGGTGACGGTAATCAAGGAAGAACTGCGGTAACTTCGCCTCCACCTCCACCGCCGAAGAAGGTTGAACCGGTTGGCGTTACGGAAAGCGTCAAAATTATTTCCAAACCGAAGGCTTTATACAGTGATCCGGCACGGCAAAATCAGGTGCAGGGAACTGTTAGATTACGCGTAACATTTTCCGCCAACGGACAAATTGCGGGCATTTCAGCCGTCAGCGGTTTGCCTTACGGTTTAACTGAACAGGCGATTGCCGCTGCGCGCGCGATTAAATTCGAACCTGCTAAAAAGAACGGCGTGCCTATTTCGGTAACCAAACAAGTTGAATATAATTTCACGATGTATTGAAATTTGCTTTAATATTGTAAAAGTCGTGGGTCAAATTGTTGGCTCACGATTTTTTTTTACAAATACAAATAATTAATCGTATGGATAGTCGGACAAAATTACATTCAAGTAAATCGTGAAATTTTGTCAAAACTATTGGCGATAGGCAGAGGGTTAAAACCAAACGAGTTAAATTATCCGCTACCACAGTTGGTTCTGAACGGTCATATAAATTTAACAATCGCTATAAACCGAAGAATTTTTTGATTGAATCAAACACGCCCGATTTATAAACTTCTTCTTTATCAGTATTGTTTTCAATTTGAATTGTTTCCAAAAACGCGCGGCGTTCCTCGATTAGTTGGCTGAAACTCTGCACCAGTTCCGGGTTATTTTCAAGAATCGGTTTGAGGCTTAAGTTGCTGATTTCGAGAACTTCGGTTTCATCTTCAACGACAACGGTTGCGGAACGCGGTTCGCCCGTAAAAAGTCCCATCTCGCCGAAAAAATCGCCTTCATGAAGTGCGCGGATGTTTTTTGCCTTTCCTTCTTCATTTATCTGAACGAAAACAGCGCCGCGGTGAATAACAAACATTGATTTCCCTTGCTGTCCTTGTCTGACGATCGATTCGCCGGGCGCGTAAATTCTGATTAAACTCGATTCGGCGAGCTGTCTGGTTTCTTCGTCCGACAGCGGCGCGAAAATCGGCGTGTTGCTGAGGCGCTCAAAAATCTCGTTGGTCGTTTCGGCAAAAGAATTCTCCTGCGTTTTAGGTTCGATATGCAGAGTGCGCGTCGGATATGGAACCTGTAGATTCTCGCGTTGGAAGGCATACAAGACACGCTGACGAATCAGCGCGTCGGTGTCGTTAAATTTTGAATAATCTTCGATCCAGTATTTTATTTCCCAATCGATACCGTTGTCGCCCAAATTTCTGACACGGACAATTGGGCGCATTTTCGGGGAAACGTTTTCCACCTGGCGGACAACTTCGCGGATGACCTGACTGGTTTTGGCGGGTGAATTGGCATACAGCGTGTTAAAGAAAACGAGCCGGGCGTTTAAGTTGTCGCGCGGTGCAACCTCAATCGCTTCCTTTCCCAAAACGCTGTTGCTGATAATTAAAAGCTTATTTTGAAAAGTGCGGATTTTCATTCCGCGCCAGGAAATGCTTTCAATTACGCCCGAACCTTTACCTTCAATCGAGACGACATCGCCGATTTGAAACGGCTGATCCGCCTGCATCGCGAGACCGGCAAACAAATTCCCAAGTGTATCCTGCAAGGCTAAACCGATGACGACGCCGATAATCGCCGAGCCGGTAAAAATCGGCGCGAGCTTTTCATACGCGGTCTCATACTGCGTTTGCAGAATAATAAAAAAAGCGACCAGACAGATGATAACTGTAAAAATATTTCTGACCAGCGCCGATATTTCGTAAGAGCTGGTTTTCCGCAAAAGAGTTTCAAACAGCAAAACATTAATCAGACGGACAAAAGAGACCACCAGAATAAACCACAAAATTATTTTTATGATTTGAAAAAAATTATCGAGCAGATTAACGGCGACTTCTGCCTGATCCTGATCAACCGATGTCAAAAACACTGTCAAATATCGTCTAATTGGTGGTTCAACAAACGGCAGCAGAATCAAAGCCGCGACAATCACGCCTGCTGCTGATATAAAAACAAAAAATTGTTTTCTTAAATCAGATTTGGTCATAAGTCATAATAAGAATCGATTATTCTGCCTTCCAAAAATAATTAAACAGTGGAAATTATGTCAATTAAAGATGGTTGTTACAAGCAGAAGAGTTGATAAGATCGAGAGAATAATTGTTATCAGCCAGGCGAAACATTTGAACAAAAAACTATTTTTGTATTCGCCCATAATGTCCGCGTTACTGGAAAGCGTGACGATGGCAATGAGTAAAAAAGGAAGCAGAAGTCCGTTGATGCTCTGGGTGAAGATGAGCAATTTGATTTGCGGAATGCCGGGAATCATCGCGACAATCGCGCCGATCAAGATGAGCGAGGTAAAAATGCCGAGAAAAATTGGCGCGTCCCGAAAAGAATGCGAAAGTCCTTTTTCAACGCCGAGCGCTTCGCTCAGCGAATAGGCAGTCGCCAGCGGCAGAACGCCCATCGCCAGCATTGCCGCGCCGAAAAGACCGATGGCGAAAAGATATTCCGCGTAAACTCCGGCAAGCGGGACGAGCGCTTTGGCGGCGGTCGCGGCGGAATCGAGTTCGGTAATGCCCTGCTGATGCAACGTCGTCGCGGTCGAGATAACGATAAAGGCGGCGATAGTCAGCGCAAAAATAGTTCCGACCACGACATCTGCCCGCGCTAGCGGATAATCTTCTTTGGTCAGACCTTTTTCAACCACCGAAGACTGCACATAAACCTGCATAAAGGGCGTGATCGTTGTACCGATCAGAGCCATTACCGTGTAGATATAAGCTGAATCGAAACTAAAACTTGGTGTAACCATCTCTGAACCAATTTCAATCCAGTCCGGCTTCGACATAAAAGCCGAAATAATATAGCCGAAAAAGACGAGTGACATTGCCAGAAATACTCGCTCGATACGTTTTTGAGAGCCTTTGACGACCAGCCACCAAATCGCCGCTGAGGTCAGAGGAATTGTGATATAGCGCGAAATGCCAAAAAGTTCGGATGCCTGAGCGATGCCGACAAATTCTGAAATAATAACGCCCGTGTTGGCGATAAAAAGAGCAAGCATTACGAGTGCCGTCCAGCGCACGCCGAACTGTTCGCGGATTAAATCAGCCAAACCCTGTCCGGTGACGACTCCCATCCGGACACACATTTCCTGAATCATAATCAGGGTAATTGTCATTGGTATAAAAGCCCAGAGAAGCGTATAGCCGTAACCCGCGCCGATACTTGAATAGGTAGCGATTCCGCTCGCATCATTGCCAGCGTTGGCGGCGATAATTCCGGGTCCTAAAACGGCGAGGTAGGCATAAAATTTATAAGAAGACAGAGCGCGGCGCGCGCGCGCGGGAGAACGTCGCAGGGTCTCAACAAATTTTTTGATGGAAAGCCCGTTTAAATTCATTAAAACTAGAGTCGCCTTCGTTCATAAATCAGTGATCGTTTAGCAGTTTCGGCTGACGAATAATTTTTGGCTTTTGACCGAATCGAAAATTGAATATAACGCGATTATACAAAACTTAAAAGTGAGCTATTATGAATTTTGAACTTTTCGAAAAAAAGCCATAAACTTAAAGTCAAAATAGTTTCTAATTGAAAATCCAAAAACATAATATGTCACACAATCTTTTTAACACCCGGCAAACATTTAAAACAGGCAGCAGCGCGGACGGTACATTCTACTCGCTTCCGCAGCTGGAACGCGAAGGCGTCGCAAAAGTTTCATCGCTTCCGATTTCAATTCGCATTGTGCTTGAATCGGTTTTGCGCAACTTTGATGAAAAAAAGGTCAGAGAAAAAGACGTTCGAAACATTGCCAATTGGGGCGCGAATGATGAACGCGTCGAAGAAGTTCCGTTTGTTGTGGCACGCGTTATTTTGCAGGATTTTACGGGCGTTCCGCTGCTCGTCGATCTCGCCGCGATGCGCTCCGCCGTCGAGCGGATGGGCAGAGATGTGAATTTGATCGAACCGCTCGTGCCGGTCGATTTGGTAATTGATCATTCGGTGCAGGTTGATTATTCAGGCTCGGAAGAAGCGTATCAGAGAAATATGGAAATTGAGTTTCGCCGCAACGAGCAGCGTTATCGTTTCCTCAAATGGGGAACGCAGGCGTTTGACGGTTTTCGCGTCGTGCCGCCGGGAATCGGAATTGTTCATCAGGTCAATCTCGAATATCTTGCAAAAGGCGTGTTTGAACGCGACGGCGTGTATTTTCCCGACACGCTCGTCGGCACGGATTCGCACACAACGATGATTAACGGTCTCGGAATTGTCGGTTGGGGCGTCGGCGGAATCGAAGCCGAAGCCGGAATGCTCGGGCAGCCCGTCTATATTCTGACGCCGGATGTCGTCGGCGTTCACTTAACCGGCAAATTGCCGCAGGGCGCGACTGCGACGGATTTGGTTTTACGGATTACGGAGATGCTCCGCAAGGCGCAGGTAGTCGGCAAATTTGTCGAGTTTTTCGGCGCGGGCGCGGCTTCTCTGCACGCGACGGATCGGGCGACGATTGCGAATATGGCTCCCGAATACGGCGCGACGATGGGATTTTTTGGCGTGGACGAAAAAACTCTCGAATATTTCGCGGCGACGGGCAGAAACAACGAAGACATCGAAACAATTCGCAATTATTACACCGCGCAGGAAATGTTCGGCATTCCGAAAGAAGGCGAAGTTAATTACTCAACTGTTCTTGAACTCAGTTTGGCGACGATAACGCCGGCAGTTGCCGGTCCGAAACGCCCGCAGGATCGCATTGAGCTTTCCAATCTCGACGATCGATTTGTCGAACTTTTTAATCAGACGACAGCCAGCGGCGGGTACGGCAAAACATCGGACGAACTTGAAAAGCGTTATATGGTCACGATGGGCGCGCCGATGGCGGCGACCTCGACGGCGGAAGGCGGCGGCGAACAAAGCTCGAAGTCGGTTCCGCTTCCGATTGAAGGCGAAGGCAATGTCAGCGAAAAAAATACGAATGTTTTAACTGAAGTCGAGATGATGAATAATCGCCCGACGCCCGACCGGGTTGATTTTGCGGTCGGAGATTTTCCGGTGGCAACAATTTCCGTCGGACATGGCGACGTAATGATTGCCGCGATTACTTCCTGCACGAACACTTCAAATCCGAGCGTCATGCTTGCCGCCGGAATTTTGGCGAAAAAAGCGGTGGAAAAAGGTTTGACCGTTCCGAGCTATGTCAAAACAAGTCTCGCGCCTGGTTCAAGGGCGGTAACTGAATATCTGGAAAAAACAGGACTCCAGCCTTATTTGAATCAACTGGGTTTTAATTTGGTCGGCTACGGCTGCACAACGTGTATCGGAAATTCCGGTCCGCTCGATGCGGGCATTGAACAGGGAATCGTCGAACACGATTTGATCGCGGCTTCGGTTCTTTCGGGAAATCGTAATTTTGAAGCGCGCGTTCATCAAAATATCAAAGCGAATTTTCTGATGTCGCCGCCGCTCGTCGTCGCTTACGCGCTTGCCGGAACGGTGATTAAAGACGTTTATCTGCATCCGCTCGGACAGGACAAAGACGGAAAAGATGTTTTTCTCAAAGACATCTGGGCATCGCTCGATGAAGTAAAGGAAGTTTTGCAGTCAGCTTTCGAGCCGGAAATGTATCGGAAAATTTATGAAGAATTCGCCGATCAAAATCCGCTCTGGAACGAGATTCCTTCGAGCGAAGGCGACGTTTATGAATGGGAAGAAAGTTCGACTTATATTCAGGAGCCGCCTTATTTTACGGACTTTTCGATGGATCCGGGCAAGTTTTCCGACATCAACGGCGCTCGCGCTTTGGCAATCTTCGGCGATTCAGTAACCACCGACCACATCTCGCCTGCCGGCGCGATCAAACCCGTTTCGCCCGCCGGACTTTACTTGCAGGAAAACGGCGTTGAACCGATGAACTTTAACTCCTACGGTTCGAGGCGCGGTAATGATCGCGTGATGGTGCGCGGAACGTTTGCCAATGTCCGCATCAAAAATCTGATGGTCGCGCCGGTCGAAGGCGGTTTTACAAAATACGTGCCGTCTGGTGAAAATATGTCGATTTATGACGCAGCGATGCGTTACAAAGACGAAGAAACGCCGCTGATGATTTTCGCCGGAGCGGAATATGGCACCGGTTCATCGCGCGACTGGGCGGCGAAAGGTACTCTTTTGATGGGCGTTAAAGCCGTCGTCACCGAATCGTTCGAGCGCATTCATCGTTCAAATCTAGTCGGAATGGGCGTGCTGCCGCTACAGTTCGCGGACGGCGAATCGGCGCGAACTCTCAATCTTGACGGAACGGAAACTTTTGACTTACATGGTCTTGAAGGCGTGCAGATCAGACCGCGCCAGAATGTCACTTTACAAATAAACCGCGCGGATGGCACAAGTCAGGAAGCAAATCTTATTCTGCGCATCGACACTCCAATTGAAGTTGAGTATTACCGTCACGGCGGAATTTTGCCATATGTTCTGCGCCAATTGTTGAATGGATAGATTCAAGATTTTAAATCTTGAATCTATCCATTCTGAATTTTATGGAACGAAATAAATTGGCACAATCAACATTTACTAAAACTTTCTCAAGAAATTCGTAACGAACTCAACCGTGCGCTATCACACACCGTTCTGACAACAGCGGAAAAGGGAAATATCTTTTATGACAAAAATTCTTTCTGCAATTTTTACGATGTTGCTAATTACGTTTGCCGCACAGGCACAGGGCAAACAAATCGTTTGGGAAAAAGACTACAAAAAGGCGCAAACCGCGGCACGCGAATCGGGCAGACCGCTTTTGCTCGATTTTACTGCCGAATGGTGCAAGCCGTGTAAGGCGATGGATGAAACATTTTGGGTGCGGGCGGATGTGGTCGAAGCAATGAAACCGTTCATTGCCATTAAGATAAATTATGACAGCGAAAAGGGACTCGTCGGGAAATACGGCGTCGGAGCGATTCCGTTTGTTGTTTTCGCTGACCCGCTCGGCAATATGATTACGTTCCGGCGCGGTTTTTCGAGCAAAAATGTTAGCGAATTAAATCAAATTTTCGAAGAAATGCCAAAGGACTTTTCGACACTCAATAAACTTTATGAGGCTATCGAACTAAAGAAAAACGACGGGGTTGCACTTTTGCAGATTGCCGATTCTTACCGCGCCTCGAAAATGTTGTTATTAAGCTCGGAGTTTTACAAGAAGGCTTTGAAAACCGAAGAAATTCAAAATGATGCCGAAAAGAAAGAACGGATCATTGCTACGCTTGGACTGAACTTTTACACAGTTAAAGATTACGCGCAGGCAGTTGATTATCTGGAAGATTATCTGAAAAATTTTCCGGCGAGCAAATACCGCGAAATTGCAATTTCCGTATTAGTCATCAGCAACGCTGGTCGCGGCAAGATGAAGGATGCCGGCAAATATCTCGAAATGTTGAAAACTGAATTTCCCGCCTCAAAAAACATTGCGGCGGCGACTAAAGCATTTGAAGACGCGAAAAATAAACCTGATAAATAGTAGAAAAATTTCTCACCTAAACAAAACTTTGTCTGAATTCTCCGGCGGCTGTCTTTTATAATAAAAAGGACGGTCGTTTTGCGTGGACAATTTGAAACATTACGGACAAAAACCTCGTAGAATCAAACACAACAAATCTATATTTCTATTTATGCTCGAAGCAATCAATCTTTCCAAAACATACACGAGCGAAGGCATTGATTATCATGTTCTGAAAAATATTAATTTGAAAATAGACGAAGGTGAATGCGCGGCGATTATCGGGAAATCGGGAAGCGGCAAATCAACTTTGATGCATTTGCTTGCCTGTCTCGACACGCCGAGCGCGGGCAGTATAATGTTTGACGGCGAGGATTTGTCCGCGCTCACCGAACACCAGAGAGACTTGCTGCGAAACGAAAAAATTGGTTTTGTCTTTCAGCAATTTTTCTTAAACGGTCGCGAAACCGTGTTTGAAAATGTCGTGCTGCCGATGCGGATTCGCGGCGCTGACCAATATCGACTGACCAAAGACGCGATGGAGGCGCTCGAAGCCGTCGGCATAAAAGACAAAGAAGAAAAACGCGCGAAAGATTTGTCGGGCGGCGAAAAACAGAGGGTTTGTATTGCCAGAGCTTTAGTCGGTAAACCAAAAATTATTTTCGCTGACGAGCCGACCGGCAATCTCGATTCAAACACCAGCGCGGAGATCGAGAAAGTGCTGTTTGAGCTTAATCGAGAAACAGGAATTACGCTGATTATCGTTACACACGATCCTGATTTAGCAGGGAAATGTCCGCGAATTATTGAATTAAAAGATGGAGAAGTTATCAGGGACGAAAAACGAGAGATAAATTTATGAAGTTTTGGGAATTAGCCAAAATCGCCAATCGCAATCTTCTGCGCAGTAAACTCCGCACGTTTTTGACTGTAATGGCAATCTTTGTCGGCTCATTCATCCTCACTTTAACAAACGGATTGGGCGATGGTTTACGCGATTACGTCGAAAATCAGATTAAAAACATTGAAGGGAAAGACATCTTGTTTATCAGGAAAAAGTTTGTGGAGCCAGAGAGCGAAACTAAACCGGACGAACCCGCTGAATATAAAGAAGCGACGCAGGATGAAGCGGGAAATACGATTGACCCAAATTCGTATCTCGTTCCGCTCAGACAGGCTGAAAATCTTTCCAAAGGATTAACTGATGTAAAAACAATTACGCCGCGTTATCCGATTGATGGAGAATACATCACGCTCGACGGAACAAAAAAATATCAAGTCGGGCTTGGAACGCTTTCTGAAGGAATGACGCAAAAGGTTGAAACCGGCAAAACAATCGACGGTGCGGGGCAAATTATTCTGCCTTTGTCACTGGCAAAAGCCTTTGACGAAAACATCAACGCGCTTGTCGGAAAAAATGTGACCGTCGGTTATAAAGTTGAACAGCCTTCGGCGATGAAAACGGAGACTCTAAACATTGTCGGCGTAGCAACCAAAGGATTTCTAGCAAACTTTAACAGTTTTATTGATACCCAAACCGCGCGAAAAATTTACGATGAGCAGCAGGGAAAATCGGGAAACTACAATAAATTTGACAGTTTCACATTACAGCTAAAAAACGGTGCAGATGAAAAAGCCGTCGAAACGCTGAAAACGAAACTTGAGGAAAAAGGCTTTTCGGCAGACAGTTACGCCGACCGCCAAAAACGCACTTATGACGGAATCGGAATTTTGCAAATTGGACTTAACTTCTTCGCTTTTATCGCGCTTCTGGCGGCTTCGTTCGGGATTGTCAACACACTGGTCATCGCCGTTCTGGAGCGGACAAAAGAAATCGGTCTGCAAAAAGCCCTTGGAATGGGACGCGGTAAAGTGTTTATGCTTTTTTCGATTGAATCAGTGCTAATCGGCTTTTGGGGCGCGATGTCGGGAATTGTCAGCGCGATTTTCGTTGGCGTAATTACCAACATATTTTTGGCGCGGACTTATCTCGAATCATTTGAAGGTTACAGTTTGTTTGTCTTTACGTTCAAGTCAATCGTCTTCGTCCTCGTGCTGGTTTGCGCGATTGCGTTTTTGGCGGGTGTTCTGCCAGCGTTTCGCGCCAGTCGACTCAATCCGATCGAGGCTTTGCGTTATGAATAAACAATGCAAAATATTTTATCGATAGCTTTTAAATTAAAATTTGAGCTTAAAACGAGGAGAAAATAGAATGATCGTGACAACCGGAAACGAAGTTGAAATGGGGAAAATCGTGCAGTATCTGGGCATTGTGCGCGGAATTGTCGTGCGTTCGCCGAGTATCGGACAGGGATTAATGGGCGGACTTAAATCAATCGCCGGCGGAAATATTGAGGAATTTACGCAGGTTTGCGAAGCGGCGCGACTCGAAGCCTTTAACCGGATGCTCCAGCAGGCTCACGAAATCGGTGCTGATGCCGTGATCGGAATGCGTTACGACGCAACCGAGTTTTCTTCGGGCGGGACTGAAGTTCTGTCGTATGGAACGGCAGTTAAACTGACGAATAAATAAGCAATCGGGTAAAATAATTTTATAAAAATTTAAGGCAGAAACGCGCCTTTGCCTTTTCTGCCGATTCGCATATTTGTCAGCCAGTCGAGCCATCGGTACTTTAAAACTTTCGGCGCGAGGTATTCAGTGATACCGGTAGTTTTGCGCGTTGTGCCGTCGGGCTGCGTAAGAGTCATTTCGCTGAAAAATCGGAGGTAAAAAAAACTTGAATCGATGATTTTTTTTTGCCGCACTTCGAGACGCACATTATCTTCGGCAATAAATCGAAGGAGTTTCGGGTATTTAATGCCGAATTTGTCTCTCGCAAAATTTTGTTCCTCAATCGCCGCGTCTCGCTCGTGTAGATTCCCGTTCGTAATTGTTAAGAGTTTGGTGGTCGAATACTTTCCCCCGTTTTCTTTGTAACGGTAAAAAACAGCGGTCGCATCTGTAAAATGAGCGCGTCCCCACTGCCAGTCGCTGACAGTTTCGGGCAGCCAGCGGTTATCAATATTGTGGTCGTGATAGCCTGTGCCGCGAAAGTGAATTGTGTCAAGATTTTTCCCTGCGTCTTCGGAAACGGTAATTCGTCCAGTCACGTCGGCGCGCGATACAGCCAAATTCCAGATGTGCGCGTTGGCGAGGTTAATGGATTTATCCGGCAAAAAATCGCTCTCGACCGAAAGCCATTCAAAATGCGCTTCCAAATTTCTGTTTTTGCGAAGTTTCGCGTTGATTGAAAGAACATAACCCGAACCATACGGAGCGGATTCGAAACGAAAAAAATTATCGCCGATCTGACACCTGGGAGTTTCAACACCGGCGGAAAATTCGGCAGGCGGAAATTCGTTGATCGCGCGGTATTTCGGCTTGCCGTCGCGGTAATACGTAAAGGCGATTGCCGGGAAAAGATTTTGCGATGAATCAATGTCTTTTTTTCTCAGACGGCTTTTAACTTTTTGAAAAAGGCTTTTTCGTTTTTGACTAACTTTGTTGTAGCGCGGCGAAAATATGAAATTATCAAGAAAGATGATGACCACCGCGTCACGCCCGTCTTCGCTCAGCGCGTCAAAATACCACCATTCAAAAGCCTCCGCGTTTGATTTTTCGTGCCACACGTCGCCGGCAATGTTCGAGGTCAGGAAAAAACTTTCCGGTTCGATTTGCTTTTGTGCTGTCGCCATTTAGTTTTTGTTGAAAAATTTAAGTTGGTAAAACGCTTCAAGCATCGCAGAAAATAAATTATAAGGCAAACTTTTTCTGGTCGTCTAAACTCTAAGAATTGAAAAAGGACTCTTCCCGGATTTTCAAATAAAAAAGGAGACAAACGAAAATGAAAACGAAGACAGTTTTGTTGAGTTTAATTTTGATCATTGGATTAATAGCGACGGCGTGTCCGAAACGTACGACTATTGCCGACATTGAAGATAATCCGTCAAAATATTACGACAAAGAAGTGGCGGTTGCGGGAACAGTCGATACAAGCTACGGCATTTCAATTCCGATCATCGGCGAAAGCGGCGGAATTTATAAAATCAGCGACGGAACCGGTTCAATCTGGGTTGTTACGCGCCGCAATGTTCCGACCAGAGGAGCGCAGATGGGCGTAAAAGGCAGAATTCAAAACGGCATCAACTACAACGGAAAAAATTACGGTCTCGGGATGATTGAAGATGACCGGCGGTTTAAGGGTAAATAATTTTTAGACGTTTTGAATAAAATTAGCCGAGCAAAGCGCTAAATTTTAAGTCAATGACAAAGAGGAGAGCAACAAGGTAGAATCTTGTTGCTCTTTTTTATGAAAAATCAATTAATAATATTCAACTCGCAATTTCAAAATTTGCACGAACGTTCCTGCGAAATTATCGAAAGAACTCCGCACGAAAAACTTTTTTGGCAGCCGGGTAAAATTGACGCGCCGTTTCCGTCTAATTCCTGCGGCGAATACGTTTTGCAGAGCGCGGGCGCGGTAGAACAAACCTTTAACGGAATCACGGCAAAATTGTGGGATAATCCGTTTGAGTGGACTCTGCCTGAAGCGCTTTCCAGCGGCACATTGATTTTGGAATATTTAAGCGAAGTCGAAGAAACGCGCCGGCGCGGGTTCGCCTTTTTTCAGTCTGATACAGAATTAAACCGCGAACTTCCCGCGCCCGAGAAATTAACAACCATTTTCAAACTATTGCTTGTCACATTTGCCGCGGCGGAGAATTTACAGGGTCGCGCTCTAGCCATATTTCGTTTGTTTTCCAAAGAAAAACTGTTGAACCGGTAAAAATTTTGGACATTTGAACTTTTGGGTATGAAAATGCGTAGCTGAAAGAGTAGAAAAATAAACAAAATATCGGAGAAAAATTATGTATTGCCCGCGTTGTAGTCAGGAGCAAATTTCACAGGATATAAAGTTTTGTTCACACTGCGGTTTTCCGCTCGGACTCGTTTCAGAAATTCTCGCCCACGGCGGTTTTTTGCCGCAGCTGGCAGAATTATATAAAGGCAAAAAAAACCTCGCGCGCAAAATGGGTCTGCTTTTCGCGCTGTTTTGGTTTATGATTTTTACGCTGGTTCTGGTACCTTTTCTGGCAATTATCGATGCTCGTGAAGAGATTGTGATTGTCGCCGCGCTGCTCGGAACAATTGGCGGGCTTATTCTGGCTATCGCGTCGTTTGCCTTTTTGAAAAAAGCGCCGAAAAATACGGAGGCTTTTAATTTGGAGCTGCAAAACGCAAACGTCAACAATCTTTATCAAACAAATCAGACAGCTCTGCCGCCACAGCAAACTCAACCCGCTCAAAGTTACGCGCCACCGAAAGACTTATGGAAAGCGCCGGAGACGGGAGATTTAGTTCAACCTAATACTGTGACTGACGCAACCACCAAATTGTTAAAAAAGCGGAGCAAATTTTTATAAAGTAGGAGAAATTTATGTTTTGTCCACGTTGCGGTCAGGAACAAATAACTATTGACACGAAATTTTGTTCGCGTTGCGGTTTTTTATTGACCGGTGTTTTAGATTTGATTTCTAACAACGAATTGCCAACTCAAACTTTGGTTTCTTCAGAAAATAAAGGAATTTCCCCGAGAAAAAAAGGTCTCAGGCAAGGCGGACAATTGCTGCTGTCTGGATTAATAATTGTTCCAATCCTCTTGATTATTTTAGATATGTTGAGATTTTATAATTCGCCGGTAGTCGCAATAATAGCAATTTTGACTTTCTGGGGCGGAATTTTGCGAATGCTTTATGCTCGTATCTTCGAGTCAAATGTGCCGAGCGAAAATCTTTCGGAAACTGGAGTTTTTGGCTCCGTCCAAAAAATACTAAATAAAAAACAAAAGGTAAATGCTTTACCGTCCGACCAATCAGCCGTTGATAATTTTAACATTTCGCCGTCCACAACCAATTGGCATGACACTAATGATTTAGTTCCCCAAAGCGTGACCGATCATACAACTAAATTGCTGGAAAAAGACAGGTAATTTACTTTTACTATTACTGTTGCTGCGCTGGAGGCACTGTTTGAATTCCTTTAACTCCTGCAAAATCATATGTAATGTAGAGATTCAGCGCGTTGTCTTTAACTTCTGAACGAACGTCTTTGACGCGGGCGTTAAGCGTTCCGTCGGTGGCGGTAATCGGCAGGTTGAGAGCGATTTGCTGTCCGCGCAAAATTGTAATTGGATTAACTCTCTGATTAAGCGACGACTGCACGAGCGGAGTAACAAAGCCGCTGATCACCGGTGAAAGCCCGTCCAGATTTACCGTTTCGACATCAATCTGCCCGTAAACATTTTGCGCCGCTTCATCAAACCGAAGATTGAGATTCGCCTGCGCCCAACCTGAGAAATCGATACATTGCCCGAAAACCGCTGCGCTGCCGCTAAAAGCGAGCGGAGCGGCAATTTTTCCTTCTCCAAACCGCACGCCAGTAGCAACACCGCTGCCCTCGGGCTTAAGCGTTATTTTTCCGGCACATTCGTTTTGCAGTGCGAACGAAGCAAACTGCGGTTTTGCCGTATCGCTGTAAATGTTTTGTCCGGTAAGATTAAGCGGGAAGGCGGGGGCGTTCATATCGCGGAAAATAGTGTTTAAAATCGTGTCAAAAAATTGCTGGTTGATAGCGATGGTCGCGGTTGCCGTCTGGGAAACGGTTGCATCCGGCGCTTTAATCGGTTCGCCCGGCAGTTTCGAGGCACGCGGCGCGCCGACATACAGATAAAAAATTAACGCTCCGCCAGTTACTAAACCTAAAATCGCGCCCAAAAAAAATAATGCGTATTTGTTCATTTAATTTTCTCCTGCGAACTTTCAAAAAAAAACGTAAAGTTTCCTGATTGCGAAACTCTACGTTTTAACGAAACTATTTTATTGATTCGGCGAAGCCATCGGACTGACGTTGCTGTTAAAATTACTGTTGCCGCCCGCGTTGCCTGTTGACTGCGGCGCGTTTTTCATCAGCTGACCGATGAGCGCCAAAGCGACGCTGAAAATTTGATCAACCTGTTGTTTAATCTGCTCGGGTGGAACTTTTGCCAAATCCGTCGGCTCCTGAAAAAGCGTCTGGTCAACCGAAGTTCGAATATTGCTCATTTCCGTCACCAGTCTTACACCTTTAATTCCGTTGACGGCGTTGCCCTGAGCTTCAGAGTTTGTTTCTGAAAGCAGAGGCAGACTTGTTTCTTTATCGACCAAAATAAATGATTCAGTTTGAACCGTTCCGGCTTGCGATTTCGTGTCAGTCGCCGCTCCGATGCGATATTTCACCGCGTCGCGCCCGTTAAATTTTTCTTCGCCGACTTGTTCGATGCCTTTTAAGTTTTTAATTTGCCCGACGATTTGTTCCGGCATCAGAAAACGCCTGACTTCAAAGCCGGTCGCTTGTTTGTCAAGTTCGGCGTATTGTTTTCGCGTCGGAGCGACGATCAGTTGTCTGCCGCCCAAATCCAGATAAACCAGCTTTTCACCGCTTGGCAGGGAAAATTCCATCCGTCTGCTTGTTCCGTCGCGGGCAACTTCAGCGCGCAGCGGCGGCGAAGTGATTTTTTGATCGCCGGAAGTTTCAAACTTCAGCGTTACGGTCGCCTGATATTGTTCAGGTTCTTTTGTTTCAATCACCGGACCGGACAAACTGACCACGCTTCCGTTGGTGTTGCCCGGATTGGCGTTCGATATATTTGTATTGATCGTTACCGCCGAATTTGAATTTGCCACGGTTAAATTGCCGCCGGTTGCAGGCTGTTGGCAAGCGGCACCAAAACACCCGACCAGCGACGTTAAAGAAAAAGTTAAAAGAATGTTTTTATTTGAAAACTTCATAAATTCCTCCAGGGTTGAATTGCTTTACAGATTAACATAATCATTTTGTATTTGATAGAAAAAAGACAGAAGAAAGTTACGGTAAAGCCTGCCGAATAGATTTACAAAAACGTTCAGGTTTAACAGATCTATTGATATTTATAAATTTTGCTCATCATTAAAAACCAATCGCTTCGCCGTCGCTTCTCGAATCGATCGCTCCGAGCCGTACGCCTGTTTTTTCCTCGATCGCAATACCGGTCGCGGAGGCAATATTAGACGGCTTTTCAGCAAATTTATGTCCCCAGCCTTTTAACATTTTTTGCGTGTCAGGCGACATTCCGAAAGGTTCAAAAAGAATTTCGTCGGGAAACCATTGATGGTGAATGCGCGGCGCGTCAATTGCCTGCTGAATATTCATATCGTGGTCAATCATATTGATGACTGTCTGTAAAACAGAAGTGATGATTCGCGGTCCGCCGCGCGCGCCGACGGCAAACCACAATGAGCCGTCCTTGCGCAGAACAATGGTCGGCGTCATCGATGAGAGCGGACGCTTTCCGGGCTGCACCGAATTATTTTCGCCTTGAATTAAACCGTAGAGATTAGCCGTTCCGGGACGAGCCGCAAAATCGTCCATTTCATCGTTGAGCAGAACGCCCGTTCCCTTGGCAGTAACGCGCGAGCCGTATAAATCATTAATTGTATAAGTATTTGTCACAACGTTTCCTTCGGGATCGACAACCGTGTAGTGTGTCGTGTCCATTGATTCTTTACCCGTCGGTTTGCCGTGTCCGATTTTTTTGCTTTCCGAAGCGTCCGCCAACTTTATCGTGTCCGCTCTTTTTTTCGCGTAATTTTTATCGATCAAATTGAACGTCGGAATTTCCGCAAAATCCGGGTCGCCCATAAATTCTGCGCGATCGGCAAATGAGCGGCGCAAACCTTCGGCTAACACGTGATATTTTTCCGAAGAATTATAACCCATCCGGCGCAAGTCATATTTCTCAAGCATATTCAGTGTTTGAAGCAGAACGATGCCGCCCGAACTTGGCGGAGGCATCGAGATAATATCGTAGCCTCTGTAATTTCCTTTGAGCGGTGTGCGTTCCTTAGGCTTATAATTTTTTAGATCTTCCAGAGTTATTAAACCGTTGTGCGCCTTCATATCGGCGGCGATCAATTCGGCGGTTTTTCCTGTGTAAAATTCCTGGGCGCCGAATTTTTGAATGCGGGCGAGCGTCTGAGCCAGTTCCGGTTGCTTAAACAGTTCGCCCTCTTTATAAAACGCGCCCCCTTTTAAAAAGATTTTTTTGCTGTCTTCGTATTTTTCAAGATTTTCTCGATAAGCCTTGAGCAGGTTGGCGAGTCGATAACTTAAAATATAACCGTTTTGGGCAATTTTGCGGGAAGGCTCGACAAGCTGCGCCCAGCTAATCTTTTTTGAACCGTATTTCTTAAAAGCCAAATCAAATCCGGCTGGGGTTCCGGGAACGCCTGATGCGCGATAACCGATCGTCGAAGACCCTTCGCCTTTTATCAATTCACTGTTTTGATCGATGAAAATATTTCTGTTCGCCGCTTTCGGAGCCATTTCGCGGTAATCGATTGCAGCAGTTCTTCCATCCTTATAACGAATCAACATAAAACCGCCGCCGCCTAAATTTCCTGCTTCCGGATAAACGACGGCAAGAGCAAGCCCGACTGCGATCGCCGCGTCAATTGCATTGCCGCCTTTTTTCATAATATCAGCGCCGATTTTCGAAGCGAGTTCGTGCTGCGAAACAACTATCGCCCGCGTTGCGCGGACAGGTTCACGCCACGCGGCTTGAACCTTTTGATTGAGCGGAAGAATTGAGAAGAAGAGACCTAAAAAAAACGATATAACAACTGACCTTTCAAATATTTTCATGAAATTTTCCGGGAACTTATAACAGATTTTTCTAAATAATATATAAAAAAGTTGTTCTGCAAAAGCAATCAACAAAGTATTTACCAATATAAATTTAATTTTTAATAAAAATTACTGTTTCAGTTATTTTTTTTATTAATATTTACAAA
>MWVV01000225.1_pt1 | contig 20642 bp, 19 predicted proteins | sample 1047281 | NCBI WGS metagenome assembly MWVV01 (sample SAMN06349986, study PRJNA376086) | soil metagenome | isolation source: PT-2 sample Antarctic (ecotone) soil | place: Antarctica | collected 2015-01-13 | reverse complement strand
TGCTGTAATATATAATTTAACCTTACTTAGCCGTAATCTATCTGATTTTGGAAGCATTGGCGGATTTAAAATTATTAATTCCTGAAATATGTAAATCATTATGTCATCCCTCACTTTTACATTAATACAAACACAATTATATTGGGAGGATAAAGCTGCAAACCTTGCTATGCTGCTGCGAAAAATTAATAGCATTAACGATAAGACTGAAGTAGTAATTCTGCCCGAAATGTTTAACACAGGCTTTAGCATGCAACCTGAAAAGTTTGCGGAAGAAATGAATGGCCAAACGGTAGAATGGATGAGAAAAATATCTGCAGAAAAAAAAATTATACTAACCGGAAGCCTGATGATTGAAGAGGAAGGAAATTATTATAACCGTCTTATATGGATGTTGCCGAACGGCCAAATGGGATTGTATGATAAACGACATTTGTTTGCTTATGCTAAGGAACATAACCATTATACAAGTGGCAATAAAAGGTTTATAGCATCGGTAAAAGGATGGAGAATAAACTGTAATGTTTGCTACGATCTTAGGTTTCCGGTGTGGGCACGGCACTCGATTACAGGTGATGAACGTACCAAAGAATTAGAATATGATGTGCTTTTGAATATAGCCAACTGGCCAGAACGCCGCAATCTCGCATGGAAAACATTACTACAGGCACGGGCTATAGAAAATCAAAGTTTTGTTATTGGCGTTAACCGGGTTGGCAACGATGGTAACGATATTTATTACAGCGGAGACAGTACCGTTATAAATCCCTTAGGAGAAATTTTATATCGTAAAGCACACGATGAAGATATATTTACGATCACATTACAAAAAAGGGAAGTAGAAACGGTGCGTGAGAAAATGCCATTTTGGAGAGATGCAGATCCGTTTATGATTATACAATAGAGACTTTGAGAAGATGAACCTGTAACTTTAGTAAAATGATTTCTATGGAACCTATTCAATTCGACACAACTATTTCTTCTATAGATGAAATAAAAATTCCCGATGATCTAAAAGATAAGATTTACCTAAACCAGGAAGTGCATGTAGTGTTAATTCCGGCGGGTGAGCGTCTTTATGAAGACTGGCAGAACGATGAATGGAATAAATTATCAACGCTTAATGATGATGGCAAGTAAGAACCTTAGGGCATATACAGCAGATAAAATATTTACAGGTGAGAACTGGCTGACAGGGCAGGCTGTTTTAGCAGAAAACGGAATAATAGGTTCAATAGTATCTGAAGATGCGATCCCTTCAAACGCAAGTATTATAAAATATAAGAACAGCTTTCTTGCACCCGCCTTTATTGACCTGCAAATTTATGGTGCTCACGGAAACTTGTTAGCCGTAAAACCCACCACAGAAACACTTGAAAAAACTTATGCTTATTGTAAGGCAGGAGGCGCTAATTATTATTTACCAACAGTTGCCACCAATACTTATGAAGTGTTTTGTAATTGTATTGATGCAGTAAAAGAATATTGGAAGCAGGGCAAAAAGGGCGTGCTGGGTTTACACATTGAAGGCCCGTGGATAAGCAAAGCAAAACGTGGTGCACATATAGAAGAACTGATTCACTCACCCACCTTACAGCAAGCTAAAGATCTGCTTGAATATGGAAATGGTGTTATAAAAATGATAACCCTTGCCCCGGAAGTTTGCAGCGATCAAGTAATTGATCTTATAAAGTCTTACGGAGTTATAGTTTCTGCCGGACACAGCAATGCAACTTTTGAACAGGCGACAAGAGCTTTCGACAAAGGCATTCCTACTGCAACCCATTTATTTAATGCAATGAGCGCATTTCAACATCGTGAACCGGGGTTGGTCGGAGCAGTAATGCATCATAACAAAGCAATGTCGAGCGTTATTCCCGATGGTTACCACGTTGATTTTGCTGCCATAAGTATAGCCAAAAAGGTAATGAACGAAAGGCTTTTTATAATTACCGATGCAGTTACAGAAACAAACGAAGGTTACTATCCTCACCAGTTGGAAGGCGATAAGTATGTATCGAACGGAATTCTGAGCGGGTCAGCTTTAACTATGGCAAAAGCAGTAAAAAACTGCGTAGAAAAAGCAGGGATTACATTAGAAGAAGCACTACGAATGGCAGCATTATATCCTGCAAAAGTTATAGGTATGCAACATGAATTAGGCAGGATAGAGAAAGGATATAAGGCAGAATTTGTAGTGATGAATGAAGACTTACTGGTAGCAGATTAAACAGACGATGTAAGTAAACTAAAAATTGCAGTTAAAGAGGATCTTCTGGCAGACTTGCCACACGATGATTTTTCTTCATAATAAGCTCCCTCACTTTTTCAAGCTTTGCGTCCACGCCTCTTCGTATATACCAGGATGATGGTTTTACTTCAATATCAGGAAAAATCCCTCTTCCGTCTTTGGGTTTGTTTGCCTCTAACACCAATCTGTACAATGGTAAAGTAACCCTGATGCCTGTATTTGGAAGAATGATCGTTGGCAAATGCATGGCCGAATTTCCATAAGCCCCGCCTCCTGTCTCCTCACCCACCACAGTTACGTTTTGTTGTTTTTCTAAAGTGCCGGTCACTAATGCGGCCGCGGAAAAAGTATAACCGCCCGTAACCAAATAAACATTACCATTAAAATGATATTGCTTTTTCGGTTTGAAATTATGCTTCTCGAAATATTTAAAATGAATTCGTCCATCGTTGTACCGCCTGCCCATAAAGCGCATACTTAACCAATAAACAAACCAGGGCCGTATGTATTTCTTGTAAGCAAATGAACGGGTATTTGCCGCAACAGTATCAGCTACCCGAAAAGGTTTGTCAACAATATACTGGCAAAGTTTATTGCTATAAAGAATATTTCCACCGCTGTTTTGCCTTAGATCAAGAACAAGATTTTTAATATTATTGGTCTCCATTTCTCTAAAACTTCGTCTGAAAAAACGCTTCAGCTTTCCTTCGCTGAAAGTGTTTACAGATAGTATGGCAGTACTTAATGCCGTATCGGTAACCATATTTCTGTCGCTCCATACTTTGTAATCCCTGAATTGCTTTTTGCTGATTGCTAAAGGTGGGATTGGCGCTCTTTTGAGGGTATCTTTTACCGGGTCATAATTTTTTACTATCACTTGTTTCTCTTGCCGGGTAGTGTCAACATAAGAAATAACATACTGACTATCGGAGCCAAAAGTGTTTCTATAATAGGCCGGAAAGTTGAAACTGATTAGTTGGTACTTAAGAATGTTTGCATAGCCATCTGCATTTACCAGTTGACATAGACTATCTATTACTTTGGCTATTGGTATATTATTAATACCGGTGATGATGGTTCCTCTTTTTATAATTGAATCATAGTTAGAGAAATTAGTAACAACTACTGCACTGTCCGGCCAAACCTTTAGGGATAAAGGAAATAAAGGCAGCCGTTTGTGTTCGAAATACTTTGTATATCGCTTAGAGTTACGGACAACAGTATGGCCACAACGTATCTTACTGATTGCCCAACCTATCCTGTTCTTAAATTGCAACTCGGTAAGAGAGTCTTTAAGAGAGGCTTGAGTTGCTTTGAAATAATAATCAACAGAATCTTTTGGAGTGTACCAATACAAGCTCGGGTGATTGGTCTTAAGGATTTTTTGTAAGAGTGAGAAATCGGATTGCAACTGTGCAGCAGGAAATTTTTGGGAAGGTCGATATCCACCTTTTCGTGTTAAGCTGCATGATGAATATATCCAAAAAATTACGGGTAACAGGCAACAAATCCGTTTCACTGGTTTAGTCATTCTTTAGGTCATTAATCATTGGGTCATTAGGTCCGCTTGTCATTAAGTTGTCAGGAGGTTAGGTTTATTGTTCCTTTGTTATAGATCATTAGGAAACGCTTATGTCTCCTAACTATCTTCTCCCTTCAGGGCCGGGGCTTCCGCCTTTACTATACAAACGCATTCCAACCTTGTGCAATTAATTTATGCGTGCTTCCACCTTTTGTAATAATGTGAACGCCTTCTTCAACGTCTGTTATATACCCAATTACAGATATTTGTCCATTCAGTACCAGTTTATCATATTCACTTTGAGGTATGGTAAAGAGTAATTCATAATCTTCGCCACCACTTAATGCGCAGGCAGTAGGATCAAGCTCAAGTTTGTAGGCAAATTGCTTTGCCTGTTCGTTCACGGGAATTTTGTCTTCATACAATTTGCAGCCAACATTGCTTTGTTTGCAAATGTGTAAAATCTCGCTGCTTAAACCATCGCTTACATCCATCATACTGCTTGGCAACAGGTTTTCTTTTTCAAAAAATTCTATAATATCCTTTCGGGCTTCGGGCTTTAATAATCTTCCTACTATGTATTGCTCATTTTCGAGATCAGGTTGGATCTGGGGGTTTTCGAGATATATCTTCTTTTCTCTTTCAAGCAAAGTAAGACCCAAAAAGGCTGCCCCAACATCACCGGTTACACAAAGCAAATCACCTTTTTTGGCGCCGCTTCTTTTTACCATTTTTTCGACCGTTATTTCACCAATTGCAGTAACACTTATAATAAAACCTTTTTGCGAAGAACTGGTATCGCCGCCAATTAAATCAACATTGTATTTCTCGCATGCAGCATATACACCTTCATAAAAATCATCCAGCGCTTCCAGGCTAAAACGGTTACTGAAAGCAATGCTCATGGTTATTTGTGTAGGCATCCCGTTCATTGCATAGATATCGCTTAAGTTAACGATCACGCTTTTATAACCAAGGTGTTTAAGCGGGGTGTACATCAAATCGAAGTGAATATTTTCAACCAGCATATCAGTTGATATAACGGTTTGCCTGCCAAAATGATCAATAACGGCAGCATCATCACCCATACTTAAAATCGTTGAAGCATTCCGGACTTCAAAATTTTTAGTGAGATGATCTATTAACCCAAACTCACCCAGGGTTGAAATTTCTGTTCTGTTTTCCATGAGGTAAGGTTTAAGGTTTAAGGCTTAGGGTTTAGGGTTTAGAGTTTAGAGTGTAAGGGTTTAGGCAGGATTATTAAAAAGTGCAAACAAAAATAATTATTAAGCAGGATTTCGTTAAGTAGAGATGAAAAGAGAACTTTATGCAGAAAAAATACACTTCTTTTTTGCTTGAATCCTTATACCTTAAACCCTAAACCTAATATCTTAGCTCCTAACCCTTTCACTCTTCCCATTTCCCATTTACTGCCAGCAACATTTCCTCGTGTATTCTGCCATTGGTTGCAAGAATATGAGGCTGGTAAGGTGAATAAATTTCGCCTTTAAAATCGGTTACTTTACCACCTGCCTCTTCTACAATAAGAAAACCTGCTGCACTATCCCATGCATTTAGGCTATGTTCATAAAACCCATCGAATCTGCCGGCAGCTACCCAACAAAGATCAATAGCTGCACTTCCAAGTCTTCTTACTGCAATGCCCCTGCGCACAAATCTCTCAAATACCTCTAACGGTCCGTTAGGAGTATCTAAGTAGGTATAAGGAAAACCGGTAACCAAACAACTTGTTGGCACATCCGGCTTATCGCTTACCCGTATCTTCTTATCGTTCAAAGTAGCTCCAAATCCTTTTTGTGCAAAAAAGAATTCATTCATCAAAGGATTATAAACTGCACCTAAAATAATTTGACCTTCCTGTTCTACTGCAATACTTACACAACAAATAGGTATACCGTTTGCAAAATTCACAGTGCCGTCAATAGGATCAATAATCCATTTATAAATGCTGTCCGATATAACTTCACCTGTTTCCTCACTTAACAAAAAGTGGTTAGGATAATCATCTTTTATTGCTTTAAAAATTGCCTTCTCACTTTCTAAGTCAGCTTCTGTTACCAGGTTATTCACCCCTTCTTTATTACTGATTTTATACTCGCCATTAAAATATTGTTGTAAAACTTTTGCCCCTGCAAATGTTGCCTTAATAAGCGTTTCTTTTAACATGGTGCAAATATAGTGGCTACTGCCTCAACCTTTTTTTGCCCTCAACTTACTTTTCCCGAAATAATTGCTTTTGCAGAGTTAGATAAAAACTCGTAATTCGTGTTAATACGAACTTTCGGCGGCTTGCAATTATCTATTATCATAGTAAATTATAATGTAAAATACTTTCTCGAGCAATGTTTGCATTCGGTAGAAAAAGCTATTGCACAATTAGAAGCGGAAGTATGGATAGTTGACAATGCCTCTACTGACGGAAGTATAAAATACCTGCAGAATAAATTTTCGTGCTTACACTATATTTTAAATGAACGAAATGTTGGATTTGCGAAAGCAAACAACCAGGCCCTTGAAAAAGCTACCGGAGAGTATATATTATTTCTTAACCCCGATACCATTTTGGCTGAAGATTGCATTACTAAATGTCTTTCGTTTATGCAAACCAACCCAAAGGCAGGGGCCTTAGGTATTCGAATGGTGGATGGCAGTGGAAAATTTTTGCCAGAAAGTAAAAGAGCCTTTCCTCATCCGTTAACATCGTTTATTAAATTGATGGGGCTTGGTACTCTTTTTCCAAAATCAAAAATATTTTCACGCTATTCCTTAGGATACTTAGATGAATTTGAGAACCATGAAGTAGATGTATTAGCAGGAGCTTTTTTATTATCAAAAAGAGAATTGCTGTTACAGCTGAAGGGATTTGACGAGACCTTTTTTATGTATGGAGAAGACATAGATTTAAGTTTTCGCATTCAAAAGGCGGGGTATAAGAACTATTATTTTAGCGAAAGCAGCATTATTCATTTTAAGGGCGAAAGTACCCGTAAAGGCAGTCTTAATTACGTAAAGATATTTTACCAGGCGATGATTCTTTTTGTGAAGAAACATTATGCGGGCAGCAAAGCATCTGTTTTCAGGTTTTTAATCCATGTGGCAATTTTGGTAAGAGCCATGCTTTCGGCTGTTTCAAAATTTATACTAAAAATCGGGCTGCCCTTGTTTGACGCAGTTATCATCTTTGCATCGTTTAACCTGGTAACTTTTTTATGGATTTATTATATGAGAGAGGGGCAAGGGTTTATAAGCAGTCTTGTAAATATGTCTCTGCCTGGTTTTGCACTGGTATTTTTAGCGGCGGCAACCCTTGCGGGTATTTACGATAATAAATATAAACCTGCCAAAGCTTTTTATTCCGCACTCGTTGCTATAATTGTAATGCTGGCTGTTTACTCGTTATTGCCGGAGAGATTTCGTTTTTCGAGAGGAGTCATTTTGTTTGGAGGGTTAACTGCTTTACTATTTATAACATTATTCAGATGGCTGTTATTAAAATGGGGTGTAGTAGAAAATAGCGATGAAACAAAAAAACAGCATCAAACCATTATTGTTGCAACCTCCCAGGAGTTTATTGAAGTAAAGGAATTAATGGTAAGGTCGGGATTAAAAGACAGGATAATGGGCCGGGTAGCTGCCAACGGAATTAGAGAAGATGCTCTGGGCACGGTTGATCATTTAAAAACGCTTGCAGAAAGTATGAGAATTAGAGAAGTAATCTTTTGCAAGGGTTATTTAAGTTATTCAAGTATCATCAATACTATTCAGGAATTACCACGAAACATTTCTGTCCGTTTTCATGCCTTCGGAAGTGAAAGTATTGTTGGCAGTGACTCAAAGGATACGGCCGGAGAATTCGTTTCTGCAAATGGTAATTTCCAAATCACTCAGCCCTACCAAAAAAGAATGAAAAGATTATTGGATATCAGTATCTCTCTTTTTATCCTTTTTACATTTCCTGTGCATATTTTATTTATCAGGCTTAAATCGATACGCAATGCGGCAACAGTTCTTATCGGCAAAAAAACATGGATAAGTTATTCTCATCCCAAAAACTGGCTTCCTGATCTTCAGCAGGGTGTATTAACTACAACAGGCTTTCCTGTAAAATTCCCACACCCTGCTAACCGCGAAACTGCCAATCTTATTGACCATTGGTATGCAAAAAACTATGACTGGACACAGGATTTAAAAATCATTATTAAGAATTACAAACGTTTAGGCGGAAGGACCTAAGCCACCTGGCAGAGTTTTGTTAGTTCCTTAATTAAATTTTGTTATCTTTTAATGTAGCTTCGTTCACGCTTCTATTAACCCTAACAGTGCGGAATGGCGATATTTGATATTAAGATACCCCGGAGTTTAGCAAAAGCATTGCGATTGCCTGAGAATAATGTGCGCCGTCAACAACTGAGGGTTTTAAAAAAACTATTGAGAAAAGCGAGGTTTACCGAGTTTGGTCAAAAGTTTAAGTTTGATGAAATATTGATGAGCAAACATGCCGGCAAAAAGTTTCAGGAGTTGGTTCCCATACACGATTATAACAAGATATATAAAGACTGGTGGTATAAAACCCTGGAAAATATCCCGGATGTATGCTGGCCAGGCACGATAAAATATTATGCACTTAGCAGTGGCACAAGCGAAGCATCCAGTAAATATATTCCTATAACCAACGATCTCTTACATGGCAATAAAATGGCCATGATAAAACATCTTATTACACTTCGGCATTATAAAATACCTGTAAAGTCTATAGGAAAAGCATGGCTTACTATTGGCGGCAGTACTCATCTGCAAAAGACAAAAGGATATTATGCAGGAGACCTGAGCGGCATCACTCAAAAAAAAGCACCATTCTGGTTTCAACCCTTTTATAAGCCCGGGAAAAAGATTGCTCTAAACCGCGACTGGGATAAGAAAATTAATGAGATCGTAGAAAAAGCACCTGAATGGGACATCGGTATTATTGTAGGAGTGCCTGCATGGGTACAACTTACAATGGAAAAAATCATTGAACGATATAACCTTAATACCATTCATGATCTGTGGCCTAATCTTCTTTTTTTTGTACATGGCGGTGTAGCTTTCGAACCATACAAAAAAGGATTTGAACGACTTCTTGCTAATCCCCTTATTTACATAGAGACGTATTTAGCCAGCGAAGGATTTATAGCTTACCAGGATCGACAAGATGCTAAAGGGATGAAACTGGTAACGTCCGAACATATTTTTCATGAGTTTATCCCTTTTGATGACAAAAATTTTGATAGCGAGGGAAATGCAGTTGACAAGCCGGAGGTACTAATGATTCATGAGGTGGAAGAAGGGAAAAACTATGCTTTAGTGTTAAGTACCAGTGCAGGAGCCTGGAGGTATTTAATTGGCGATACCATAAAATTTGTTGATAAAGAAAAATCAGAAATTGTTATTACCGGCAGAACGAAGCATTTTTTAAGTCTTGTTGGTGAACACTTAAGTGTTGATAATATGAACAAGGCAATAAAACTTACCTGCGAAGAAATGAATATTTCTATTCCGGAGTTTACGGTAGCCGGTATTCCTTATAATAATTTTTTTGCCCATCATTGGTATGTTGCATGTGATGATGCAGTAAATGTGCTGGAGCTTAGGAACAAGATTGATGAAAAGCTAAAAGAGCTGAATGATGACTATAAGGTAGAAAGAAGCAGCGCACTTAAAGAAATTTTTGTTGATGTTTTAAGGGAAGAAGATTTTATGGAATTTATGCGGCAAAAAGGAAAGATTGGTGGACAACATAAATTTCCCCGGGTGCTAAAAGGAAAAATGCTCGATGACTGGCGAAAGTTTTTGAAAAGCGAGACTGTTGTAAAATAAGTCGATCACATAGCTGATGTTTCCACATCCTGCCCACTTGTCGAATACTTTTGTTAGCTGCTGTGCTTATTGGGCGGAAGTTTAGCAGTCTTCAGCATTTTATTTGCCTTTTCCAGCTTTTGCGCAAACATAACTTTGTCCCTGTATTTGTCAAGTGCCGGGTCAATAGCTACAATTGGCACTTTACGCTTGTTAAGTTCTTCAATTGTTTTCATAATCTGCAGTTTAGTCAAAATTTCCGTTGCGCTAAAAACCCTTCATAGTCTTTGCCTAATTCATATTCCGGATAGTTGTCTCCAACCTGTAAAGGAGAGAACATTATCTTGCCGCATATTCGCATGAATTTCAAAGACCTTTTTAAAAGATTATTCCGCAAATTATTGAAGGTATTGCTATGGGCCTTCCTCATTTCCAATGTGTATTTGCTATTAGGTAAATGGATAATGCCTCCTATAACGCTTACACAGTTAGGTAGCCTGGTAAGCGGTTATGGACTAAAGAGAGATTATGTAAGTATAGATGAAATTGCACCTGCAGCCAGGCTTGCAGTAATGGCAAGCGAAGACCAGTTATTTCCTGATCATGGTGGGTTCGACTGGAAATCGATTGAAAAGAGCATGAAGAAAAATGCTAAAAAAAGCAAGAAGCTACGTGGGGCTGGCGCAAGCACTATTAGTCAGCAGGTAGCCAAGAATGTTTTTCTATGGCAGGGAAGCGGTATAAGCAGGTATGTAAGAAAGCTTCCTGAAATTTATTACACGCTATTGATCGAGTGGGTTTGGGGTAAGAAAAGAATCCTTGAAGTGTATTTAAATGTTGCAGAAATGGGGCCGGGTATTTTTGGAATTGAGGCTGCAGCGCAAGCTTACTTCAATAAAGAGGCTAAGGCATTAAACAGGTCAGAAGCAGCAAGGATTATCTCATGCCTTCCAAACCCGAAAGTTTTTACAGTAAAACCAATGAGCCGCTGGGTAAGCTGGAAGTACCCAAGAGTTTTAGGCCAGATGAAAAATATTGAGGTTGATCCCGATATTCAAAAGCTGATGTACACTAAGAAGTGAGCAAGGCATCAACAGCCTTTACGGCTATATCTAATCTATCTTCATAACTACCGCTTATGTTTACCCAGGGTACTGTTTGATTAATTAAAAGGTCTTTATAAATTTCATACAATTCTTTCCTGGACTTTAGGTCGGGGTACTCACGAAGTTCATCTTTTACCCACGGCAAATCTATATCGCACATTAAGTACAAGCTGCACTTTCTTTCAACTATTTTTTCAAGAATAAATGTGTGGCATTGGTTAAAAACATATTCGCACCACACCTTCATTACATACATATCGGTATCAACGAAAAGAAGAGGATGGTGAGCGGCTGTCGGTTGGCCATCGTCCATCGTCCATTCACTTGCCTCTTCACCATTCGTTGTTAACCATTCATTATTGATCTTTTCAATATATTCATCTTCCAACTTAATCTGCCCTTTGGCAATAGTAAGAAGATCGGGATATGTATAGTTCATTCCGTTTGCCAGCAGGTACTCACGTGCAAATTCAGGGCACCAAACGGTATTGTAATGTTTGGCGAGCAATTTACACAAGGTGCTTTTGCCGGTGCTTTCCGGTCCCATTACAACTATCTTTTTAACTTCTTGCATAGGTTGCTTTTTTGTGCCATGCAGCCAGTCCGGCAAATGCCATTATCAATAACACAAGAAATTGGAAACTTGTAAATACATAACCTTTAATAAAGTACAACGGAATGGAAGCTATATTAGTTAATATCCACCAGTACCAGCTTTCAACCTTCTTCTTAGCCATCAGCCACATGCCGGTATAAGCAGTTGCCGATGCAAATGCATCGGCTGCAGGTATGGCGCCGGGAGCAAATTCTTTTTTTAAATAAGATAAGGCAAGGTATATCCCAATATAAAATGTGGCAAAAAACAACAAGTGCATTGCCCACTCTTTTGCTGAGCTGTGTTTTATAATTACAACAGCATGTTTACTTTCATCTTTTTTACTCCACAGTATCCAACCATAAATACTCATTACTGTGTAATAAATATTTACACTTGCTTCGCCTAATAAATGACCTTTTATGCTTAGGTATATGTAAATAATTGTGTTAATGAGACCGGTTGGATAAACCAATATGTTTTCTTTCCTTGAGAACCAAACACTTACAATGCCTGTGATAACTGCAATAAATTCTATTATAGAAGTTTGCCTTAGACCGGTAACAAACTGCTGAAAAATATCGTCCAAATTAAATCGGGTTTTTGTAAAGATAGACCCACAGAGCGATATCCTATTTTGAAACACACTCATAAAAATTATCATCTTGATTCTTCTTTCGTCTTGATTGAATTTTTTATTTTGCCGCTATAAAATTCTACATGAAACAAACATTCAGGCTGTTAACATTCATTCTTTTTATTGCAACGGCATCTTGCAAAACCATTAGAAATGCACGCACTGTAAAGGATGATGGAAAAATAGAAGTTGTATTGGTACAGGTAAACGATGTATATGAAATTGCGCCAGTTGCGGGTGGCAAACAAGGCGGAATGGCACGGGTCAGTACGTTAAAAAAACAATACCTGAAAACAAATCCCAATACCTTCCTGGTAATGTCAGGAGATTTTGTAAGCCCTTCTGTTTACAACAGTCTTCAATATAATGGCAAGCGAATTCGCGGCGCACAAATGATAGAAGCAATGAACAGTGCAGGTATGGATTTCGTTTGTTTTGGTAATCACGAATTCGATATTAATGAAAATGAATTACAGGATCGCATCAACGAGTCAGAGTTCATGTGGATTTCTTCAAATGCATTTCACAAAACTGCAAATGGTATTGTGTCTTTTTCGCGTACAAGTGTTCCTGAGCGGCCACCTGTTAGTAAAAGTTATATAAGGCAGGTAAAAGATAAAGACGGAACGGTTGCTAAAATTGGCTTTATTGGCGTTGTACTTCCCGCTAACCCTGCAGAATATGTTAGCTATACCGATCCGTGGACTGCTGCAAAAGAAATGTATGATCAAATAAAAGATTCGGTTGATGCAGTAGTGGCAATAACACACCTGACAATTGCAAATGATGAAAGGCTTGCAAAAGAAGTTCCGGGACTTGCTGCTATCTTAGGCGGGCACGAGCACGATATGCGGTTTAAAAAAACCGGAAATGTTTATATAACAAAAGCACATTCCAACGCAAGATCTGCTTATGTAGTTAAATTAAATCTGGATAAGAACAAAAAGGAAACTTCGGTTACACCGGAGCTTAAATACCTTAATGAAAGCGTTGCATTAGACAGTAACACTAATGTTGTTGTGCAGAAGTGGAAGAAAATTGCAGAAGATAATTATGCATCTCTCGGGTTTAATCCGATGAAAGTAGTGATGACATCGGGAGAGCCATTGGAAGCGCGAGAAACAGAAATTCGCCATCATCCAACCAACTACAGCAAGCTAATTACAGAAGCTATGGCAAATGCATGCCCCCAGGCTGATGTGGTCGTTTTTAATTCTGGTTCGATAAGGCTTGATGATATATTAACCCCGCCTGTTACCCAATATGATATTATTCGCAGTATGCCTTTTGGTGGTGGAATTCGCGAAGTGGATATGAAAGGAAGTTTGTTGTTAGAAGTTCTTCAGGCTGGATTAAAGAATGAAGGTGAGGGTGGTTATTTGCAATATCAGCCGGTGATTTTTAACCAGTCTTCTAATAAGTTCACCATCAACAATGCCCCTGTTGATCCTAAAAAAAACTACCGTGTGGCTATGCCCGATTTTTTGTTTTTGGGGAGAGAACAAAATCTTGGTTTTTTAAACGATCGTAACCCTCTGGTTCTTAAAGTATATCCTGCAGAAACTTCTTCGGGAAATCCTAAATCGGATATCAGGCTTGCTGTAATTAAATATTTGGAGAAGAAGAAATAGTAACGAGCTAACAATTTTAAAAAAGGCTGCTTGTTACAATCCTGCCCACCTAAATATTTAACCTGTTTTTGCAACCAGTTCTCTGTTTGCAGATAATTGCCGTTGTGCTTCAAATTCGGGGCTTCCTAAAGTTCTTAATTCTTTTAAATGAGAAACTACTGCATTGGAGAATGAGGGAAACTCTTTGTATTCATAACCTGCTTCTTTTATTGTCTCCTTAATTATAGGAAGAAGTTTGCGATAATGCGTATGGCATATCCGGGGAAATAAATGATGAATGATATGAATATTTATAGCGCCGCATAACCACTGCAATAAAAAACTTTTAGGGCCATAATCGCCGGTGCTTTCAATAATATGAACTGCCCAGTTTTTTTCTATCTGGTTGTTTTTAACCTCGGGGTAACTGGTGCCAATAGTAAGATGACCTGTTTGAAAAATGAACGCAAGCAAAGCACCATTGAGAATATGGCCTAATAAAAAATAACCCAAAACGGCAACAACAGATAATTTGAGAACGAAGATTGGAATAAGGATTACATAAGAATAGTAAAAAAGCTTGCAGGCGATAAAGCGAAACATTAGGCCCGATGCGGCAGCCTCTTTTCCTCCGTTTGTTGACATGTACTCTTTAAGCAATTTAAAGTCTTTTGTAGTAACATAGTTAAGAGTGGATATACTATAAATAAGCGGCGCATATATATGCTGATACTTATGCCAGGGGTAATAAGGAGCAGTGGGGCAAAATTTGAATATCTTATAACCTTCAACGCTGTTGTCGTGTCCTTCAACATTTACAAAAGTATGATGTTGCTGATTATGGTTATACCGCCAAAGTTCAGAACTAACTCCAATAAGATCTAAGGAATATGATAAAAGCCTGTTTATTTTTTTGCTGCTCGAAACTGCACCGTGATTTGCATCGTGGGCAATATTAAAAGCTATCATTACATGCGTAAGCATGTGTAGAAAACCGATGGTGAGAGTAGCCCAGGCATTTACACGTGTTACATATAAAGCTGTTAATGTTATTGCCCAAAGCGACAGCCATAAAATTATTTTAAACTTCATTGCTGCGTTAGCATACTGTGTGGAATTATTTCGTTTGAAGTATTCATCGATTCTTAGCTTCATTACGGTAAGCATTTCCGATTTATTTTTGGCAGCAAACTTTACTTTCTCCATTATACTTTTTTAATTAAGAGGGTGCGTAAGATACGGTCATTTATTATACATCTAACTAATTATGCATCCGCTAACATCTTAATTAACATTAAAGTGAAAATTATATATTAATAGAAAAACCCTTTATTAAGACACTCAAAAAACTATACAAACAATTTTTATATATATGATGAAAAAGGTATAAGGCTTTTAACGAATTGAGAAACACTACTTCAGATTTGACAACATTCGAATGTTGTCAAATCTGCAACGTATATTAACCAAAAGCTTTATTACATTTGCTATTCAACTATTTTTAATGGAATATAATACACAGCGAAACCATTTAACAATGAAGGAATATGGAAGACATATTCAGCGAATGGTGGAATATGTGCTAACAATCGAAGACCGGCAGAAACGCCAGCAACAAGCACAGGTGGTAATTGAATTGATGGGAACTTTAAATCCACATCTAAAAAATGTAGAAGACTTCAGGCATCTGCTGTGGGACCATTTGTTTTTTGTTAGCGATTTCAAACTTGATGTTGATTGCCCTTACCCTATACCAACAAAAGAAACTTATAAGGTAAAGCCCGATCCGCTTCCGTACCCTAAGCAAAAACCCCGTTACTCTCATTTGGGAAAGAACCTTGAAGTGGTAATAGACAAAGCCCTTAAAGAAGAAAACCCCGAGAAGCGTGTAGGCTTTGCCAATGCCATTGCTTATTACATGAAGCTTGCTTACAGCAACTGGCACAAGGAGTTGGTGCATGATGATGGCATACGCGCAGAATTAAATATTATTACCAATGGTCAGCTCGAGTTTGACAGTACACCTTTTGTAAAACATTACCGTACATCCGAAGGTCGCGATAACCGCGGTGGCGGAAGCAATTATGGGGATAATCGTTTCAAACGCAACAATAATGGTGCACAATTTCAACGCAATAACCGCGACGGCGGTGGGGGCGCTGGAAGAGATAATCGTGGCAGCGGAGGCAACGGCGTAAGCCGAGACAACCGTGGGCCCGGGGGGAATAATAACGGTGCCGGACGCGATAACAGGAATAATAAGTTCGGCGGCGGTAATAAAAAACGTTTTTAGTGAAGCGGTTTGAAGTAACGGGCGGCAATAAATTAAGCGGAGAAATTATACCACAGGGCGCAAAGAATGAAGCTCTTCAAATTATATCTGCTGTACTGCTTTCTTCTGAAAAAATTACGGTTTCAAATATCCCCGACATTACAGATGTTAACCTGCTCATAGAATTATTGCAGGACATAGGCGTAAAGATAGAAAGACCTGAAAGAGATACGTGCATATTTCAGGCAGATGATGTAAATGCAGATCATCTTGGCTCTGCAGAGTTTAGGGCTAAAAGTGGCAAGCTTCGTGGTTCTGTTCTGCTCGCAGGCCCAATGTTGGCAAGGTTTAAAAAAGCATATATACCCAAACCGGGTGGCGATAAGATCGGTCGTCGCAAATTAGACACACATATTGTTGGGTTTGAAAAATTAGGCGCTGAATTTGAATTTAATGATGAGCATGATTATTTTCAGCTAATTACAAAAGGCCTGAAAGGGGTTTCAATGTTGCTTGATGAGCCATCGGTAACAGGCACTGCCAACATATTAATGGCAGCAGTGATGGCCGAAGGAACCACTACCATTTACAATGCAGCATGCGAGCCATACATACAACAGCTTTGCAAAATGCTTAACCGCATGGGTGCAAACATTAGAGGTATTGGCAGCAACCTGTTGACTATTGAAGGCGTTAGTTATTTAAGCGGAACAGAGCATAGCATGTTGCCCGATATGATAGAAGTGGGGAGCTTTATTGGCATGGCAGCAATGACCAAAAGCGAGATCACCATTAAAGATGTTGGCTTAGAACATTTGGGAGTAATACCGGATAAGTTTAAACAGTTGGGTATCCACATGCAGTTTAAAGGCGATGATATTTATATCCCTTCGCAGGATTGGTACGAAATACAAACTAACCTCGATGGCTCGATCCCAACCATATACGATCATCCATGGCCTGGCTTTACCCCCGACCTGTTAAGTATAGTTTTAGTTGTTGCCACCCAGGCAAAAGGAAGTGTTCTTATTCATCAAAAAATGTTTGAGAGCCGGTTATTCTTTGTAGATAACCTTATGGACATGGGCGCCCAAATTATTTTATGCGATCCACATCGTGCAACTGTTATTGGCCTTGGAAGAAGCCATCCTCTTAGAGGTATCCAAATGACCAGCCCCGATATTCGTGCGGGAGTAGCTCTATTAATTGCCGCGCTTAGCGCAGAAGGCAAAAGTATTATACAAAACATTGAACAGATAGAAAGAGGTTATCAAAACATAGATACCCGGTTAAATGCCTTAGGTGCAGAAATTGTAAGAGTTGGTTAGGAAAATAGTATTGATCGTCACACTGAGCTTGTCGAAGATTGTTTAGCGCTACGTACTATGCTCATTTAAGGCTTCGACAGGCTGCCGACAGTTTTCCTATGCTTGTCATTGATAATTCCTATGAGGATATCTGGAGTGCTTCTATTGGAATATAAAGTGTTTTTAATACCTCAACACTTTTTGCCGGAGTTGTTGAAACAAGTTGCCCATGACAAGTATAAGAATTATATTTTACCACCGAGGTTACAAAGGATGTCACACAACGAGGTAATTAAAATCGTGTCAAACTCAAGGGATGATTATCAAAATTCGAAAGGCATCTTTTTTGTACCATCATTAAAAAAGTCTTTTATGCAGAATCAATCTTTTCAATTTATGCTTGGCGGAACGCCATACGAAGTAAAGGCCGTGCCCTTTAAATTTAATGAAGGAACCCGTTATACAGTTACCATTAACGGAAGCGGAGAATATGTATTTGCTTATGATAGTAACGTAGGTCAGTATGTACCGTTAGATGATGACAGTTCCACAATTCCACAAGTTGTAGAAACAGAAATTGCAGGCCGGTTGCTGGCAATGGCGGGATAAAGTAATACTTACATTTCTTCGTTATTGCGAGGAACGAAGCAATCTGGTGATTTGATCTTTAACAGCCTTAGTACAAAGAGCAGATTGCTTCGTCGTTCCTCCTTACAATGACGAAATCTTGTCACTTAATAGAATTAAAAACAGCAGTATTAACCTTTACAGGATATTTCTTTTTCAACTCTGCAATCCATTTGTCTTCTAATACCTGCTGGTAATCGCTTATTACCATTCCACGCGCATCTTCAAAACTTCGTTGAGCGGTTTCGGGATAGACGTTTATTACATAGTTGAAAGTTAATGTTTCATCTGTTGGATTTTTAACAGGCATTGTAATTAAGCCGGCAGTAAAATTTGTTCTTTCAAAAACCGGTAGTTGTGCTAATTCATATCTGCCACTATCTGCGGATACATGTGCTGCATAACGTTCTGTTATTTGTCTCCATTGTGCGAGACTATCAGCAAGCTTTTTCTGTAGTTCATTTGCTTGCCCTTCATTAGTACAGGTTATAATTATTGCATCTGCACTTGGAGCCCACACATATTTTGTTTTGTGTTGGTTGTAGTATTGCATTAATCCGGCGGTATCGGCATTGGCCTTTCCCCAAACATTCTTCTCCATAATTTCAAAAAGAAGATTGGCATCTTTAAATTCCTTTACTTGTTTTTTATATGATGCATTGTAATCTTCAAGGTGATTTCTATAATAATCATCAGCGGCTATTTGCAGAAAGTCTTTATATATATCACTCATTTTTTTACCCGCATATTCCGGTAGGCCGCGTACACTTCTAACAAATTTTATCCACTCACCGGCTTTAATGTTTTTCTTTGCAAAAGAAAATAGTACAGTATTTTCTGAAATACCTTTATATGTAAACGGGGAAGGCTTTATACGAGCACTGTCAGTAAATTCATAAAAAGTCTTCAGGTTAAAAGTTGCAGGTTTGTATTTTATAGTTTTAAGCTCTTTTGCAAGAAGCAATTTTTTTGCTTCTGCTATCCGGTTGTCGTGGCTTACTTTATCAAGTAAATATTCATTTGTTTCCGTATTACTTATATCCGTTCCAACGTGTTTGGCTTCTAATACTTTAATAATGTGGTAGCCGGAGGAAGTAGCAAACGGCTTAGATATATCACCACTGTTTTTTAAGGAAAAGGCGACTTGCTCAAAGACGGGGTTATAAGTATTTATACCAAATTCAGGCATTTGACCAGCGTTGTTGCTGCTGCTTACATCGTTGCTTACTTTAACTGCAAGCTCTTCAAAACTCGCCCCGTTGTTTATGAGATTATAAACAGAGTCAGCTTTACGTAAGGCAATGCTTTTTTCTGCTTCCGATGCGGCTGGCGGAAAGGCAATAAGGATTTGCGCTACTTTGCGTGTGCCCCACGCTTTTCGTTCTCCAAGGTTTTTAAAAATATGATAACCATACTTTGACTTGTAAGGCTTTGAGATTGTATTAGGCTTTAAACTATAAGCAATGTTTTCAAACCCGTAGGCTAACGTAAAAGCTGTTATAAAACCAAGATCGCCACGGGCTGCTTTAGTACCTGCATCAGTAGAATATTCTTCTGCTACTTTCAAAAAATCGTGACCGTCTTTTAAAGCTTTGTAAGCCTGTTGTATCTTTTTATATGCTTCTGTACTATCGCCGTTCTCCGGTACTTCAATTAAAACCTGGCCAAGGTTAATATCTTTCTGACTGCGAGAAAAAGCCTCCTGAACCAACTCATTCACATTAGCCTGTTGATTAATTATGTTATCAGCCACTTGTTTTCCAAAATTGCTCACTTCATTCTGCTGTGTTGCATCTTTATCTAAACTTGCATCATAAGCCGCCTTCACTTTCAACTTAAAATTTATATACAGATCAAGATATTCTTTCAGCGCTTTTTTACGATCTGTAGCATTGTTTGGATTTCGGTTAAAAGCGTTTATAAATTCATCTTTGCTTACTGCATCTTTTCCATAAGTGAAAATAGTTTGTGCGAACAAACTGTTTATTACAGAAACAAGAATAAAGACGAGAAGAATTTTTTTCATGCAGAATACATGTTATTTTGAAGCAGGGCTGCTTTTTATTTTAGCTTGTATTACATCGTCAAATTGTTCGATACTTAGCATTTTACCAATAATGCGTTTTTGGCTATCTAATAAATATAACGTAGGAGTTTTGAAGACATCGTATAATTGTCTAAAGTTAGCGACGCCTCTTTTTGCTTCGTCCTCTTTTACTTTTGCAGGCTGATATATATTTACCCACCCCTCCAGATTATGTTCGCGAATATATTTTTTCCAGCTTTCGTTTGCTCCTTCATCTATATTTACACCAATCAATTTTACTCCCTGTGCCTTCCACTTTGCCTTGTAAATAGAATCTATGCGGGGGACTGTTTCCTTACAATGGCCGCAATTGGGGTCCCAAAAAGTAATAAAAGTAAAAGGCGCTTTTATCTCATATAACGAAACACTTTTTCCGCTTGTATCCAGCATTTGAAGATCAGCAGCCGGCTCACCAAGTTGATTAGCCATTAAGCTGTAGGCACGGTCGAAAATGAATTTCCGCTGCTTTTCGCTTAACCATGCAGTGTCGCCTTTACTGTAATATTTATCGAAAAGAAACAGAAATACTTTTTCCTGGCCCATGTACTCCGGGTTAATGTATTTATCGGTGAATTTGCCGAGCAGGTATTTGAATATTTCCGGCGTTTGGCGGGCAACCAGTAACATGTAATTGACTTCGCTTATAACAGAGTCAGGTTCGGGAACCACATAATATTTATAATACTCTTCAAGCTTAGGTTCAAAAAAAGGTGTTGGTACCAGGCTTTCTTCATCGAATGAAACGCCATCAAACCAGTGCTTTTTTACATTGC
>MWVV01000224.1_pt1 | contig 20670 bp, 19 predicted proteins | sample 1047281 | NCBI WGS metagenome assembly MWVV01 (sample SAMN06349986, study PRJNA376086) | soil metagenome | isolation source: PT-2 sample Antarctic (ecotone) soil | place: Antarctica | collected 2015-01-13 | reverse complement strand
GTTTAAAATCTTCGAGCGGCGATTTGAAAACGTCGTAATCGTTGTAATGAATCGGAATCGCCGTTTCGGGCTTGATAATTTTTATCGCTTCGACGCCTTCCTTGTCGTCCATCGTAACCATAACTCCAAGAACGCGAGTGCCGCCGAGGTGAAAAAGCCCGATGTTGATTTCGGGAAATCTTTTTGGAATTTCCTCCAAATCGTCAATGACAAGCGTGTCGCCCGAAATATAAAGCCGCAGGGCGCGGTTTCCAGCCGCTTCTTCAAAATCAAGAATGCTTCCCATCACTTCCGGCAAAGCAAAATCGACGATTCCCGGTCCGTGCTGTCCGGGCGTCGAAGTGATGCGGACGCGCGCGCCGTTTTTGTTAAATTCCGCCGAATCCCAGTTTTCCAATCCGATACCGCCCGTAAAATTTCTCGCTTCGAGTTCGGCGACGGCAGAAGTCGTCGTTACAATCGGCAAATCTTTTTGCAGTTTTTCTTCGACAATCTGGTCGAAATGGTCGCCGTGATAATGCGACAAAACGCAGAAATCGAGCGGCGGCAAATCTTCGATGTTAATCGCCGGTTCGGTCAAGCGTTTGCTCGTTAAACCATAGCCGAGATGAACGTGGTCGCCCGCGTGCAGAAAATTCGGGTCGGTCAAAATCGTAAAACCGGCAAAGCGAATAATCACGGTCGCCGTTCCGATGAAAAAAATCGAGCCTTTATTAAAATCCGCGCTTGCATCGGCGGAAGCCGAAAGTTCGTATGTGTTAGCCATAAAAATCTCCCTTGTTCGTTTTGTTTTCAGATGTTTGCCGTAAGAAAAAACCTATCACATAATTTGACGAAACGTGAACCGTTTATAAGGCGAAATTATTACTATTTTCGCGGCGTATCTTCGCTGATTGTCCAGACGATGACCGAGCTTGAAAGTCCCAAACCGGAAAGTCTGCCAGCCATCATCACAATCGTTTCGCCTTCGCTGACCGCGCCGTATTCGAGCAAAGTTTTCTCGCCGTCTTTGAGCATCATCTCGCTCGTATCGGTGTTTTCGTGGCAAAACGGCTCGACGCCCCAAATCAGTGCCAGTTGATTGCGCACGTCGTCCGAATTTGTCAGCGCAAAGGTTCGCAAGCCCGAACGAATGCTCGACAGACGACGCGCCATCAAACCCGATTCGGTGAAAACCGCGACTTTATCGGTCAACTTTTCGCGCGCGCAAAACGCGGCGGCTTTGCACAATGCCTGCGACGTTCTGCCCGTCGGCTCTTCGGTAAATTTTACGGGACGTTTTAATTTCGTTGTTTTAACGGTTTCCGCCGCTTTGATAATCCGCTCCATCGTCTCTACCGCTTCGACCGGATATTTGCCCGACGCCGTTTCCGCCGAAAGCATAACGGCGTCCGTTCCGTCCCAAACCGCGTTCGCTACGTCGGACGCTTCGGCGCGCGTCGGGCGCGGCTCGTAAATCATCGATTGCAGCATTTGCGTTGCGGTAATGACAAACTTATCTTTGACGACCGATTTTTCGATAATCTGTTTTTGATAAACGGGAACAAGCTCGACGCTCGTTTCGACGCCCAAATCGCCGCGCGCGACCATTACACCGTCGGTCGCGTCCAGAATCGAATCGAGGTTTTCAATCGCTTCTGCCTTTTCGATTTTCGCTACAAGCAGCGGTCTGCCCAATTCGCGCTTGTTTAATTTTTTAATCAGGTCTTTTACTTCCAGACAATCTTCGGCTTTGCGGACAAACGAAAGCGCGATGTAATCGATGTTTTGGGACATTGCCCATTCCAAATCCGTGCGGTCTTTTTTCGTTAAAGAAGGAATCGGAAGCAACGTGTTCGGCAAATTTATGCCTTTGCGCTCAGCGAGCAATCCGCCGTTGACGACCGTCGTTTTTACGTCGGTTTTCGTAACCGATTTTACTTTCAGTTCGATTGCGCCGTCATCCAGAAGAACGCGCGCGCCTTTTGCCGCCAGCTTCGGCAAATCCTTAAAGTTTGTCGATACTTCACGGGCGTTGCCTTCGATGTCGCGCGACGTAATGGTAAAATCCGCGCCGTCTTCGAGCAGAACCGGCGACGCATTTTGCAGCAGCCCGGTGCGGATTTTCGGACCCGACAAATCGACCAGAACCGCCAGCGATTTATCTAATTTTTTGGCAGCATCGCGCGCGTTTTTGATAACCGATTCGTGTTCGGCGTGCGTTCCGTGCGACATATTTATCCGCACGGCGTTGAGTCCCGCGTTAATAAGACGTTCGATAATTTCCGGCGTGTTCGATGACGGTCCGAGCGTCGCTAAAATTTTTGCTCTTCTCATAAAAAAAATAGATGTCAAGAGGGTAGATGTTAGACGTTTGCAAGATAGTTTTCAACTGACCTTCAGCATTGATTTAACATCTTTTCTTTTCGTAAATAATTCAACACGGTTGCGACAAACGTCGAATGCGACCACGTTAGCGGCGAAACCGAAACGGCTTCGCCCGTCAAAGGATTAACTTGTTCGGCTAAAACGCCCGACGGCAAAGCGCGTTTCGCCGTCCATTCGAGAATTTCGAGTGCGCCTTTCAAATCGTCTTTTTCTACGGCGACGGCGATGCGGTAATCCGCCAGCCAAAGCGTGCAGATAAACCACGAATTTTCTTTTACATATTCGGAAACGCGCATATAACTGTCAGCCTCGAAACGCGCGACGCCGCCGACAATTGTGTCAACCCACAGTTTTTCTTCGACGGCGCGCATCGTTTTTCGCACCATTTCGTCTTTAGCGTCGAACGCGCCGAAATAAAAAGTCCCGAAAAGCGACGCATCGATTGTCGCATCGCTTTGAAAATGTCCTTCATCGCTAAAATTCAACGCGCGAACGAATCGTTCCAGTTTTTTACTGTAAAGATGCTCGCTCATTGCCGCGACAACTTCGCCGGCGGCTTTTTCATATTTGACTGCACGAATATGTTCGCCGAAAAGATTTGCAAATCTCGCCGCCGCGCGCAGCCCGCCGACAACCGAGGCGCACGTAAAAGTGTGAATGCCGAGCCGGTCTTCCCACAAATTCCACGAAGGCTTCGGCAGCCTTAATCGTTCATCGCGGAAATCGTGCATAAATTCGGCGCAGCGGACGACGAGCGGCTGGTAGAGTTTGTGCGCGAATTCGATGTCGCGGAATTTCTCGTAATGCGCCCATAAAGCCCAAATGACGAGCGCGGTTTCGTCTTCCTGAATCGGCACGAGTTTTTTTTGTTCGCGCGCGTCCCACGCCGCGTGCCAGCCGGAGGCGACCGTTCCGTCGGCGTTGTATTTCTGCAGAAAATAACCGTCATTGGAAACGATTTTTCCGCACAGTTCAAAGAATTTTCTTGTCAGAAAAGGATAATCTGCAAGGTCTAAGGCGTTAGCGACAAGCGCGCCGTCGCGTGTCCAGAGATAGCTATAATGGTCGGTCGCGCGCGCTGTTACGTCCGAATCGTTCGCCGCCAGAATCGCGCCGCCGTTATCGGTTTGCGTTCTGACGACGAGCAGTGAGCGTTTGTAAAGCTCGACGATTTCCGGCGACAAATCCGCGAAATCCGTGTTGTTTTTGTTGACCCACGCGCGCCAGTAATTTTCCGTGTAGCTTAAAAATTTTTGCGGAGTTTGTTCGAGAATATGAGTGTTCAGAAGGCAAACTTCGTCGTGCGAAGTAGCGGCGCAAATCCAGTAATAAAACTCTTTAGTTTCCTGCGCGGCTATATTTAAATGAATTCCGATTGTCGAATCGACCGAGCCTTCGGTTATCGCCGCGCCGCCGCTTAAAACGCCGTCCTCGGCGTCGCGCCAAGTGCCTTCGGATTCCTGAAACGCTTTTCTGCCCGTCGTAAAAACGTCGAAATGCGGCTGGGTGTTTATCAGAAAATAGCGATGTTTTTCGTAATGAACAAGGGCGAAACTTTCAGGGTCGTAAAACGCCGTGTCGCCGACTTTTTTTTCATAAATCCGAAAATCGTGATGCAGAAAAACTCGTATTTCTCGCGGTTTATCGAGCAAGTTTGAAACGGTTACGCGCCGCAGAAAAATGTTTTCGTGGCTCGCAACCGTGTCGTTTGACACTATTTCCAAGCCTAATTTTTCGTTCGCTAATTTAACGTCCGTTACGAGAGTTTCCGGTTTATAACGCAAATCGCGCGTCCAATCGTCCGAGAAAATCCACGAAAACGCGCCGTCCGCCCAAACGCCGAAGCGAAACGGAAAGCCTTCGGTGTGATTTTCCTGCCCGACGTGCGGAAAATAGATGTCGCGGATTTGATATTTGTCGTCGAAGTTGACCAGTAAAGAGCCATTGCCGACCGGAATGTCGCGCATATATTAAATTTTTATAATTAAAAATCGGAAAACTCAAAAAAAGAATTTTACACTAAATTTTTACGAACGGCTTATTGCAAGAAGAATTTATTATTCGTTTCAAATGTAAATAATAATCAAATTGATATAATAAGTTTATGAAACCCGATTCGGAAACAAAGAAAAAAGTAAATTATTCCAATGCGTGGCAGGAAGCCAAAGAGCTGATTTGGCAATATCGTTTCCGGCTCGCGCTCGGCGCGGTTTTGATGATTGTCAGCCGGCTTGCCGGACTGGTTTTGCCCGCGTCGTCGAAATATTTTATAGACGAAGTTATAACAAACAAGCATTACGAGCTGCTCAAATGGATTGCGCTCGCCGTCGGTTTTTCGACCCTTGTGCAGGCGATTACGTCGTTTGCTTTGACGCAGATTTTGGGCATCGCGGCGCAGCGGGCGATTACGGAAATGCGCAAGCGCGTGCAGAACAAAATCGAGCGGCTGCCGGTTTCCTATTTCGATTCGACGCAGAGCGGGCAGCTTATTTCGCGGATTATGACGGACGCCGAAGGCATCAGAAACCTTGTCGGGACGGGACTTGTCCAGCTTGTCGGAAGCACGATTACGGCGCTTATCTCAATCGGCGTTTTGTTTTACATTAACTGGCGGCTGACCGCCGTAACCATTGTCGTTCTCGCCGCGTTCGGCGGCGTTCTCGCGTTTGCATTTAAAAAACTGCGCCCGATTTTCCGCGAGCGAAGCGTTATCAACGCCGAAGTTACGGGACGCTTGACCGAAAGCTTGGGCGGCATCAGAATCGTCAAAGCATATACGGCGGAGAAGCGCGAGGAATTAACTTTCGCGCGCGGGGCGCATAAACTTCTGCGCAACGTCGCCAAATCGATGACGGGCGTTTCGGCGGTAACGGCGTTTTCTTCGGTGATTATCGGCGCGGTCAGCGTCGTTATGATTCTGCTCGGCGGCAATTCGGTGCTTGCCGGCTCGATGACCATCGGCGACCTTTTTATGTATATCTTTTTCACGGGTTTGATGGCGTTTCCGATTATCGAATTATCTTCAATCGGCACGCAGATTACCGAAGCGTTTGCGGGTCTTGACCGCATTCGGGAAATTTTAAGCAAGGAAACCGAAGACGACGAAGATGCGAGCCGCATTGCTTTGCCGAACGTCGAAGGCGCGATAATTTTTGAAGACGTTTTCTTTGAATACGAAGCGAACACGCCGGTTCTGCGCGGTGTTTCGTTTGACGCGGCGGCGGGAACGACGACGGCTTTAGTTGGCTCGTCCGGTTCGGGAAAATCTACGATTTTGAGTCTTGTTTTAAATTTCATACAGCCGACGGCAGGGAAAATTTTCGTTGACGGCGTTGATTTGCAGGAAATAAAAGTGCGCGATTATCGCCGAAACTTAGGGGTCGTTTTACAGGAAAATTTCCTGTTCGACGGGACGATTTTAGATAACGTGAGATTTTCAAATCCGCAGGCGAGCTTCGACGATGTCAAAGAAGTTTGCCGCGTCGCTTACTGCGACGAATTTATCGCGCGCTTTGAAAAAGGCTACGACACGATTGTCGGCGAGCGCGGCGTGAAACTTTCCGGCGGGCAGAAACAAAGAATTGCGATTGCGCGCGCACTGCTGGCAGACCCGAAAATTTTAATTTTAGACGAAGCGACTTCGAGTCTCGATTCGGAAAGCGAGCAGATGATTCAGGAAGGCTTGAACACTTTGCGAAAAGGTCGCACGACGTTCGTCATCGCGCATCGCCTTTCGACAATCCGCAGCGCCGACGAAATTCTCGTCGTCGAAGCCGGCGAAATCGTCGAAAGCGGAACGCACGCTGAGCTGCTCGAATTTAACGGACGCTACAGACAGCTTTACGACAAGCAATATCAGTTCGAGAAAAATCAATTTATCAATCCGGGCGAAGATTTTACGCCGCCGAGCGGAAAAGAAGGAAAAGTTTCGACGAGCGCATCGCGTTTATAAAAATAAAAAAATGAGTGAAAAACAAACATACAAAAATCACGTTCGCTGGCACGCGCCGCAGCATTTCGTTTTGACGCCGATTTTGCTGATAAATTTCGTCTATGCAATCGTTCGGCTTGTACAAGACCCGACCATTGACCGCGCCGAGTTTCTGCTTTTGGCAATCGGTTTGATAATCGCGGGCGTTTTGATTCGTATAAATGCGTTGCGCGTGCAGGACAGATTAATTCGATTGGAAGAAAAACTTCGCTACGAAAAACTTCTGCCCGCCGGTTTGTTCGCGCAAACGAGCAATTTGAGCGTCGGTCAGACGAACGCGCTGCGCTTTGCGTCCGATGACGAATTGCCCGTGTTTGTTGAGCGAGCGCTGAAAGGCGAGTTTCAAAAACCGGATGAAATCAAACGCGCAATCGGCAATTGGCGAGGCGATTACTTGAGAGTTTAACGAAAAAATAAAAATGAAAATTGTTGTAATTGGAAGCGGTTTCGGCGGGCTTGCAGCGGCGATTCGTCTTCAGGCGCAGGGACATAAAGTTACGATTTTGGAGAAGCGCGACAAAACCGGCGGACGCGCTTATGTTTATGAACAGGACGGATTTATATTCGACGGAGGTCCGACGATTATCACCGCGCCGTGGTTGCTTGACGAGCTTTTTGAGATTGCTGGAAAGAAAACAAGCGATTATGTGAAGCTCGTCAAAATTGACCCGTTTTATAATATTCGCTGGGAGGACGGCACAATTTTTAATTACAACGACGATAAGGAAAATCTTCTTAATCAGATTCGCAAAATCGCGCCCGACGAAGTTGAAAATTATAAACGGTTTGCTGAAGATTTGGGCGAGATTTACCGCGTCGGTTTCGATTTGATTGACAAACCGTTTCACACGGTCGGAAGTATGCTGCGCGTCGTGCCGCAAATGGTCAAACTGCGTTCTGATAAATCGGTTTACAAATTCGCGTCGAAATATTTTAGAAACGAGAAACTGCGCGAAGCGTTCAGTTTTCACCCGCTTCTTATCGGTGGAAATCCGTTCACATCGACTTCGATTTACGCGATGATTCACGAGCTTGAACAAAAATTCGGCGTCTGGTTTGCGATGGGCGGAACGGGCGCGCTCGTCCGCGCTTTGTCAAAACTTTTTACAGACATCGGCGGCGAGATTTTTCTTGAAACCGAAGTCGAAGAAATCTTGATTGACGAAAAAGGAAAAGCCGACGGCGTAAAAATGAAATCGGGCGAGTTTTTTGCAGCCGACGCGGTGGTTTCAAACGCGGATGTCGCCTTCACTTATTTGAATTTAATCCCGGAACAATTTCGCAAAAAATATACAAACAAAAAGGTAAAATCGCTTTCCTATTCGATGTCGCTCTTTGTCATCTATTTCGGCACGAATCGCCGATACGAAAATATGGCGCATCACGAAATTATAATGGGCAATCGCTATCGCGGTCTGCTCGACGATATTTTTGTCAATAAAACTTTGGCGGAAGATTTTTCTTTGTATCTGCATCGTCCGACTGCGACCGACGAGTCGCTCGCGCCCGACGGTTGCGATTCGTGGTATGTCCTTTCGCCCGTGCCGCATTTGGGAGCGAAAATTGATTGGAGAGTGCAAGCGAAACCGTATCGGGATTTGATTATCAATTATCTCGAAAAAAATTATATGCCCGAGCTTTCAAAACATATCGTTTCGGAACATTACATCGACCCACTGCATTTTGAAGGAACTTTGAACAGTTATTTGGGCAGCGCGTTTTCGGTCGAACCGACTTTAATGCAATCTGCGTATTTGCGTCCGCACAATCAAAGCAAAGACGTTCCGAATCTGTATTTCGTCGGCGCAGGAACGCATCCGGGCGCGGGAATGCCGGGTGTGATTTCGTCGGGGAAAATCGTCGGTAATTTAATCGGCGAAGCCTTCTGAATTTAGATTTTAGATTTTGGATTATTTTTGAAATGGAACATAATCCTTGAAATTGCCGTAAATTTTACGAGCAATTCAAAATTCAAAATTCAAAATCTAAAATCTAATGTGGTATTGGACGAAAACTTTATTTTTAATTTTAATCGGCGCGGTTTTTGTTTGGCTCGCTTATGAAGTTTTAACGTTTCCGAGCATCTCGAAACTTCGAGCGGAAAATCCGTCGACTTCTTCGATGATTGAATATCGCATTTCTGAAGCGGCATCGCAGGGGAAAGAGCCGCGCAAATATCAAATCTGGATGCCGATTGGACAGATTTCACCGCATTTGCAGCGCGCCGTTCTCGCGGGCGAAGATACACATTTTTTCCAGCACGACGGTTTCGATTGGAACGCGATACAAAAGGCTTGGGACGAAGCGCAGAAAGAAGGCGAAAAAGAGGCGAAAGCCGAAGGCGATTTTGACCCGAACGACTGGATTCCGCCGATGCCATCGTTCAAACGCGGCGCTTCGACAATCACGCAGCAATTAGCGAAAAATCTTTACCTGAGCGAAGAACGCAATTTTTTCCGCAAAGGGCGCGAAGCCGTCATTACTTATTATTTAGAAAAAGATTTGTCGAAAAAAAGAATTCTCGAATTGTATCTGAACGTTATCGAATGGGGCGACGGCATCTACGGCGCGGAAGCCGCATCGCGTTATTATTTCAACAAATCCGCATCTGCGCTGACTCCGCAGGAAGCCGCATATCTGTCGGCGATGATACCGTCGCCGCTCAACGTCTTTAACCCGAAAAAAAATCCGAAGCGCGTCATCCGACGTCAAAAGGTAATTTTGCGCGGAATGAATTTTATTAAATTAGCTTATTGATTTAAAGATGAGGAGAAAAACTTTTGATGAGCGTTAAGATTATTAGACATCAGGAGTTAGATGTTTATAAAAAAGCGTTTGAAGCGGCGATGAAGATTTTTGAAATTAGTAAGAGTTTTCCGAAAGAAGACGGACAAAATTAACAATACTAAACTGAGAGTTTTTTCACATCTCATAGGAAAGCAATTTATACTATTGGCTTTATTTTTCTCGCGTTAAAGGCAGATAATTTTCTCTGGTAAGAATTGTATATTCGGTATGACCGCGCACTTGTATTTTGACTGTGCGCTCTTTTCCGCCTTTGTTTTCATTGGTTGAATAATAGCCAATCGTGTAGCGATTATTAATTACAGCAAAAATCGTGTCGTAAACCTTTTCGGCGTCTTCCGGCTTAGCGAGAAACTCGGCGTATCCGCCCGACAGTTTTGCCGCCTGCATCATCGCCATTTGCAGCCATATTACATTATTGACTTGTTCAATTTCCATTTTTCGATTCGCCTTTGTGTTGGTAAATGGAGAATTCTCCGTTCCCAGCTGCCGCTGCAAATCTACCGTCCAGACGTGTACAATTTTCAACTGTTCTTCTTTCGGCAATCCGACAAACCGAATCCATGGGAAAATAGAATAAATCGTCGCCCTTGATTTTTTGATTCTCTCCATCACGTCGCTGAATCCATAGCCTCTTTCGCCTCCGTATCCGGCAAATGTCTGTCTCATTCGATCGGTAAACGGTAGTTCATCCTTATCTTTTTTTAGTCCAAATGCTTCTTCGCCGTTTGTCATAAAAATTACAATCGGGCGCACGTCCTTTTCATCAAACATCTCATCCAAAACCGCCATCAGTGTTCCATAGTCTCTGTCTTCTCCGACAATTTTTTTGCCGAGCGGTGTAATATCGGTCAAAGTTTTTTTGAGCAGTTGCTTATCGCTCGTAAAATCCAGAACTAGTTTTATCTCCGTCGTAACAATTGCCATCTTGTCCTGCGGCGTGAGCTTATCAATCAATCTTTGTGCTGCTGTAACACTTTTTTTATGCTGTTTGGCATATAGTCTTCTGTTATTAATAATCAGCACAATCGAGCGGCGCACGCTGTCGCCGAATGAAAACATCTCCGGCTTTTGTTCTGTGCCGTCTTCGGTGATGATGAAATCCTTCGGCTGAAGATTGGTTACCGCTCTTGCTTTATCATTAACGACTAAAACATCATTTATAACTAAATTAGTTTCCACGCAGACTGTATCTTCACCAACTCTTTCGTTTTTATTATTTTCTGTTTTATTATTTTCTGAAATGCGGTTTTCGCTTGTGTTTGAATTGTTTGGACTGGCAGGTTGAGAATTATCGTCATTATTAGTATCTGAAGACTTGTTTGCTTTCTTTGCTTTTTTATCTTTGCTCTCTTTATTTTCAAATTGCTTCAAGCTCCAGCCGAAGTTTTTGATTCTTGATTGGTTCGGCAAATCTGATTGAGCAAAAACGCTCGTATTCGACGCGGCGTTTATCAAACAGCCGGATAAAATTAACAATGCTAAATTGTGCGTGAATTTGTATCTCATAATCGTATTTGATGATAAGTTTTGAGAAACACGCGAAACTTCAAAAAAAGACAAACATTTATCTTTCTTCAGGTTGTTTCGCGTGTTTCTCAAAATTCAGAGTCAGAGTCGTTATTATCAACCGCTTTCTAAATCGAAAGAAAAAGCCGAATTTTTAATCAGCTTTTTCTATTTCAGAAAGTTTCAGGGATATAAACAGCTTTGAACCTGATTAGCCTTTATAACTCCGCAACAGTCTTCATCTGGTTCGCCATTGACAAAACAACCAATGTTCGGATTTTGCAAACATCTATTATACAACCTGCTCGCTTCTATCCGGCATCTTTTTTCGATTTGCTGATAATTCGGAACAGAGATGTTGTAACAATCCGTAGGGGCAGGCGTAATCCGTGATTTCGCCTTTCTCATTAGTTAGGATTAAGGTTGGAGTGCCGCTGACCCGGAGCGCGGAAAGAGGTGATTGTTTTATGTCAATGCCGGTTATGCCGAATTCCTTTAAATGTGTTCGGCTTTCCTCGATGTTGAAGAGAAAGACGGCAATCAGCTTGACGTTTTTGTTCTGCACGCTTTCAACTAATCTTTTGTAAAAAGGCGCGCTCTCGTTACAAAAGTGACAGCCTTTGTTCAAGGCTAAAATCAAAGTTTTCGCTTGATTCGACCAACTTACGTCAGGCAAATTTACTTTTAAACACATTACCGGCTCATCTCGTGCCATTTGATTGGCAATAGGTGTTGTTTAGCAAAAAAATACTTCTGCATACCAATAGTTCCAATCAGAACAATCATGGCGATGAGAAGAATATTGGCGGTCAATTCCACCTTTTGATTAAATTTGTTCATATCAAACGTGCGAGTATTTCAAGATCAAAAAAATTTCTCGTTGCTCCTTTAGTTCTATATATTGTTTAACGATTTACTCGCGCCAACCTTGCCAAGAGTCAAACAGAAAAAGTAGCCGCTAGGAACTGGCAGTAGTTTCTGCCAAATTCAGCAACCCTAATTTGTTTTTGATTATTTTCTGTTGTGTGTCATTTTCTAACATTCTCCTATTGGTTGACTGATTGGAATAAACTTCCAACCAGTCGAGAATGTCAAATTAAATCGTGACTAAAATAGATAAAGAATCTCTTCTCCTCTCCCCTTCTTATTCAGCCGTTGCAGCTTTGGCTCGCGGTGCGGCGTTTGCGCCCTTTATGTTCATTTCTTTCAAAATCCAGCCCGCGTCGCCGAATTTTTCCGTAACGAAAAACACGTAGCGAATATCGACGGAGATAGTGCGGTTGAAATCTTCGTCGTAGAAAATATCGTTGCCCAAGCCTTCGTAATTTCCGTCGAAAGCCAAGCCGACCTGCTCGCCGTATGCGTTCAAAACCGGACTGCCGGAATTGCCGCCGATTATGTCGGTCGTCGAAAGGAAATTAACCGGAACAGTGCCGTTCGCTCCGAATCTGCCGAAATTCTGCGTGCGCTGCAAATCTTTTAATTTCTGCGGCGCGTCGAACGGCTCAACCCCAGTGTCTTTTTCGATGACGCCTTTAAGAGTCGTGAATGGGCTGTATTTAACGGCTTCGCGCGGGCTATAACCGCGAACGTTGCCGTATGTGAAGCGCAAAGTCGAATTGGCGTCAGGATACGGGCGAATGCCTTTCATCTCCGCCATTCCCTGCTGATAAAGGACTCTCTGGCGGTCAATCGCGCCGTTAAACCGTGCCGTTCGCGCCGCAAGCGCGTTTCTTTCCTGACCGAGAGCCGTTACGAAACCGACGATGTTCGGGTATCTTTTCTGCAAATCGCCTGCCGACATATCATAAAGTCTAAGAATTTTTTCCGGCGTGTCGAAATTTTCCTTTTCGGCAATCGACTCGGCGAAAGTTTCTTCGGCGGAGCGGCGTTCCTTGCCTTGAAAACGGTTGAAAAGATTTTCAGCCGCCGCGAATTTCTGTCCGGCGGGCAAGTTAGCCATTTCCCGCAAAAAGAATTTAATCACCTCGCGTTCTAAAACCGGCTCGCGGTCTTTATAGGCTTCCTGAACTTCGGTCAATTTTTGCTGTTTTTCGGCTTGCGTCAAATTTTTGCCTTGATTGACGGACAAAATCGCGTCATAGACTTGTTTGAAAACGGGCGTCAAAGCCGGATTCGGAAATCTCTGCAAAACGACGTCGCTCTGCGCCGTTCGATAATATTCGCTCGTTAAACTCTGCAAACTCGGCAAAAGCTCGCCGTATTTCGCGCGTCTTTGCGGATTTGCATTGACCCACGCGGCAAATTTCGCTTCCGATTCGCGTCGCTGCGCGGCGACGTTTTGACGCCTTAGAGAAACGGAACTGCCCTCATAAACTTTTGTATAATTGTCTAAACTAGCTATTTCCGATTGAAATTTTATGCGTTTGGCTTCGTCATCTTCGCCGATTAAACGCAGCGCGCTGCTTCTCGCTGCGAGATATTTATTGAGAAAAGGGAAGTTGACGTTTTGCGCGAAATCAATCGACTGGCTTTCACGGTAGCGCGTCGTGCCGCCCGGATAACCCATCAAGAAAACGAAATCATTTTCGCGCAAGCCGCCGATATTTATCGTCAAAAACTTTTTCGGTCTGAACGGCACGTTACTGGGCGAGTATTCGGCGCTCGTGCCGTCGGGCGCGGTATATGCGCGCAGAAAAGTGAAATCGCCGGTGTGCCGCGTCCATTCAAAATTGTCCGGGTCGCCGCCGAAAACGCCGATATTTCTCGGCGGCGCGTAAACGAGGCGCACGTCTTTTATTTGCATCGTTTGATACAAATAATAGAAAAATCCGCTGTTTAATGTTTGAATGCGAATGGTTGATGTTTTGGGCGCTTTTGCTTGTTCCTGCGCCTGCAAATCGTCGACGTTCTTCTTAATCGCCCGCGCGAATTCGTCGCCCGTTAAACTTTCCGTGCCGCGCGTGATTTTCGCCGTAACGTCTTCGACACGCTGAGTCATAAACACCGAATAGCCTTTGGCGGGCAACTCGGTCGCGCGTGAGTCGGCTTTGTATCCGATTTCGGCGTAATTTCGCTGCGTGGTTGAAGCCGAAACGAGCGCGTCGAAACCACAGTGATGATTGGTTAAAATCAAGCCTTCGGGCGAAACGAATTCAGCCGTGCAGCCGACGCTAAGGCGAACAATCGCGTCGGACAAACCGCCGCCGTTCGGGTTGTAAATGTCGCTCGGCTTGATTTTCAAGCCTCTTTTGGCGAGCGGCAACCGCGCGATTTGGTCGGGCGTGAACATTCCTTCGTCAAAGCGTCCGGCAAAGCCGAACGAAACGGACGAGAGAATCAAGGCAAACATCAAAACGAGTGTCGAGACGCTGTTTATTTTAAAACGCATAAAAATTAAAGTCCTTTCCTTTGTTTAGATTTAATAAATTGTAAAAAGATTTTACTCGAAAAAGATGAAAATGTCTTACCGCCTTTTGATGCGAAAAAAAGCGAGCCGTTTCCGACTCGCTTTTCACAGTTTGTAAATTTTATTTTTTTGGCTTTGTAAAATCTAATCAGTGAGCATTAAAAGCCGCAATTTCGGTCGGCGCACTCGGCAGAAAGCGGCGCGGGTTGAGCGGTCTGTTGTTCATACGAACTTCAAAATGCAGATGCGCGCCGGTCGAGCGTCCCGTCGAGCCGACAAGCCCGATAAGCTGACCGCGCTGAACGGCGCTTCCCGCCGGAATGTTGATTTGTGAAAGATGTCCGTAACGAGTAATCAAACCGTTGCCGTGGTCGATTTCGACCATATTTCCGTAACCGCCCTGCCAGCTCGCTTTGCTAACGATGCCGTTTGCGGGCGCGACGACGACATCGCCTTTCTCGCCGTCGATGTCCATACCCGGATGAAATTCGCTTCCTCCGCCGGTGAACGGGTTGCGGCGAAAGCCGAATTCGTTGTTGATTTTGCCGAAGTGCGCCCACATCGTCGGCAGAAACGCCGGATTGCTATTTTTGATAATCGTTTCAATCTGTCTCTCAAACTCGCTTTTGTCCGCGTCGGTCGCGTTTTGATATTCTTTTATCGCTTCGCCTTCGTATGAAATGTCGAGGTCGCTTTCCGCCGGACGCCGGTAGCTGATTGATTTATATTCGGCGGCTTTTTGAATCGGCTGTTCGATTAAAACTGCTTGAACGGGAACGTTTGTGTTTGATTTTGCAAATGCCGAGTTTTTTATAACTCCAGCGAAAACTGCTAAAGCGACGGTCAAAATTATTGCGGTCGCGCATTTATGAACAAGTGTTTTAGAAATCTCGATTTGTTTGACGGGTTTTTTGCTTTTGGTTTTATTCGTAAAAGGAAAAGTATAAAAGCGGTCGTTTTTCTGCATTATGTTTGTCTATCTGCTCCTTTGAATGATTTCGCGCCGAGATTTTTTTATAAAAAAGCATCAGCACGCGGAATCCCGAAAGTATAGCCTTAGGGCAACTAACGCGAGTCCTTGAGGAAAGTCTTGATTTTAAGTAGTTAAAATTTCAAAACTTTCTTTGGGGTTTCTTAAATTTTTTGATTAATTCTTTGTGAACGGTAAGGGAAAAGTAGCACAAGCCGAGACCGTTTGCAAATCGTCCCGCACAATTTTAAGTTTCGGCTTGTCAAAATTCGGCTATTCTTTTTATTCTTTAGCTTTGCGATTGGCGTTAAACGTTCGCAAAACGAGAAGTCCGACGCCAATAAGCACGACGACAAAACTGATGATGACGGCAAATTTAATCGCAATCGTCAAAAATCCGAAAAACGCGATTATTTGTTTTAACAGCGTAACGATGAGAGCCAGAATGACGAAAACGCTTCCCCATTTTCCCGTAGCTTTTAACCAAGTCGGCATAATTATTAATACTCCTTTTGAAAAACTGCTGATTGAATCAGCTTTTCTGACGGGCGGTTCTAACTATAAAAAATGCTTAAAATCGCCTTTGTTTCATAATACAAAATTTCTTACCTGTTTTTCCACGTTCGGCGGCGCGTTTTGGTTGCAAATTCATTTTGCTCACGGAAGTCATCCGTGTGAAAACTCGCGTCGGTTAAAGCATTGGCGAATGCGGGCGCGCTTTGTTCGGCGGAAAAATCCGTCCGATTATTTCCGCTTTCTTTCGGCTTGAAAACATAATCGCGCAACAGATAAAAACCCAAACCAATTAGCAGAACCGGCAAAAAGCCGCGAATCACCCAACGTAAATCGAAGAATGCGTGAAGAAAAAACGACGCGCCCAAAACGGTTAAAACGACGCCCCAAAGCTGCGGACTGCCGGAAAATCTCTGCGCGATAATGTCTTCAGCCGCATCTGGCGTAACGACGCCCGAACGCAGCAAGCGCGCCGTTCTGTAAGAATCGAGCGCGGCGAAAAGCCACATTCCTAAAAATCCGAGAACGAAAATCGGCATTCCGTTGGTCGTCGCCGCCATTTGAAAAAATCCGGCGAAGACGGCGAAATAAATCAAAGCCTTTGACGTTTGCCCGTTATAAGCCGCGCCCAAACCCGGACAAATCAAAGACAGAAGTGCGGCGACAATGGGCGAAGTTTGCCTCTTTATGACGGGCGCGTATGAGGATTGGTTGTAATTTTTCAGCAGCTCGACGCCCGAAACGATGCAGTCCTGACAAAACGGAAAGCCTTTGATGCGGTGGTCGCACGCCGGACAAAGCGGTTTCCCGCATCCGTTGCAATTGACCGCCGCCGTGTTTTGTCCGTGATATGCGCAGTTCATCGGTTATTTTTCCTCGTCGTTGACGTATGTCCCCGAAATCGGTTCTCGAACCGTTTTTTGCTGATAATCGAGTGCCGGAGCGTCGCCCAGAACCATTCCCGCGCTTTGTTTGTAAGTCTGCTCGGCTAATTCAAAACTCTTTTGATAAACACCCGTTATAGAAGTGTCAGCAGAGACCGTCTGACTGAAAAACAAAGCGGCGAAAAGCAGCATCATTGCAACGGGCGCAAGCTGCGGCAGCGGCGGAAACGGGAAACTTAAACCGCGCAGCCATTCCGCCGTTTGCGACCCCCACGACGCTCGGACGGTTTTCGCCTCAGTCGTGCCGATTGTCGCCTGCAAAATTCGAGCGTTCAAACCTGCCGGAACGGACAGTTCGTCCATTTTGTATGTGTAGCAGGCGGCAATCGAGCGAACGACTTCGCCCGGCAAATCCGTGCATTGACTGCAAAGCGCGGCGTGGCGTTCCCATCGGTGAAAGACGTTTGCGGGCAAGAAGCCGTCGAGATAGTCGGTTAAGTATTCTTCAAACTGTTTGCAGTTCATCGCCGCTTCGGGCGTCGTCAAAGAGAAAATACGCGATTCAAGATGCGCCATCGAATGTTTCGGCGCGCCGATTTCGCGACACATCGAGAGCGCGTCTTTAACTTCGTTAAGAAGCGAATGACAGAGCGGACAGCGCAGGGCGTGCGCAGCGACGGTTTTGTGCGTAGCTCTCTCCAAATTGCCGTCGAGATAATCGGTCAAAACCGATTCAAACTCGGTGCAGTTTATTATTTTTTCGTTTTCATAAGTCATAAAACAGTAGTCGGAAATCAGAAATCATAAATCAGTAGTCAGAAGAACAACTATTGATTTCAAACAACTTGAACCTTTTTTCTAAATAGTAACAACTCTCATTCGGCGCAAAATTTTCGCTAATTCAATTCGTCCGCGATTTATGCGCGATTTGACAGTGCCTTCGGGAATTTTCAAAACATCGACGATTTCCTGATAGCTCATCTCCTCGATGTCGCGTAAAATTAAACACGTTCGCAAATCGGCGGGCAGTTTGTCGATTCCTTCCTGAATCTGCGCGCGCAGTTCGCGCCGCTCGATTTCCTTTTGCGCCGAAGTGCCGACGGCGCGCAAATGAAACATATGGTCGTCAACGTCGTCGGCAAACGAATTTTGCGGATTGCGTTGCCGATGTCGGTAATCGTCGATTATCAAATTGCGCGCAAGCCGCATCAGCCAATTGGTCAAATCGCCCTGTTTGGCGTCGTATTGTTCGAGCGATTTGAAGATGCGGACGAAAACTTCCTGCGTCAAATCTTCAGCCGCTTCGATGCTCGACGTAAAGCGATAGGCGAGATTGAAGATGCGGCGCGAAAAGGTCGAAACGATTTCTTCCCAAGCCGTTCCGTCGCCCGCCCGACACCGCCGCACAAGGTCTGCGCCGCTGCCTTCCGCTGCTGCTACTTTTAATGCTGCTTCCAAAAGCGTGTTTCTCCGAAGAAAGCGAATGCTCTGAATGGTCAAAAGCAACAAGGAGCGTTACGTCTGCTCTCTGTCAATAATTTTCTACGTGCTGCGAAAAAGAAAAGTTCCAAAGAATTCGCAGGCGAAAATTTCTGATGCCTTTTGCGCTGGATTGCGTTCGGTTAAATTTTATTTGCAAAACAAAAAAAGTGAACGCAATTTATTTTCGTCCGCTTAATTTTCGATTAAAAATCACAAGCGTTATTTATTGGCGTTCATCGTTACAATGTTTGCATTCTCGTTTGAATTTGCGAGAACTATCGCGCCCGTCGCATTTGTATTTGCCTTGTTTGTAATGACGGTGCTTGGGACACTTGTGGTTGCGACGGGTTCTGATTTACCGCCGCAAAACCAAGCGCCGAGCGCAACGAGCAAGCCGAGCAGAAAAAGCGGAATAATCCATTTGAGCGGCGAGTCGTCGTTCGCTGTATCGTCAAAATTGTCGAGTTCGCCCGCCGCATTTCTGCTCAAAGGCGCTCGCGCGCCCGCGTCGTTAAATTCGCTAGCCGAAGTGCCGATTCTGTCAAAAGTCTCGCTCGCCGTCGTCGTGCCGCCGACTCCTGCGACAGTCGAAGTAGTTGATGCGCTTGTCAAAGGCGTTTTAACGTCGTCGCCCGAAGGCGAATCGTCGTTTATCATCAATAAATCGTCCGCGTCCGGCAGTGTGCCATTCGGCGTCAGCTTATCGACGATGCGCGGAATCATAAAAGCGGCGGCGGCGGTTGTCCTCCGGTTGTCAAGACCACTCTGGCTCGAGATGGTTTTTATCATATCCGCGCCGAGCGCGCGTTCGAGCTGCTCGCCGGAAATCTCCGCGTTCGCGCCCGTGCCGACCCACGTCTGCGCCGCGTCGCCAAAGCCCGCCGCGCCGAATTTGTCGAGAAAACTGCGCAAGCCGCCGCGCGTGTCGTTTGTCATCAGCGCCAGAATCGCCGACAGCAATCTTTCGCCTTTACCGCCCAAATCGAATTTTGCCTGCGCGCCGCCGATTATCGAATCAAACAAAGCCATCGTTTTTCTTCTCCTTTGGAAAATTACAGAAAAGCTTTTTTATATTTTTATATTGCAGATAAACGATTGAAAATATAAAAATGTCTTTTCGATAAAACTATTTATAACGTCGCCGCCATTGTTCACCAAACCGAACCGCTTCGTCAAGTTTCTGCTGCAATTCAACTCGCCGATTTTCGATTTCATCATCGTCTGCGTCGTCTTGAACCGCAATCGGCGCTTGGAAAAAAACGCGCGCGCGAGAAAACGGTTTCGGAATTTGCAGCTTGTCCCAACTGTTTATCGTCCAGAATTTTTCCGCTTCGATTAAAAAGGGAAGCACTGGATTTGCCGTTTTTTTTGCCAGCAGAATCGCGCCGTTTTTGGCGACATACGGCGCGCCTTTCGGACCGTCGACGGTAAAACACATCGGCAAAGATTTTTCGCGCATCAGGCGAATCATTCGCACGAGACCGCTGACGCCGCCGCGCGTCGACGAGCCGCGCGCCGCGCCGAAACCGAAACGCTGGATGAAGCGCGCGATGTATTCGCCGTCGAAACTCTGCGAAGTTAAAACGACGATGCGCCGATTTCGCAAAAAATACACGGACGGAAAAATCCGGTTGTGCCACGTCGCGTAAATCGGGATTTTGCCGCTTTGCTCGATTTTTTCTAAGTTTTCCGCGCCTTCGATTTCAAAGCGCAGCGTTCGTCCGATTAGTTTTACCAAACAATAGAAAACCAAATCATCCGCGCTAATCGAAAATCGCTGCCGAAAACTGTATCCGGCAAGCGTGGCAAACTCGAAGACTTCTTCCATTTTTTTTATTTCGCGCCGCATCGATTAGAAAATAACTAACAATTCGGGTTATTATTTGCAACAAAGAAAACGATTTTATCGTTATTTTTTCTGCGAGTGCTGATATTTTTACAATTGAAAAACTTCTGATTAAATGCAAAGAAAATTTCTGATTATCGACGATCACGACAGTTTGAGCAGCGGTTTGAAACGAGTTTTCAGTCTGCTCGGACACAGCGTCGAAACCATCGAGACGCGCGCCGAAGCCGTCGAGCTAAAAGACATCGACCGATTCGATGTCGTCATCACCGACCTCGACAACATCGACGCCATTCCCGAAGCCGTTCAAAGCGACGACGAAAACAACGCCTGTCTGCCCGAAGCCGAGCCGCACAAATCGTCTGAACATATCCGCGCCTTTAAAATCTGCGCGACGAGTTTCAACCGCGAAAACTTTGACGAAACCGAGCTGAAAAATCTGTTTGAAACGATTTTGAATTACAAAGCGCAGTTTATCGACCAAATCGAGCGGATAAAAAACTCGCGCGAGAAAATCGAATTCGAGTTTCCGAGCGCCATTTCTCTGATGCACTCAATTTTAGAGTATTTAACAAAGCGCGTCGAAAAAATCGGCGTCGCGGCGGGCGGCGACTCGCATCTTTTCATCGCTTTGGACGAAGCGTTCGTCAACGCCGTCAAACACGGCAACAAATTTAATCACCGAAAAAACGTGCGCGTCGCGGCTGAAATCTCGAAAAAAGAAGCGCGTTTCACCTTTGAAGACGAAGGCGAGGGCTTCGATGTCGCGTCGATTCCAGACCCGCGCGACCCGGAAAATCTGTTCAAATCGTCGGGGCGCGGCGTGCTTCTGATTCACAACATTATGGACGAAGTTAAATACAACGAGCGCGGCAACCGGCTCGAAATGATAAAGAAAAGTGAGTCCGAAACACAAAAAAACCAGTAATAAGG
>MWVV01000223.1_pt1 | contig 20679 bp, 16 predicted proteins | sample 1047281 | NCBI WGS metagenome assembly MWVV01 (sample SAMN06349986, study PRJNA376086) | soil metagenome | isolation source: PT-2 sample Antarctic (ecotone) soil | place: Antarctica | collected 2015-01-13 | reverse complement strand
ATTTCGGCAAATGCTGGCTGTAAATTTCCAAGGCGCGTCTGAGTAATGTGCCAATACCTTCCGATTGAGCGCGGATTTTGCTGGCAAAAATCTGCGCCGTCTGCGGGCGTTCCGCTGCAGATTTGGATCAAAATCGCATTCAACCACGAATTCGTATTATGGCTAATCGCTTCGCCCGCGTACAGAGAAGTAACCGTTACTTGCAGGATCGTGAAAATGATAAGCGGCAAAAAAAGCAGAATCGCCAAACTTAGAAATTTCGGCAAATGCTGGCTGTAAATTTCCAAGGCGCGTCTGAGTAATGTGCCAATACCTTCCGATTGAGCGCGGATTTTGCTGGCAAAAATCTGCGCCGTCTGCGGGCGTTCCGCTGCAGATTTGGACAGGGCGGAACTAATCACCTCTTTGACTTTCCTGGGAATTTTTTTAGCATCGAGCGGCGGCGGTTCAATTTCCTTATGCGCTGTCATCACGTCCGTAAAATTCCCTGTAAACGGTGTTTTGCCTGAAAGCATCTGGTAGGCGATTACTCCCAGCGAATAAATGTCCGAGCGCGTGTCGAGCCGTTCGCCGCGGCACTGTTCCGGAGACATATAAAGCGGCGTTCCCAAAACCGCGCCGATGTGCGTTAGATTCCTGGTCAAAGCTGTTTCCGGTCGGCGTTCGTTTGTTTTGAGCGGATCGGAAAAAAGTTTTGTTCCGGTATTTTCAACTTCCGAAGAAATTTTCATTTTACCGGCGGGCAGAATCGTCGTGCTTTTTTCTAAATCGTTGACAATTGGCTGAACGAGCGTTCCGGCTTCGGAATTGACATTTTCAGGTTCAAAAATCTGTGCTACCGTTGCTGATTCAGAAACGATGGTTTTAGATTTTTTCTCGGCAAAAGTTGCGGCTTGAGATTCTTCGGCAAAAGTTTTTCTCCCGGGGGCGTGGTGAGTTTGTTCGTCACCTTCTGAAACAATTGAATATGCGTCAATATTTTCAGAACTTATGTTATAAGATTCCTCAAGTTTGGCAATTCCAAAATCTAAAACCTTAACCGTATGACCGCCGCGCTGATTTGGCTCCAGCCAAATATTGTCGGGTTTTAAGTCGCGGTGAATAATCCCCTGTTCGTGCGCCTCCTGAACTGCCGAGCAGACTTGTTCAAGAATATCAATCGACCACGACAGCGGCAGGCGCTTCTCTTCCTCCAGAATTTCTCCAAGCGTGCAGCCGTCGAGATATTCCATTACAAGATAAGCGACCTCGCCGCGTTCGGTTGCGGAAAAGCCAAAATCCGTAACATTGACGACATTCGGATGCCGGAGTCGTCCGGCGGCGCGCGCCTCGCGCCTGAATCTTTCGACAAATTCGGCGCGCTGCATAAATTCGGGCGCGATAACCTTGACGGCGACCGGGCGTTCCGTGCCGATATGAGTTGCCAGATAAACCGTTCCCATTCCGCCTTTGCCTAACTCTTTTTCAATTTTATATTTGTGATCAAGAATTTGACCGACCACATTTCCGACATTCATATAATTTTGCAAAATTTAGCTGCTACTTTATTACTATAAGTTTCTACGTTTGAGAAGCAGATAAGTTTGACGCAATAGATTTTTACCGTCAAATTTTAAGGTTTTACAAAGATTATTGTTTTTTGATCCGAATCGCGCCGCTAAAGGTTTCTAAATTAAGCGTCGCGCCGCCGCTCGTGCCGAGCAATGCCGTCAGGCTTTGAGTTTTTGAGGTATTTGGTTTAACTACATTTTTAAGCGGAAGTTCACAGTTAAACGCGCCAAAACCATATGAAGCATTTAATTTTCCCGATGAGTTCTGCGGAATAGAAAGTGTAATCGAACCGTTTTGCGTGCGGAAAATATATTGTGCGCCGTTTTGGACTTCGCCGGTAAATCGAATCGAACCAGAATTTGAATTGGCTTCGGTCTGTCCAAATTGGAGTTGTTGAAGCGTGATTGCTCCGCTGCCTGTTTTTGATTTGAAGATATCTCCGATTTCCTTTGGGCTGACATTAAAGGCGACTATATTTCCGGTTGTCGTTGTCAGATTCATCGCCCCGCTTGAATTTTCAACTGTTACGTCGCCTTCAAAAGTCGAAGCCTCGATTCCCTGCGCGACATTGTTCAAAAAAATGTCGCCGCTGACATATTTAATTAACGATTTACTTACTGAATTGATAACTGTTTCGCTGGCGCTGCCTTTGACATCGACGGTCGCGTTGCGCGGAACGTCCAGTTCAATCTCTTCCCCGGAAAAACATTCCTCAGCCCCGATATTTTTATCACTTGACGTATCCAAACCGACAATTTCTACCCATAAAGGATTTTTTGTTTGCTCATTTTTTTTTCTGATTTCAAAACCAACCGGACTTCCCTGTTTTACAAAAGCGCGAATTTCATTGCGTTCCCATCCGTTAATTTTAACTTTACCTTCAGAAACACACATCGAAATATAAATTTTGGCGTCCACCAGAATTGATTTTTCAGTCGGTATTCGATTGTCGCGCGCAAATACTTTTACCGTTTGAGCGAAAGAATTGGTGAATGAAAAAAGCATTGTTAAGAAAAACAAAATTAAAAATATCTTGCTTCTCGATCCAATTTCATTTTGGTTTGTCGGCGATTTCATTATTTATCTCAAACTTGCCATCAGATCCGTTTTGTCAGCTACTGAACTGAGCAAATCAATTTTATTTTGATACGACGCGCGAAGAATTTGTTTCGCCGCTTCATCTTTTGGATTCCTTCGAACCTCGGCTTTCATCTTTTTAATCGCATCATCGCTCACCGCCAAATCTCTCTCAAAAACAAAACGCGCCGAAGATTTCAAGACTTCATCCTTTCGGCTGTCCACGGTTTTTTCCAGAGTTGCGATGGTTCTGATATAACTGTCTTCGCCCGGAACATTTCCGCCGGTCAGCAGTGCAGAAACTTCCGGTTTTGCTTTGGGCGCATAAACTTCGCGCTGTAGATTATCGTTTTTGACAAAAGGAGTTTTTATAACGCGAGCGGCGCTTTTGTTATTTACATTTTGCGCGATTTGCCCAATTTCAGGCTTCTCATAATTTCGTCCTGTCAGCGAGAATTGTTTACCCGGCAGTTTCGGAATCTTCGGATCAATAACCGGAACAGCTAAAGTTTCGCTTGCCTGAACTATTTCCGCGACATCAGACACTTTTTCATTGCTATCTAAACTTGTCAACGCCAAAAAAAAACTAAACACAATGAGCACACTCGCAAAAGCGACAGTCGCCTGGTTTGAAAAGAAAGCTGCTGCTGTCTGCCAAAAAGATTTTTCCTTTTTCTGAATCAAATCATTGATTTTCGTCCATAAACGCTGCGTCGGAACGAGCGTGTTAAATTCCTGTTCGAGAGCGGAAAAAGCGATTACGCTTTCTTCTTCCGCTTCCGCCAAAAAGATAGCGCATTCATCGCACGAAGCGATATGCCGCGAGACGTTTTCGACTAGATCGGCGTCGAGTTCACCGTCCAGAAATGCCTGAATCGTTCCGATGTCAAAACATTTATTGTTCATAATGTTTTCCTTCCAGTCTTTCCATAATGCCTGACAAATTCCTGGCGCGCGCGCGCCACAAAAGTTCCGATACTGGTTTCATTCAGCGAAAGGCTCTCGGATATTTCTCTGTAAGATAAACCTTGCTGCCTCAGCACTAGGCAACTTCGCAGAGGCTCTTTGATCAAACTCAGCGAACGATGAACTTCTTTTGCCCGCTGTCGCTGTTCATAATCGTTCTCTGCCGTAAAGTCAGTTGTTTCGTCCGTTTCTTTGACGTAATTTTCCTCGCGCGTGTTCGCTCTAATATTCCCGCGCAAAGTGTTTCGCGCCACATTCAGCGCTACTCGAATCAGCCACGGGCGCAGCATTTCATCTGTTTCGATCGCGCTTAAATTATTGTAAAGACGCAGAAAAACCTCCTGCGTGACATCTTCGGCGAGACCTTCATCGCGTACGACCGAACGCGCGGTACGAAAGACGGTTCGATGGTGAAGCGCGAAGGCTTCATCAAAAACGATAGTTTCCGTTTTCGCCGCTGCCTCTACTCTGGACGTCGCCTCCATAATCATTGTTATGCTTTCGGTCATTTGTTTAATTGTTTGCTAATGTTAAAACACCGCGCGCGGGTGATTTATGACAAAAAGTTTAATATTTCAAAAAATGTTCCTGTTTGTCCTGATTGAAAAAAAGTGTTTTCACTGATCTATTGATTAAAAAAGGTATAACTATTTTCGCCATCGGTAAAGACTGATTCTCTTTGTTCTATTTTAAATCCGCGAGATTGCAGCGGCAAATTTGCCGAAACATTCTAAAATGTTTCTTGACAGTTGCAAATTTGTACGTTTAACAACTAAAATTTTGAAACTTCTTTGCAAATTATTCGTGAAAGAAACACTGAAGGAAAATTTATAAAGGATTAAAAAGATATGACAAATTTACGTCGAAAATTAAAGAACCAAAAAGGATTCAATTTAATCGAGTTAATGATTGTAATCGCCATTATCGCATTGATTGTCGGTATCGGCATTCCTGCCTACCGCGCTATGGTCAACAATGGAAATGAGACTTCCGCTGTTACGTCGATTAATACAATTAAAACTTTGCAGGTCAACTACGCCTCTAAACACCAGGGCAAATTCGCGCCAAATTTCGATGAATTAATAAAATCGGTTCAGCTCGATGAAAGATTCACCGGAGAATCTCCGGTTGTTAATGGCTACGTGTTTAAAATGACGGTTCAGGAATCTTCCGGTTCGAAACCTTCCTTTTATTCAGTTAATGCCGACCCGCAAACCGGTTCCGGCTCCCGACATTTTTATTTTGACTCAAATCTCGGCACAACCAGAACAACTGAAGAAGAACGTCCCGCAAAAGCTGATGATCCGTCAATTTAATTGGTTGATCATCCAGCGCTGCTAATATCTATTTTTTATTTTGAAATATTAATTTGCAGACAAAAGGTAAAAGGCAAATTGCTCATAAGCAATTTGCCTTTTACCTTTTTGAAAAAATCGAATTAAAAACTCGCCGTCAAGTAAAATTTATTCGTGTCGTAAATAAAAGATTGTGGCTTCCGGTTTTTTGTTTTTCTCGTCTTTCGGTTTTTCGTCTTTTGGTTCAGGTTTTTTCCCGGGAACAATAACCGGCGGCGGTTCTTTTGGCGGACGGGGCTTTTTGCCGTCTTGTTGCGCCGATGCTGTCACTGAAAAACCAACCAACATCGCTGCTACAAAAAATATGTGTGTCAAAATTTTCTTCATTGTGTAATCTCCTCTTTCCATCTAATTGGCACGAGGGGAAAGTTTAACGCGCGTCCTCTTTTTTGTTAGGCAATAATAATGCCAGAACAATTTATGTTAAAAATCTCAGGGTAAACAATGATTAAACTGTTTATGTAAATTAGATTCAAACCAGATGGTTTACGTTTCCAAAATCTTTATACGAAATAGTTTATTTTCGATAAAGATTTTATCAACATTTTACTGTACTCAAATTTTTTGAACAAGTTAGCATAAATTAACTTAAAAAGAATATAATTTGTTTGTATCTTAAATAACACTGTCATTTGAAGGGTTGAGGGAGAAGGCAAATGCCGGACAAAACAAATCTAAACATCGAACGAACCAGACAGTTTCTGGTCATTGCGGCGACGGCAGGCGTTATTTTTGTCAATTATTTAGCCGGAGCCGGTTTTATCAACAACAAAACGCCCGCCGACATTTCCGATCAATATCCGACTCTCGTCACGCCCGCCGGTTACGCGTTTTCAATCTGGGGCTTAATTTACGCCGGTTTGTTTGCCTTCAGCATTTATCAGGCGCTGCCCGCGCAAATCGCGCGATTTTCAAAAATCAGAACGCTTTATTTAATCAATTGCGCGGCAAATTGCGCCTGGCTTTATCTGTGGCATTACGAACAGATTCCTCTCAGCCTTTTAATTATTTTTGTGATGCTCGGCTCGCTCATTTTAATAAACGTAAATTTGCCGAAAGCAGATTCCCCGCTTGAAATCTGGCTGGCGCGAATTCCTTTCAACATTTATTTTGGATGGCTGACCGTCGCCACCATTTTGAATTTCAGCACCGCGCTTGTTTTTCTGGGATTTGACGCGGGCGGCGCGGCAAAAATATTTTTTGCTTCAGCTTTAATCGTCGCCGCAACAATTCTGGGCATTGTCATTCATTTTAAGCTGGCATCCGCCGCCTATCCGCTGACTATCGCGTGGGCGATAACCGCGATTGCCATTAAACACAGTACCGAAACAATTATTGTCACAACTGCGGCTTTCGGGGTCATCTTTCTTTTAATTGCGGCTTTGAGCGGCTTTGCAAAAACAAAAAAATTACTGTAAATGAACGACGGAAAAATCTGCATTTCGGTTTGCGCGGAAACGTCAGAAGAATTAATCGAACAAATGATGCGCGCCAAACTTTTGGCAGATGTTATTGAACTGCGCTTTGATTGTTTAAAAAAAATCGAGCCGGAAAAAATCTGGAGCAGTATTAAACTTGTTCGTCAGACATTTGACGGAAAACTTCTCGCCACTTTTCGTTCAACGGAGCAGGGCGGAAAAAGAAATTTAACTTTCGCGGAAAGAAAAGAATTTTGGCTCGATTCGGGCGTTTCAGATTTTGTCGATTGGGCAGATTTTGAATTAGATTTTCCGGGAGAAGATATAAATCAAAGTTCGGTGAAAGTCTTCGAGAAAATCCTCAAATCTTTTCACGATTTCAAAAAGATTCCGCCGAATTCAGATGAAATTTATAAACAGACGGCGGTTGGTTCCGAGACGTTAAAAATCGCTCTGCAAACCGACGAGATCGCTGATACAATTGCCGTCTGGAAAATTCTGGAGCGAGCCAGATCAGACAATAAAGAAATCGTTCCAATCGCAATGGGCGAAGCCGGAAAATGGACGCGAATTTTAGGTTTGGCGCACGGCGCTTTAATGACTTATGCCGCGCTCGACGAGGGCAGCGAAACTGCTCCCGGACAAATTTCCGCTAGGGATTTGATTGAAACTTATCAAGTTAAAGAGTTGACCGAAAAGACTGACGTTTACGGAATAGTCGGTCATCCGGTCGCGCATTCTCTATCACCATTTATGCACAACGCGGCGTTCAGGTTTCAGAATATCGATGCGGTTTATATTCCGTTTGAAGTAAAAAATCTCGACGAATTTATCAAACGGTTCGTCAAAAGCGAAACACGGGAAGTTAAGTTAAATATCAAAGGCTTTTCCGTGACGATTCCGCACAAAACAGCGATTATCAAGCATTTGGATTTCATAGACGAAACCGCGGAGAAAATCGGCGCGGTCAATACGGTCAAAATCGAGCGCGGCAAACTCTGCGGCACTAATACTGACGCTGAAGGATTTATTGAGCCTTTGAAAAATGTTTACGGTGATTTGAGCGGCGCGAAAATCGCGCTTCTCGGCGCGGGCGGCGCGGCGCGGGCGTGTGTTTATGCGTTAGTTAAACAAAAGGCGAACGTGCAGATTTTTGCGCGAAACGTTGAAAAGGCGCAAAGTTTGGCAGATGAGTTTAAGGTTCGAGGTTCAAGGTTCAAGGTTCAAGGCGAAAGTTATGAACATTTCGATATTGTTGTCAACACAACGCCGCTCGGCACCAAAGGCGTTTTGGAAAACCAAACTCCGGCGACTGCTGAACAAATTGAACACATCAATCTCATTTACGATTTAGTTTATAATCCATTTGAAACACAGCTAATTAAAGAAGCCAAACAAGCGTTTGTGCCGACAATCGGAGGAATGGCAATGCTCGTCGGGCAGGCAATGGCGCAATTTAAAGTTTGGACCGGAAAGGATGCGCCGTTGAAAGAGATGAGCGCGGCGGTTTTGAAAAGGCTGAGTTAGAGTGTTAAGCAGAGATTTTTTATGAACGGACGTTACAGCCGACAAACTTTATTTCCCGAAATCGGACAGGACGGACAAAAAAAACTTTCGAGTTCAAACGTTTTAATCGTCGGCTGCGGCGCGCTCGGAGCCGCTCACGCGGAGACGCTCGCCCGCGCCGGAGTTGGAAACATTAGAATTGTTGATCGTGATTTTGTCGAATTTTCAAATTTGCAGCGCCAAAGTTTATTTTCAGAAACGGATGCGATTGAAAGACATCCAAAAGCGATTGCGGCGAAAAATCGACTTCTGGAAGTAAACTCGGAAATCGAAATCGAAGCAATCGTTGCCGATGTTAATTACTCAAACATTGAAGATTTGGTCGACGACCGCGATTTAATTCTGGACGGCACGGACAATTTTCAAACACGATTTCTGCTCAATGATGCCTGCGTAAAGCATTCTAAAACCTGGATTTATGGCGCGGCAGTTTCATCCTACGGTGTAACGATGACAATTATTCCGCAAATTTCGCCGTGTCTGCGCTGTATTTTTGAAGAGCTGCCCGATGCCGGAAGTTCGCCGACCTGCGATACGTCGGGGGTGATTCAGCCGATTATCAGCGTCATTTCGGCGATGCAAACAACCGAAGCCTTGAAAATTCTGGTTGGAAAAACTGAAAGTCTGCATCAAAGCTTGATGCAGATTGATGTCTGGCAAAACGATTGGCGAAGAATTAAACTCGGCGCGCCGAACGCAGATTGCAAAACTTGCGGACACAAAAATTTCGAGTTTCTCGAAGCGGAAAACGCAGAGTTTTCCGCCGTTTTATGCGGACGCGACGCTGTCCAGATTTCGCCGCAGGCATCGACAAATTTAGATTTAGAGGCTCTTGCCCGAAAGTTGCAAACTTTGGGAGATGTGAAACAAAATGAATATTTGGTGCGTCTTAAATACGACCAGTTTGAATTGACTGTTTTTCGAGACGCTCGAATGATTATTCGTGGCACCGATGATGTATCGACTGCTCGTTCACTTTACGCGAAATTAATCGGAAATTAGCTGCCGAGTACTTTAATAGAAAAATAGGCGCAAAACGGTTAAATTTATTTTTCCGACAAATTAGGAATTGTCGCTTCGTTTTTTGCGCTTAGAATTACATTTAATGAAAAAACAAATTTGCGCTTTAGTTATTTTTATTGTTAGTGGTTTTCTATCGGTTTCCGCCAGCGAGCCTTCTGTCTGGTCAATCAAGACGCGGAGCGGAATTTTGAAAGGCGAGGCAAAAGGCGTTTCAGTGACTGACACGGGTGCGATCACGCTTGCGCCGAAACTCGCCGAAATTTTTAAAACCGAACAACCCTACGTTTGGTCGAGCGCAGTTAACAGTTCGGGTAATGTGTATTTGGGAACGGGCGGCGACGGTAAAATCTTTCGCGTGGATGCGGGCGGAACCGGAAAATTATTTGCGGATTTAGCCGAGCTTAATGTTTCAGCACTGGCGGTCTCAAAAGACGGATCGCTGTTTGCGGGAACCTCGCCGGACGGAAAAGTTTATCGGATCGCGGCGAACGGAACGGTGGAAATTTTCTTTGAACCGAAGGAAAAATATATCTGGTCGATGGTTATTTTAGAAAACGGAGATTTAGCCGTCGGAACCGGGGAAAACGGGAAAATTTACCGCGTCAGTTCATCTAATGCAAAGCCTGAAACTTCCATTTTATTCGACACGAGCGAAACGCATATTATTTCGCTCGCCGCAGACAAAAGTGGAAATCTCTATGCCGGAACCGATTCAAACGGATTGATTTTGAGATTTTCTCCCGACGGCAAACCTTTCGCGCTGCTCGATTCAAGTTTAAGAGAAATTCACGATCTCTCGGTAAGCAGCGACGGCACTCTCTATGCGCTCGCGCTTGGTGATTCGGCATCGGCTACTAAAACGCCAGTCGCGCCTTCGGCGGCTGAGAATGCGAGCACCGCTACAGAAACAGCAAATGCAGCGGCAACCGAAACGCCACCGAAAAGTCGTTATGATTTAACCGCTTCAAAATCCGCAGTTTACAAAATTTTGCCGGACGGCTCGAACGAAATTATCTGGAATTCCGCCGATGTAACGGGCTTTTCACTCGAAGCTAATCCAAACGGCAACGGTGTTTTTGTCGGGACATCAAACAAAGGAAGGATTTACGCAATTACCAATCGCGGACAGGAAACGCTTCTTTTGCAGTCAAATGAAGGGCAAATCTCGACTCTCCAATTGTTCGGCAGTCAAATTTTCGTCACTTCCAGCAACCAGGGAAAACTTTATCGATTCGGCACAAGCTCGTCACCCGAAGCTTTTGAAAAAGAAGGAATTTATGAATCGCCAATCTTAAACGCCAAATCGAGCGCCGCCTGGGGTAGAATCTGGTGGCGTTCAAGCGGCAGCGTAATTTTACAGACCAGAAGCGGAAACACTGAAAAACCCAATGAAACCTGGAGCCATTGGAGCGCAAACTACACAGACCTGAAGGGCGCGCAAATCTCCAGCCCGAAAGCCAAATATTTGCAGTGGCGGGCGATTTTAAATCGAGAAACTTTAGGTTCAGGAACGACACTTGCGACAAACTTGACAACTAATTCGGGCATATTTGTTGATGATGTGCAGATTTCATATCTTCCCGGAAATATCGCGCCGGAAATTATTTCTATTCAGATTCTACCGACGAATGTCGGATTACTGGCGAATCCGCCAATTCAGATTGACCCGAATATTGAAAATTCAGGGCTCGACCCGCAGATTTTTGGACTTCCGCCGATAATGAACATTTTGCCGCGCAGAATTTATCAGCGCGGCGCGCGTTCTTTGCAATGGACAACTGAAGACCGCAACGGCGATAAACTCGAGTTTTCAATTTATTACCGTGAAGCAGGCGAAAATGATTTTAAGCTGCTCCGCGAAAATTTCCGCGAAAACTTTTTTACAATCGATAGTTTGTCTCTGGCGGACGGGCGTTATATTTTCAAAATTATCGCCAAAGATTCACCTTCTAATCCGGTTTCGCAATCTTTAACCGGCGAAAAAATCAGCGAATCCTTTGATATCGACAATGCTCTGCCGAGTGTCTCTGCAGTTGGAACGCCGCAAATTTCGGGCGATAAGGCGCGAATTACTTTTGAGGCGACTGAATCTTCAAGCTTTTTGCAAAAAGCCGAATTTAGCGTGAACGGGAGCGCCTGGCGCGAAGTTTATGCTGACGACGGAATCTCCGACAGTTTCAGAGAGCGTTATACTTTAGAAATTCTTCTAAAAGATGGGGGCGAACATACGGTTACCCTGCGCGTGTTCGATGCCAATGGCAACGCTTCGAGCGGAAGAATTGTAATGCGGAAGTAGTTTAACTTTTTTCAATTGTCTTTTTTCGGCAAAGTCATTGTTTCGCCTTCCCGATTTATTTCCAGATGTCTGGTTGTGCCTTCGATCACGCTCGGAGGGACGAGTTCGCCGGTGTCGTAAATCGAGATTTGTGGTTTAATATATTCAGTCTGTTTCGGCGAGAGAACAGCGTTTGGCAGGGCGTTTGTCAAATGATTTTGATTAACATTAACAAACGCGGCAGTCTGTTTTTTTTCGAGGCGTTTTGATTTTGAAAGGCTGCCGATTCCGCCTGCCAGCAGTGAAAATGCGGGAATTAACATTGCCCACCACCAGTTTCGTCCGCCTGCGACATTTGTCAGGAGCAGCACAATTGCTACAATCAAAAATCCGACACCGAGAATTGTATTTTTCAATCCCGCGCTCCACAACTCATCCGGGTCATTTTGTTTTATTCGCTTTTTTGAGTCGACAAGATATTCGGGCTGCGTTATTTCACTGTCCGGCAAAACCGAGATGGCGCTCAACTCAGTGCCGCAATTTCTGCAAAATTTTCCGTTGTCGGGATTTTTAGTTCCGCATTTTTGGCAAAACATATAATTTTAATGACATATTAAAAATTACGAATATTACGAGTAAAACAAATTGTTCGTAAATTTCGTCGAAGCTTAATTTGATATTTTCCTTTGTTTTACTGCTTCAAAAAGTATTACGCCGGCGGCGACCGAAACGTTCAGAGATTCGATTTTTCCGTGGAGCGGAATTTTGACAAGGACATCGCACTTTTCGGCGACCAGCCGATGCAGACCTTTTCCTTCGCCGCCTAAAACTAAAGCCGTCGATTGCTTCCAGTCCCAATCGTCGTAATTTATTGTCGCGTCCGCGCTGGTTCCGACGACCCAAACATTATTTTCTTTAAGTTTTTCAATCAAACGATTAAGGTTCGTAACTTTGGCAACTTTAACATATTCGGAAGCGCCTGCCGAAGATTTGGCGACTGTTTCGGTCAAGCCGACCGCCCGGCGTTCAGGAATAAAAACGCCGTCCGCGCCGACGCATTCGACTACGCGTAGAATCGCTCCTAAATTTCGGGGGTCTTCCACGCCGTCTAAAATTACGCTCAAGGAATGCTCCTTATTCGAAATTTTATCGAGCAATTTGTCGGCATCAAAATATTCAGCTGAAGCTACAAAGGCGATGATGCCCTGATGATTGACGTTTTCCTCGACGAAATTTGATAATTTATCACGCGAAATTGTTTGAGACAAAATGCCGTTTTGTCTCGCTAAACTTAGAACATTAGACAGACGTTTTTCGTTCGCGCCTTCGACCACGAAAATTTTTTCAATCTTCCGAGTTTCGGCGCGCAAAGCTTCCAAAACAGGCAGAACACCATAAATCAGCGGCGCGCGCGGTATGGAAGACGGCGCGGCGGAGACTGCATAAGAACCTTCACGGTTCTTTTTTGTAAATTCTTTTTTCTGACCCGCGGACTTTAAATTCGCCGGCGGCAATTTGTGATTTTCAAATTTAGATTGTTTTTTCATAAAAAGTTTTTGCGATTTCGTCAGAACTTCGTGTAAATCCTCACTCTAAAAAATTTACTTTGAAAAATTTTGTCGGATCCTCTTTTCATATTTTTTTGTCTGTCGGCTAAGAGTTGATATTTTGTTCAGTTAATCGCTTGACCGATAGACGCGGGACGAGGCAAACTATAAGTATCTATTATTTATTAAATTACGGTTGAATTTTAAGAAAAAGGGAAATAAGGCTTTTATAATTCTATTCAAAACTATTTTTGCGCTATATTAAATTACTATTAATTTAGACAACTATTTAGACAGTCGATTGCTGATTATACATTTATTTGCTGGAAAATTTTCAAAGTTTTGAGTTTGTTTAAATAAAACTTTCCCCTTCCCCTCAAAATTTAACCGCGACTTAAATTTATCTTAAAAATTAATTTAAAAAGAGAAGGTTGAATAATGCATTTTGATATGAATACCAACCCGTCCTGGAAGTTTGGACATCGCGGGCGGGTAGCAGTTTTTATTGACGGCAACAATTTATTTCACGCCGCCCGTTTTCATAATATTGACGTTGATTATAATAAGCTTCTGCGCGTCCTGCTCGGTGACGGGCGACTGCTTCGCGCATTTTTCTATACCGGAGTCGATGCCGGAGCCGAACGCCAACAGGGTTTTCTTTTGTGGATGCGGCGCAACGGCTTCCGGGTCATTCAGAAGGAACTGAAAACCTTTTATGACGGCACGCGCAAAGCAAATCTTGATGTGGAAATAGCCGTCGATATGTTAAGTCTGGCGGGACGCTACGATACGGCGGTTTTGGTTTCGGGCGATGAAGATTTCGTGTACGCGCTCAATGCGGTCGCCTATAAAGGATGCCGCGTGGAAGTCGCCGGTTTTCGTTCAAACACCGCGCCGCGCTTAATTGATGTTGCCGACTTTTTTATTGATTTGGGCGATATTGCCGAGCTGGTCAGGAAAGATATTTCCCAAAGCGGAACTTATGAGGTTCCTTCGTTTATTCCGCCCGAAGAAATACCTCCGCAAGACATTCTGCTGTCGTCGGCAGGCGGAAATTTTCCTCGTAGTCCAAATAAGATTTCGTTTGAAACAGATTTTGCCGAAGATGAAACAGAAGATTATTCGGACCTGGTGCGCGTCAGGGATGAAAGATGAAAATTTTCACACACGAAGAAGCAGATGATTTAATACCAGTAGTTAGACCAAAACTGGAAGAAATAAAAATTCTTTACGAGCAGGTCGGTTCTCTGCGCGAGTCTGTAAAATCAGCTGCAATGGCGGCAGAGCTTGGGGGCGGCGGCATCAAAAACGGTTCTGTTTATGTAAAATCCCTTTACGAAATCGGCAGGATAACTACCGAATTATTTCAACTTGGAATTCAGCTCAAAGATTATTCGCGCGGTTTAATTGATTTTCCGTGTTTAAGAGACGAGCGCGTCGTTCTGCTTTGCTGGCAGCTTAGCGAAACCGATAAAATTGAGTGGTGGCACGAAGAAGCGGAAGGTTTTGCGGGCAGAAAACCCTTATAAACCACGGCAAATCTTCAAATAAAAATTAGTTATTCTTAAAAATGCTTTAATTTCGTCAAAATTCTTATTTTGCCTCACTTTACTATTGACGAGTTAAAGTAACTTCTGATATTATCCTCAAAGTTTTCGTTCAATTCGTTTTCTTTAATCCACAAAAACTTCTCTGATTTTTCAAAGCTATGAATTGTCCAGTTTGCAATCGAAATAATGCCTTAACATTGTCTATCTGTCCGAGCTGCGGAGCGATGATCAACGATTCGGTTCGTGAGGAGCTTAAAACAAAAGTTTCTTATCTGCCAAAGCCGCTGAACGCTGATAAAAAGGCAGATCCTCCCGTGACGGCTAATTCGGTTCACCCGCCCGTAAACATTGAGAAGCCGGAGATAAAAGAAATAAAAGAAATAAAGGAGAAAGAAGAACCGATCGCCGTTAAGACACACACGGCGGAACTAATTTCAAATCCGACTAATCCGACATTAATTGAATTTCACACCAAAAACGCAACTCTGCCGGAGTGGAGGCTGCAGCTGCAGAATACAATTCGCCAGCGTAATGAACGCAGCGGTTCTGAAGCGGGCAAATCCGCCATGCCGTCGCCGCAAACGCCTCAATTAATGAGCAAAGGAGCAACTGCCTTAAAATCTCAGCCGGTCGAAAGCCAAGCGCGAAACCGAGCAGCAAATCCGACTTTAGCGAGCGCTCTGCAGCGCATCAAAGATTCACGCCAGCAGTTTCTGGTTGAAGAAAAAAAGGAAGTTTTTCTTTCACATTCCGCAACTACCGCGCCGAATAAAAGTTATCCTTTTCACATTGCCCATAAAACAGAAGATCCAAACGTTAAAAAAGCGCAAATAAATCCATCGGTCAGCTTTTCTTCCAAACCAAAACTCGCGCCGCCTGTCAAAAAGGAAACAGAAGATTTAGACACCAATAAATTGCGCCCGATTCCGAAAGCCGCAAACATTTCCACAAGTTTTCAAAAATTCCCGGCTGTTTCAATCAAAGAAACGGTAGATGTCGAGAAAAAAATTGAACTCAAAATTCCGCAAAAAATTCACGAAGAAGTTATCAAAAAATCCCAGGAGACTGTAACCGCTGAAGAAGTTGAAGTTTATGACGACTGTGCGCCGATTGCAATGCGTTTTAATGCCGGACTTTTTGATTTGATAATCGGTTTGTTCTCCAGTTTGATTTTACTTTCGCCCTTTCTGTTGTGGGGCGGAAATTGGTGGTCATTTGCTGGAGTGTCAGGTTTTCTGGCGACTTGGGCGATTATAATGTTTGCTTATCTAACAACCGCAATCGGCTATTACGGCAAGACATTTGGGATGCGGCTTTTTTCCCTCGAAGTAATCGACATCGGAGGCGAAAATTATCCGACCCTGCATCAGGCGGCGGTCAGTTCATCGCTTTATCTAATCACACTAGCGTTCGGCGGAATCGGATTCTTGACGCTCGCCTTTAATGAAGAAAAACGCGCCGCTCACGATTTGGTTTCCGGAACAATCGTCATCAAAGAAGAATAACCGAGTATTAAATGTTCAAGATTCAAACTCGACCCATTCAAATCTTGAATTTTAAGCCGCGTGAACGAAATTACTTTACAAAAAATCTGTGCCGAACTTGAAACCTATCTGATAGGAAAAAAGTTCGGCAAAATTTTTCCGCTTTCTCGTTTTCATTTAGCGATCGACTTTCGACTTTCAGATTCGCAGTATCTTTTGATCAGCGTCGAGCCGTCCGCGCCGCGCCTTTATTTAATCAAAAGGCGTGTGCGCGACCTCGAAAAACTAGCCAAAAATTCTTCTCCGTTTGTTCTGCTTCTTCGCAATCGGTTGGCGAATGCCGTTTTGCAAAAAATCAGTAAAACAGAAAATGAGCGAATTCTGCAGTTTGATTTTTCCTCCTCCAATGAACTCGGACAAGTCGAAAATTGCTCGATTGTCATTCAATTGACGGGGCGTTCCGCCAATCTTTTCCTACTCGATAAAAATAATTTTGTGCTTGACACACTTCGCGAGACTGCCGGGACGGGACAGGAAGTTGGGGATCGATACGCTCCGCCCGAGCGTCGAAACGCGGAAACTTCAACACGTGAAAAAGAATCGGAAACTTTTCCGCAAGCAAATTTCAAAACTTTGTCCGAAGCGATAGACACGCATTATTTAGAAATTGAAGTTGAAAAGGCTTTTCGAGCAAAAGCCAGCGCCGCCCGAGCCAAAATAAAGCAGGAAACTTCCAAACAGACTAAATTAGAAAAAAAACTCAAGCAGGATTTGGAAAATCACGGCGATGCCGAAGCCTGGAAACGCTTTGGCGATTTACTTTTAGCGAATTTAGTAACTGCCGTGCGCGAAGGCGATAAAGTTCTGGTCGTTGATTATTACCAGGATTCGACCCCGACCGTTGAAATTAGAGTTGACGAGAATCAAACTCTGACCGAAGCCGCCGAAAAATTTTTTAAACGCTACACAAAAGCCCGCAACGCGCAGACGGAAATTTCCAAACGGCTGGAAGCGTTAGATTTGAAACTTAAAGATTTGATGCAAAAACACCTGCGGCTTGAGCAGGCGATCGAGGAAAGTGATGAAAATTTTATCACTGATTTCTTGGGCGCGAAAATTGAAAAAATTCCTGTCAAATCAAATGAAAAGCAAACCGAGAATTTTAAGGGCGCGAAACGCTACGTTTCATCTGAAGGATTTGATATTTTGGTTGGAAAGGGCGCGAAGGACAATGATTTTCTGACTTTTCGGGTAGCGCGAAGTGAGGACTTATGGCTTCACGCGGCAGATTATCCGGGTTCGCACGTCGTTGTCAAAAATCCGAACAGAAGCGAAATCCCGCAAAAAACTTTGCTTGAAGCCGCCGAACTTGCCGCTTTTTTCAGCCAGGCGAGAAGCCAGGGGAAAGTCGCTGTTCACTACACGCAAAAAAAATTTGTCAACAAACCAAAAGGCGCGGGCGTTGGACTTGTCAGTCTTGCGAGTTTCAAGACAATTTTAGTTGAACCAAAAGTGCTACAAAAAGAAGCAAACTAGAAAATTTTATTTTACTCCGGCAATAATTTTTTTTAAGATTCGTTAACCGTCTTATCAACTAATTCTTTCAATTGATTAACTACCTTCGCGCCACCGCCGACAAATACACCGCGCAAATGTCCTTCCCGGTCAATAAGAAAAGTCTGCGGAATCGCGCTATTAGCTTTACTGAGTTTGAATAGTTCACCGATTAATTTCGGGTCAGACCAAGCAATTGTATAATTCAATTTCATTGTTTCGACAAACGCCTTTATTTCTTCGGGAGATTCATCATCACTATTAAGACCGATAATTTCAAAATTTTGGTCTTTATATTTCTCCTGCATTGCGACAAGTTCCGGCATTTCCGCACGGCACGGACCGCACCACGTCGCCCAGAGATTGAGGAGAAGAATTTTACCTTTTTTGTCTTCAATCTTAAACGTCGATTCATCTAAAGCTCGAATGTCGGCAGTCATGACAGCGACGGGCGCGGGCGGAAAATTATTGATTTTCGTTTCAATTTTGCTTTCATTCGAGGAAGGCGAGCCAGTGTTTTCAACCGAACTTTTCTGAGTACTTGCAGAATTTGTGCAACCGTTCAAATTAAAAGAAACAACACACAAAAGAATAAACCAAATCGTTTTCGTCAATAAATTTTTCATTAAATTTTTCATCCTCTAAAACTCTGACTTCGCGCCGATTAAATAAAGAGCGCGATTATTACCAGTATTTTAAAACATTAGCATTAAAAATGCCTGATTTAAAACCTTACTCGTCTGCCGACCCAAAATATTTGGACGCTTATTTATTCTTTGACAACAATATTGACAAGCCTTTTTGGAACGATAATAATTTTGATGATTTGTTTGCCCTCCGTGTATTCCAAAACTTTCGCGTTTGTTAAAGCTTGCGCCTGCAAATCTGCCTGCGATATCTCAGGCGAGACAGAAACGCGCGCGCGAAGTTTGCCGTTGATCTGAATCGGTATTTCGAGTTCGTCAGATTTGGCAAGATTTTCATTAGCGACGGGAAATTTCGCGCCCGATTTCAAAATTCCTTCTGAATTTTTCGTGAGTATTTCCCACAATTCCTCAGAAAAGTGCGGCGCATAGGGCGTGAGCATTAAAATTAAACTTTCCAGCGCTTCGCCGACCGCAAACAAATCCGTTTCGCTCGCCGCCGACGGCTCAACTTTAAAATCGCCCAAAGCATTTGATAATTCCATCAAAGCGGCGACCGGCGTGTTGAATTGGTAAGTTTCAAAATTTTCAGTAATACGCCTGATGGTTTGATGGGTTTTCTGGCGCAATTTTCGCGCATCGCCGTTTCCTGCGTTCAAATCGGCAGAAGTTGTCGGTGAGTTTTCCGGTTCCGCACTCACTATTCTCGCATTTCTGCTGTTTTGCAAAACTTTGTGCCAGCGATAAACAAACCGGTAAACGCGCTGCAAAAACCGCACAGCGCCGTCGATTCCAGTTTCCTGCCAGACCAATTCATTTTCGGCGGGCGCGGCGAACAAAGCGAAAATTCGCACTGCGTCCGCTCCGTAAATCGAAATCATATCGTCCGGGTCAACCCCGTTATATTTGGACTTGGACATTTTCTCGACGGCAACTTTGACCGGCGAATTGTCCATTTTTAAATTGGCACCAACAATTTTTCCCTTTTCATCGCGGACTGTTTCCACATCATCCGGCGGAACGTAGCTTTCCAGAGATTTGCTGTAGAAAGATTCGCCGACGACCATTCCCTGCGTCAGCAAATTTTTAACCGGTTCATCAAAATTTATTAAACCGATGTCGCGCATCATTTTTGTCCAGAACCTTGTGTAAAGTAGATGCATTACTGCGTGGTCAACGCCGCCGATATATTGATCAACCGGCATCCAATACGCCGCAGTTTCAGGGTTAAACGGCAAATCCTGGTTGTGCGGATCGGTATATCTGAAATAATACCAGGTCGAATCGACAAAAGTGTCCATCGTGTCCGTTTCGCGCCGCGCGGATTCTCCGCAGTCCGGGCACTTCGTATTATAAAATTCCGGAACTTTTGCCAGAGGCGATTCGCCAACACCCGTAAACGGAGCGGATTCAGGCAATTCAATTGGCAGATTTTCGTATTTTTCGGGAACTATTCCGCACTTTTCACAATAAACGATCGGTATCGGCGCACCCCAGAATCGCTGACGCGAAATTCCCCAATCGCGTAGACGGTAAGTCGTTGCCGATTCACCAAATTGATGCTCTTCGGCAAATTTCGCCATTTCACGTTTTGCGTCATCACTCGTCTTGCCTGACCACTCGCCCGAATTTATCAAATCACCATATTCCATAAATGCCGCTTCAATTTCAGACTTGAGACTTGAGACTTGAGACTTGAGACTTGAGACTACTTCCTTAATTGGCAAATCAAATTTCTTCGCAAATTCAAAATCACGCTCATCGTGCGCCGGAACGCTCATCACCGCGCCCGTCCCGTATTCCATCATTACGTAATTGCCAACCCAGACTGGGAGTTCTTCATTGTTAAACGGATTCGTTGCCCTCAAGCCAGTATCAACGCCGTCTTTTTCCACTTCCTCACCGTAGCCGGTTGGCTTGGCTTTCGCAGCTTTTATCTGTTCAATTTTCGCTTTTATATCCCCTGCCAATTGATCGAAATTTCCTTCAACAATCGGATGTTCCACCGCGACGACCACCGCGTTTGCGCCATAAATCGTATCAATGCGCGTCGTGAAAACACGGATTGATTCAGAATTTGTAATGACAGATTGCTGGTTGCCTGCATCTTCACCTTGAACCTTGAACCTTGAACCTTGAACCTTAAACTCCACAAACGCGCCAACGCTTTTGCCGATCCAATTTTTCTGCATCGTCAAAACGCGCTCCGCCCAGCCCGCTTCGATCTCCGGCATTCCTGCAAGAAGTTCTTCGGCATAAGCGGTAATTTTCAGAAACCATTGTTTTCGAATCTGCTTTTCAACCTGCGTTCCGCAGCGCCAACACGTTCCGCCGGAAGCCTGTTCGTTGGAAAGCGTCGTTTCACATTTCGGGCACCAGTTAACCGTCGAATCTTTTTGATAAGCAAGCCCGCGCTCAAACATTTTCAGGAAAAACCACTGATCAAATTTGTAATATTCCGGTCGGTGCGCGGCGATCTCCCGGCTCCAGTCGTAACTGATGCCGAGTTTTTGCAGCTGCTCGCGCATTTGTCTGATATTGTCTTCCGTCCAGTCGCGCGGATTGACGCCCTTTTTAATCGCGGCTTGCTCCGCCGGCTGCCCGAACGAATCCCAACCAATCGGATGCAGAACATTAAAATTTTGCAAACGTTTATACCAAGCCAGCGC